>Ga0180302_10000244_pt1 | contig 22711 bp, 31 predicted proteins | sample GuaBasSediGuay17_FD_121794 | JGI IMG/M metagenome (GOLD analysis project Ga0180302, IMG submission 121794) | Subseafloor sediment microbial communities from Guaymas Basin, Gulf of California, Mexico - Guay17, Core 4571-4, 12-15 cm | ecosystem: Environmental > Aquatic > Marine > Hydrothermal... | reverse complement strand
GTCGCAAATCAATGTTCAAATCGAGAGAAGAGGGAATTTCATTTTTGGAAAAAATTGTGGATGAATTGTTGAAAAGAAAAGCAATCACTTTTCATCCCGAAGAATGGAGCAAAGCAGCTGAAAAATATCTGAAACCGATTTTGCAAAAAAGAGGTTTCAAGTTTGAAGACAACCCTAAACAATTGTCTCAGTTTCCATCAAATTTCAAAGTTGATTTGGGATGCGGTCCCAACAAAGCTGAAGGTTATTTCGGAATAGATAAAGTATATTATCCTGGCGTGGATTTGGTTTATGATTGCAACCAAGGGATTCCTTTGCCTGATAATTGTGCAGATGAGGTGAGGGCTATCCATTCATTAGAACATTTTGATGACCAAACAGCCATTATGTGGGAAATTTGGAGAATTTTGAAGCCTGGGGGAAGATTGGTGTTTGAAGTGCCTTCTACCAAGGGTGAAGGGGCTTACATTCCCGATCATCGCAATTTTTGGAACAAAACTGTGGTAATGTTTTACACCCAACCACATCTGGCTCAAGGACGTCCATTGTTCGAATTGGAGGAGCTGGAAGAGCAAGTGAAAGGAGATTATTGCTATTTGAAAGGAGTTATGAAGGCAGTGAAAGGATCTACTTCGGGAACTAGGAGATGCATAGATTCTCCACAAAGCTGTAAACTTTATGAACCAATTCAAAAGGGGATGCAATTACCTAAGCCACAAATGAAGGTTTACACAGAATTTTTCAATGTAGATGAATTGTGGGACAATTGGGCAAAGAAGCGTATTGAAGCTGGTCACAAGATAGCAGTGGAGAACAAGCTGAATGGTTTTCGTTGTTTTATACAGAAAAAAGGGAATCGAATTTCTTGCTTTTTTGAAGACAGCCAAAAGGAAAGAGATTTTCCTGATTTGATTGAGCCTTTGAAAAAGATTCCTGATGATTTTGCTTTGGACACTAATGTAGGCATAAATGAAAAAGGAAAGCCTTTGCCCAGAATCATGCTCATGAAACTGATAGGAGGAAATCCTAAGTTGGAAGAAGGGGAGGTGTTGGTTGCCACCATTTTTGATTTGCCTTATTGGAAGGAGGATTTGACCTCTCAGCCTTTGGGCATCAGAAGGAAAAGGCTGGAGGAATTTTACAATCGTTATTTGAAAGGCAATCCTCATTTTGAATTGTCTCAGCAAATGATAGTGGATTCTAAACCCGAGTTGGAAAGGGCCTTCAAAAAGTTAGGCTTTCTACCTATGAGCGAGGGAATTGTGGCCAAGAATTTGGACAGCGGTTACCAATTTGGTCCCATGGCTGAGTGGGCTAAGATAAAACACATGGTGGAATTTAAGGCTATGGTTTACAAAGTGCAGCGCAATGCAAATGGTACATATTCATTTTGGTGTGGATTGTTGAAAGGAGACAGTCCTTATGTGAATACTATTGAATTTCAAGGTCAAGAATTAGTTGATATGGGCAAAACTTACAATGCTAAGTTTAGGGCAGAGCCAGGAGACATTATCACTGTGGAAGTGGAGGAGCTGATTCCAAAAGACACTCCCAAAGGTCCTGTTTTGGATTGGCTAGGAGCATTACCTGTAGACATCGATAAGGAGAGAACCAAACCTTATTTTGCCAACCAATGTGTGGATTTGGCTAAGAGAGGTCACATATGGCAAGGGAAGGAAACCTAGATTATGCTTTTGGAGATTCGGGCAGGTTTGTAGTGCAAACACATGAAAGGTTTTTATTGGAATATCAAATCAAATACACTCATGATTTGGGATGGAAGCGGGTGTTTTTGTCTCCTTCCCAATTGAACATTCTGAGAACAATAGCTGATTTCAATTGGGATAAAATCAATGATCCTAAGATTCATGAAGACAAATTGTTTATCCAAAGATTGAACAAGTTTGTGGAGGGTTTGGACATAGAGGATCTGAATGTGCAGCAACTCAAGGTTTTGGCTTTGGTCAATCCTGTGAGCATTCATACTGATATCAGATTTCATCGTTTGCGACCAAAGCGAGATGATTATTTTGAAGGAGGAGAGATCTTCAAACCAGGCAACCAATTTCATGACAATCCATTGTTGGTGTTTGAAGAGGAGCAGCCTTTTCTTTTTGATTTCAAAAAAGGCAGAGAGAAGGAATTGGAGGCTGAGGGATCTAAAGAGTTGGTTGAGGTGGTGAAGGGACCTTTGGATTGGATGAAAATAGGCAAGGACAAGCCTTACATAGCCAGACCGGGCACTCCTGGAGCTGATGAAAAACATTGGGGCAGATTGACTATGAGAGATGAAGGCAGATGGTGGGCAGGAACTCAAGACCGTCACCACAAGGAATTTTGGCTGGAGGGTAAATGGTTGAAGGGTTGTTACCAGTTCAATTACGTGCCCACAGGTCCTGGAGTGAGGCAATGGATGATGATAAAAGTGAAAAATCGAACCAAGGAACAAGTATTGAGCAAACAAAAATGAAATCCAAAATCAATTCTCCCCGTCTGAGTTTCACTCATCATCTTTTGGGTCATCCCTGCTTGGTTTTGCCCAATGTGGGCACTTTTTGTTTGGCTGTTTATCATGAAATTCGTTGTGAAAGGTGTCATAAGTGTTTGGCTAAACCCAGTGTCAGAGGAGTAGCAGGAGAAATCAAGTGTCCACGTTGCGGTCGCATCAATAAATTCTAATCTATTCATTTCTTTTCGTTTCATTTCATTTCATTTCATTTCACGATTGACCATCATTTTGTGTTCGGTCAATTTGTGTTTTGATTTTGTACGTCTTCCATTCATTTATAATATTTAATGTAGAGGTTCAATGAAACCCAAATTCAAATGGAAGGAGGTGCGAAGTATGGCTCATAATTTGAAAGATATGCCAGTTTGCAAAAAGGCAGGAACTGATGAATGTCCTATTGTGATCGAGTTGGGAGAAGAGGCAAAGGTGGAGTATGGCAAATATCCCGAAGTCATCAAAAAGAAGAAAGGTGAAGAACGCCAAAAGTTGAGAGAGCTGGCTAAAAAGTGTGAGCAGATGTTGAGCGGTCACGCATGTCCATATTTGTTTGCTGAAAAAGGATATCAATATCCAGAGGAAGAGGAGGAGAAGAGGAAGAAGGAGGCTGCTGAGAAAGAAGGGTATCAGTATCCAGAAGACAAAAAGAAAAAAGCAGAGGAGGCGATTGATATGAAGAGATTAGAGGAAATGGAAGAAAGAGTCAAAAAACTAGAAGAGCTCAACAAAGCATTAGCCGAAGCCAATAAACAACTTCAAGAGAAAATCAAAGAATCAGAGCGCAAGTTATTCGAGGAGCAAGTGAACAAAAAGTGCCAAGAATACCTGGACAAAGGTTATTGGCCAGCGATGGTAGACAAAGTGAAAGAGATATTGCTCAACTCTCGTGATATGGTTATCAAACTTGAAGACAATGGTGAAGGTAAGCCTATGATGGATGTGATTGATGAATTACTTCAAACCATTCCTGAAAGCGTGTTGCTCAGCTATGACGAAAGGACCCATTCTGAAACCACGAAGCCTGGCGAACCGGCTGGAATGACTTTGGAAGAAGTTGAAGAGTGGGCAAAGAAAAATGGATTGAGTTTTGAAGAGGCTTGTGCCAGATTAGCCAAAGAAGGCAAAATTCAAGTTTAGGAAGGAGGTGATATGAATGAGCGGATTTGGGTATGGAGAAAATCCTGAGATTTTGAGAAGTCTAAAATGGATTGATGCTACAAACAAAGCCTTCAAACACCACGTGGTCAGGATGGCTATTGGGACAGCTGATGCCTGTGAATATCTCCACAGTGCAAATGATTTGATTTTCGGAGTGCTTCAGGATGAAGGCACATTGAACAATTGGGTTGTGGTGGCTTGTGGAGGGGTGGCAAAGGTCATTTGCTCCAAGGCAGGAACAGTGAACAAAGGAGATCCCGTCATCTATGATCACGCAAACAGTGGTGGAACAGTGGGTAAGGTAAGAAGTGCATTTGTTTCTGGTGAGCATGTGTCTGGTACAGCTGCTGGTTATGCAAGCTTATCTTACAAAGCTGTTCCAGGCTCAGTCAAAAAGGCTTCGGGCACAGGCACTCCAATTTATCTGACAGCTGAAGGTACATCTGTTTATTTCAGTGGTGCTTATGATTGCACTTTGGCTTACCAGATTGATCAGCCCGTGATTGGTTATGCTTTAGAGGATGCTACCACACCAAATCAGGAATTTCGGGTATTAATTGCAAGAGAAAGACATATCAAAAATTCTAGTGTAGTGTAAAGGAGGTGAGAAAGTAATGGCAATCACTGTACAGACAGGCAATATTCATACCAATGTATATTTGTCCAAAATTGCAATTCAATACGGACAAGACCAATTCTATTGGGACAGGTTGTTGCCACCTTTTCTCGTGCAAAGAGAGAGTGACAAGATAAAGGTTTACAAAAAGGACGGTTACTTCAAAGGTGCTCCAATTCGTGCTGATGGTGCTCCAGCTGAAGAAGCAAGCCTCAGCTATAGCTATGATACCTATACATGCAAAGAAAGGGCACTGAAGGATATCGTCACAGACCGTGCTGTAGCTAATGCAGACAATGTGTTTAATCTCAAAGCTGATGTTACAAAGTTTCTCACTTCTCGAATCAAGCTTGGGATGGAAATTGACGTGAAAGATGTAGTCACATCCAAAATCACCAATTCATCCACTCCTAGTACCAAATGGGACGATGCTGCTAATGCAGACCCTCAAGGTGATATTAGAACAGCTAAAATGACCATTGCCAAAGCAATTGGTCGCATGCCCAATGTCATTTATATGACTCCTGAAGTTGAAACTGCATTAGCAAAAACCAACCAAGTCAAAGAACTCATCAAGTATACTAGCCGAGAATTGTTAACCAAAGGTGGTTTACCTGCTCAGCTTTGGGATTTACAGGTGGTTGTATGTCCAGCTGTTTACAACAAAGCAAAGGAAGGCTTGAGCGTGGATATGGACTTTGTTTGGGGCGACACAGTGGTAGTGGCTTATGTCAACCCTGCTGACACCGTAACATTAGGGCGTACGTTCATCCATTCCAAGAGAAACTTTTTGGTACAGACCTGGAGGGACGAAGAGAGAGAGGGTGAGTGGATTCGCTGCTTGTGCAATTACGATCCCAAAATTCTTTGTCCTGATGCAGGTTATCTCTTAACCAACGTGTTGAGCTAATGCATTTGATTGAGCTCCAAGAGAGCCTTTTGGAGGTCGTGTATGTATGTGGAAGTGCTAAAATATTCGGTCACTTATCCTACAGGTCCCCAACGCCCAGGGGACATTATCGAATTGACGAGAAAAGAAGCTCGATATTATATGGAATTGGGATGGGTACGTCCCATTCATCGCAAGGATTTGAAGTTTAAAAAATCCAGACATATTTTAGAGGACAGAAATTTGGTCAAAGATTTAAGTGTGGCTAGAATGAGGAGAAGGTGATGAGTCGTCAATATTGGCAAATCATAATGAGCAAAGAAGATGGATGGTGTTTGACCCTCAGAGGATCTGGAACATTGACTGTAACCAAACCAGCCAATTCTCCATTTCACCATTTTGTTTCCAAAATTGATGCAGTTAGCAGCGAAAACTTTGAAGTAGAGATTTTGAATGGCACTGCTTATTTGTGGCAAATAAACTCCTCTGCCAACCAGCGAGTGTCTGAGCCTTTTGACCCAGCGTTGAAAGGATCTGTGGGCACGGCTGTTTCGGCTAAAGTGAAAGCACCCAACACGGGAACCAGCTTCATCAATTTGATTGGCTGGAGTGGTTGATCTGGCTTAATGAGGCTCATCCTCACAAAGAAAGAAAATGTTTGGAAGTTGTATATGGAATACACTTATGTAAAAATAAAAGATCTCAAAGAAAAGAAAGCTTTAGGACTTATTACTGAAGGAAGTAAAGGAGATTGTGAAAATACTATATCTTTATTGAAAAAATATTTCCATGTGGAGGTGATAAAAGATGGCATATCAAATCGTAAACCCAAGGGTTTCAAAACATAACAATATCGTAACCATAACTTTGACACTTCAGTATGTCGACGACGTTACAAATGAGGTTGTAGAAAAGAGAGATTTTTCTGCTCGCATCAATTGGAAAAGAGAAGATGCCAAGACTCTTATTTTGGAAATGCTTAAATCTGAAGCAGCTATTGCGAAAGCAGAAATAGACGAATACATCCAATTAAAAACTGTTGCTGCCTCTATGATTGAGGAGATTAAAAAAGACTTGGGGGTATAATAGATGGCTTTTAAAGTAGAATGGGGAACAGAACAGATTGTTTATCAGACTGATGCTTATGGTGGTTCGGATGCTGATATAAGTGGAACTACAGGAGTAGATTCTGATGTCATCGATTTGGCCACAAACGGCTATCACGGTGCAATGGTGACGATAAAAGCTACTTTTCCAGCATCTCCCACTGATGATTTAAACTTCAGCACAAAATATTCTAACTCCTCTACTTTCGATGGTGATGAAGAAGAGCAACAACCAGCTGGACAGATTGAAAAAAAGGATGGTGGAGAAAGAATTTATACTTACTTTGTAGGCTTATGTAAGTATTTTAAGGTTCATTTAGAAGCAAGTGGTTCGACAGATAGTATAGATGTAGAAGTAAGAGTAACACCATATAGATTAACGACAGCTTAACCATGAGATTTGCGTTACCATTTAGCAATCCATTTCCTTGGCAAAAACCCCCAATGGGGGCGGGAATAGATTGGAGTCATCCGATTACCCGTAGGCTGATTGGGTGTTGGGTAATGAATGAGAATATGGGAACTTTAGTGAATAATCTTGCTTTGTCTGTGGATAAAATAGGAAATGTAAATGGAGCTATATGGAACGCAGGAATGCTTGATTTTGATGGAACTGATGATTATGTCGATTTAGGTCCTTTTGATATAATTAATGGTTTGACAGAACTTTCTATTTTTACTGTTTGCAGTTTTAAGAAAGCTACAGCAGATGAAGCACTTTTTTGTAAATGTATTAACAGTTCAACTTGGTATGATGAAACTGTTTTGTTATTTGGTGATTATCAAGGCGTATCAAGAGATAATTGTATTAGCTGGTATATAGCAGTAAATTCAACACAATATCGTCTTGAAGCTAGCACAGATAGCAAAAAATTAGGAGTTAAACAGACAATTGCAGCAACTTTAGGCAATTCTATGATGAGATTATATATAAATGGTATCGAGGATTCTAATAGCCCTATTTCTGGACCTTCTAGTTTGAGTACAAGTATGAATATGAATGCTCATTTAGGAATTGTTCCTTATGATTTAACAAAAGATTTAGGAGGAGAAATGATAATTTTTTATCTTTGGAAAAGAGAATTAAAAAAGGAAGAAATAGAGTTTTTACATATATACCCTTATGCCTTTTTCCTTTGGCCAGGACTGGAGTGGTGGGCGAGTGAGGCGGCTGGTCAAATTTACGAATTGTCTTGTAGCGAGGTCTTTAATCCTGAGTTGGTTTCTAAGCCTCAAATTGAAATGGGAGTCGAGATGCGAGAGGTAATAAGACCAGATGACTTGGGCGCAGGTCCTTTGTCTCTTCACCATCAAACGATAAGTGATCTTTTGTTGAAAGATCGAAACAAATTATTTTTGATCTTAAATTTAGCTAACGAAGATTTTTCTAGACATGGGGTTAAAAGCCAACATTCTCTTGTTTTAAACCAAAAGAATTCCGAATTCATTAAAATCAGCTCGTCCAATACAATTGTGTTGTCTATTAACAATGTTTTGAAAAACACGCTAAAAGCTTTGGGTTTCTTCCAAACACTAAATTACATAGATGAGTCTATTGTAAACACACTGAAAATATTAGAAAATATAAGAACTTATTCAGTTTTGTCTGAAAAAATATTGAGCAGATTTGAAATGTCAGAGTTTGAAATTTTTGCTTTTGAATTTATAAAGCAAGTCAAATCAGCTTTAAGCAATATATCTTGCTCCAACTATTTAAGTTACATAGATGTTGATATTTCTTCAGTAGCAATTTTGGCAGAAGAGAAGCTAAGCTATTTAGAGCAAATTTTGCAATCTTACAATTTGTTGAAACTAGATAAGACGGCTTCAGTGAATTTCAATATTTTGCAAAGTATTATGGAAATGGCTTCCCTCTTTGCTTTTACCAAATTTTTTAGTCTTTTAGATGCGTCTCTTACTGGGAAGTTTGGTGTCGAATCTGAAGATCGGCTACATCCAATAATAAGACCAAGAGTTATGAATCTTTTGGTGGGAGAAGAAAAAATTGTTGGAACATTTGAGATATCATCGCAATTGGGCCAAGCCGTTTCATTTTTGGAGAAAAATGGGATTAATTTGGTTTTGGCTTTAGAAATAATAGCTCGCTCTTATTACTTAAGCATTTTATCCTATGCCGTTACAGAACTAGGAATAGAGGAATTTGATTTCACAATCAAAGTGAGAGACAGAATCTGTGAGGTGAAAGTGTCTAAAAACGAATTGACAGTGAAAGTGTCTAGAGAGCAATGATTTATAATATTACTAAGCGAGATTCAAGGAGGAAAAAATGAACAAAAAAGTTTTTGGTGTAGGAGGCGCTTTCACTGTTTGCATATATAGAAAAAAGGGTGAAAATTTGGATTTGGTTGCTGAATCTGAATTTCATAACCTCTATCCAAGCGAAGGGCTGGATTATATATTATCTTCAATTTTCAAAGGCCATACACCGAGCGATCCTCTTTATGTGGGTTTGTTAGGAGGCACTGTAACCCCTTCTCCCAGCATGGATTGGAAAATGGCAAACCAGGGATCTTTGTGGGATGAGTTCACATCCTATTCGGAAGGTACTAGACAAGAGTTTATCGATGGACCTATCGATTCAGCTCATCAAATATCTAACACAGATAACAAAGCTCAATTCACCATAACTGGTGCTGGAACGATATATGGGGCATTTTTATGCACAGATCCTACATTGGATGGCACTATGGGTACTCTTGTTTGCATTGGTACTTTCGTGGGGACAGCTAGAGTAGTACAACCAGACGACATAGTTAGAGTGACTTACACTGTCGCAGGAACTAACGCTTAAAGATGGGAAAGACTTATTTGGGTATAAAGCAACCATACGAAACCTATAAAATCAAAATAGATCTTACTGAATTCTTGGGACAGGAATCTTTGGGAGGATATGAAGTTTCAATATATGATTTGAAAGGAACTGAAATACATTCGATGCTAAAGGATGCCACCTACTCTTCAGGAACGCTGGTGTTGACAATTGGAGGTGGAGAGGATGGTCGCTCTTACAAAGTCACTGTTAAAGGTTATACAAGCTCTTCTCCTGCTAGAAAATTTGAAGAGGATATATTTTTAACAGTAAAGGATTATTGAGATGTATGGTGGGACTAGCGAAGTAGAAAGAATTTTGGGAGCTTATAGAGGAAAGCTGACAATAGGAATTTCAGATGAAGACACATTGGGTACTAATGACATACAAAAAACTATGGAACAAGTGGATAAATATATAAACGCTCGGCTTTCTCCATATTTTGATGATTTGCCAATCGAACCCACTCCTGATGCTTTAGAATTTTGTTCAAACTATCTGACGGCTTATCTTGTTTATACACAATTGTTAAGTGCTGATACGCAAGAACCACCAGACAACGTGAATGCTTGGAAAGAGATGGCTTTGCAAGCATTGGATTCCTATATTCAGTCTCGATTATCCACAAGAGCATATCCCACTTACACCAAGCAAGACCGTTTGTATGTGTTGAAAGGAGTTAAGGGAGTGGGTGAAGGTTTGATTGAAGATGAGGATGAAACTATTGTGAGGTGATTGATATGGCTTTGCCTGCAGTTTTAGTACCAGCAGCTGTTTCAGTCGCAAAAGCAGCAATAGGTTTTTTCAAAAAGAAAAATCGTTCAGACAAAGTGTCCAAATTGCAATCAGCTATCGAGACTATCAATGAGTTGATGAATGATGCCGAGACAGACCCAGAGCTGAAAAAGTTGTTACTTGAAAAGGAAATTGAGTTTGAAAGACTTTACACAGAAAGAGTGAAAGCCAGTCTAGAAGTAATCAAAGCAGAAGCCACGTCTGAAGACCCATATGTGAGAAGAGCTAGACCTACGTGGCTTTATGCTTCAATTTTGATTTTTGTAATGTTGTTTTGCGTGTTTCCTATTTTGAGAATAGAGGTTACAAAATATGTACCTTTGGACATATTGGATGTGTTTTTGAAGGCTGTGACGGCAGGGTTTTTGGGCTATGGGGCTTTTCGCACCATTGACAAGAAACGTTTTTCATTTTCTCGTTGGGGAAGGTGATGCAAATGAATGATGTTTTGCTTTGGGCTTTGGGTACGTTGGTGGGAGTTTGTGGGGCTATGATTGGCTATTTGTGGAAAGTGAAAGTGAATGAGAAGTTTTGCAACTTGAGACACAAAGAGTTGAACATGAGGTTGGATATGATAGTCACTGAAATGCGTAATGATATCAGAGACTTGAAAGAACAACAAAACCATATTGTAAATCTGATAATGGATTTGAAAGGAGTGTTGGGTTGTGGAAGGGTTGATAAAAGAAAATGAAAATTGGAGAGTGAGAAAGAGAGGGGATGATTTTGCTGTGACCAGTCGAAAAGGTCGTTTCACCTTTTATTTGCATGGGTCCATTGAAAAGGTAATTTTTGTTCGAGGGTTGAAGGCAGCTTATCAACATTCTCAGCTCACAGGACGTGAGTTTTATTTCTTTTCGTTAAATGCTTTTTTTGGAATGTGGTTGAGTGTAGAGGATATCAAATTCTTACTGGACGCATTTCCATTGTCTGAATCCGAAAAACAGCTGGCAATCGAAGAGGAAACTTTGTCCCAAGGCACTGCCTCTTTGCATTGATGTCAAAAAATTTTTGACTTCTTTTTTAAATCAGGTATAATAAGACAAGGTGAAAAAAGTTGGTGTAATTTCAGTTTGGTTTGAGAGAGGAGCTGGCTACATAGCCTATCAAATTGCTTCCTGCCTTCAGGAATGGGGATGGGATGTTCGAATTTTGGCTCGACCCACCAATGTGAAAGGTCTGTCCAAAAGAACCTGGGAAAGAGAATCATTTGAATTTCCAGTAGTGGTTTCTCCCTCCTATGAAATACCCCAAAGCCTTTTATCCTTTTTCATCCGAGATCTAGATGTAATCTTTTTCATTGAAGAACATTTCACTTTGAAACACACCATCCCATGCTTGGAATCATTCAGAGGTAAGGTGTTCAATTATGCGGTGTGGGAAAGTGTGAATCCCCAAGACAAAGAATTGTATGAGAGATTCGACGCATTAATCTGTCCCACTTATGCTTGTTATAAAAGATTGAAAAATTACGGATTGAAAAATGTGTTTTATATGAGGTGGGGAATAGATGTTGATTATTGGCGACCAGGTCCTTTATATGAAGGCAAAAGGAAAACGAGGTTTTTCTTTTGTGAAGGTTGGGGAGGAATGTATGGAAGGAAAAATTTTGGAGCAGTGATGGAAGCCTTTTCTTATACCATACCAACCAAGAAATGCGAATTGTACATTCACTCTCAATATCCCAAACCACCTGGCGAGGCACTGGAAGGATTGGGGTGGAAGAGAAGCTTTGGAAATGAAAGCCGAAACAAAATTCTCCGAGCTTACCATTTCAATGACGTCACTTTGATACCAAGCAAATGGGAGGGTTTGGGTTTGAATCTTTTGGAATCTTTGTCTTGTGGAAGACCTGTCATCACAGTAGCTGCACCTCCAATGAATGAAATAGTGACTCCAGATTGTGGCTTGCTTTGTAATTGCATTTTGACCAAGCAGCAAGGGGTATTTGTGGATGTGGCTTTGGTTGATGTGAAAGATTTGGCGATGTCTATGTTATTTTATGCAGACAATCCTATGATGTTGATTCGTCATCAACAATTGGCTAGACAAAGAGCTTTGCAATTGTACAATTGGGAGGAGAACAAATGGAAGCTGAAAGAGTTGTTGTAGATATCGTGAAACAAAGGTTGGAATTGTTGTCTCACGGCGACTTGGGAGGAGCTGTCTATTTTTTGTATGAAGAGGCAAAAAAATTCAAAGACAAGGATTGGGCGTTGGAACTAGGCGTGGGTCCTGGACGCTCAACCGAGGCAATCCTGTGGGGAATTAAAGAATCAAATTCCAACGCAAGATTGTTCAGCGTGGATTATAAGCCTTGTTCTGATGCTCGGGAGAGAATCAAACAATTGGGACTGAATTGTTATCATGTGTTCGTCCGTGAGGATGACCGAAATGTGTTGAAAATCATAAGAGGAATACAAATGTTTTTGGGGAAAGGTTTCAGCCCTGCAGCTCGTTTTGTGTTCATTGATTCATCTCACGAGTATGAGCATACAGTGACGGAACTCTTCAGTTATTCTTGGCTTACCAACCAGATTTTCCTTCATGATACGGAGAGGGTTGAGGTCAAAGCAGCTATCGATTTGTTTTTGAGATGTTCCAAGATGAACGAATGGAAATACAAAGAAAGAGGTTGGCGACACGGTTTTGCTATTTTAACTCGTGTCAAACCATTGGGTGAGGGGGTGATGATAAAATGAAGGAAGATGCTGAAGTGATAGCCAAGTTGGTGGAACATTTTTTGAAACTTTGGTCGACCAATCCAGACAATCTTCATCCCCAATATGCTTCCACAGGTAAAGCCGAATTGAGTTTTTATTTGGGCAAGTGGAGATTGGAGATAAAGGCTGAGGTGGGAGAAATTCACTTCACAGTTACACCACTGGGAGGTGTAACGCCATGGTGGAACATGGGTTTAAACCAGGCGACAGGATAAAGATCAGATCGAATGAGACTACAAGAATGATGTGTTTGGACGGGAAAGAAGGAGTGGTTATGCAAATAGAGAAGAACCAAGTTTTGGTAGATGTGGCAGAGGCTGGACTTTTTTGGTTTTGGCCAGATGAAGTAGAAAAGGTGAATGATGATGAGTGAGCAGAAAAAACCAAAAAACACAGCAAAGACGATTATCATAGTAGGAATGCATCGCAGCGGAACCAGTCTGGTGGCAGGGTTGTGTCATATTGTGGGGATTTGTATGGGCTTTCGCTTTTTGAAATCCGATCGTTTCAACCCCAAGGGTTATTTTGAGGATGCGGAGTTTGTTCGATTTCACATCGAGCTTTTGGAGGCTGCGGGAGGTAGCTGGAGCCAAATTCCTTCTTTTCATTTGCTCCAAGATTGTTTTCAGCGCCAAATACAAAAGGCTAAGAAACTTGTTGAAAGTCGCTCTCAAAGGGATTTGTGGGGATGGAAAGATCCCCGAACATCTTTGTTTTTGGAGCTTTGGATTCCTTTGGTGAAGAATCCCCATGTGATAGTGTGTTGGAGAAATCCTCTTGATGTGGCTCGGAGTTTGGAATCTCGTGACAAATTCGATTTGAAAAAATCCCTTCATCTCTGTTATATTTACAGTGAAAAAATACTGACAGCATTGAATCATGCCAAAGTCCCGACATTACACGTGATTTTTGAAAAATGGTTTCAAAGCGAGGAATCTCGTTGTAATCAACTGAGACTTTTGTCTGAATTTCTGAAAATCTCTTTTGACAACCCCGAAACAACCAACTTCATTCAGGAGGATTTGCGATGGCTTTGAAGTTTTCTGTCATCATTACCAGCGCAGCAAAGTCAGAAATCAGGCAAATATGGCTGTTTGAAGCTTTGACATCTGTTTTGTCCCAATCTTATCCTTACTGGGAGTGCATAGTTGTAGACGACACAGGGGAACAGCTATTGAAACCGATGATAGAAAGAGCGCAAAGTCTCACTACCAACCCCATTTTGTACGTACCCAACCTTTGCAATCTGGGTTTGCAAAAATCGTTCAACGTTGGTTTGTTTTATGCTGCGGGAGATTGGATTGTGAGATTGGATGATGACGATCAATTCTATCCTTGCACTTTGAATGAATTGGCTTTGTTTATCCAAAAATGTCCAGACAACGTGGTTTTTGTTCACAGTGATATTGCCTTCATGCATGGAGGCGTGTACAGTTATCCAGAATGGGATGGCACTTTGGAAGGTACTGAGAGAATTGGCCACGTGCAGGCTATCAAGAGGCAGGCTTTGCTTCAAATAGGGGGGTGGAGAACCGACATTGATTATGCAGCAGATACAGATTGCGTGATTAGGCTTCTGGAAATGGGCTGGGAAATTCGACATATCCCAAAGGTGTTGTACCTCAATCGTCATCATGAAGATCAGTACACTGTGTGGTATGCCAAACATAAAGATCCCATAAAGGCTAAGCGGAGAGTTTTTCAGGATGCTTTGAAACGCAATTATGAGTTTTGGAGATATCGTCAGTCAACTTTTCAACCTATGACATGTGCTAAAGTGGCTGATGTGCTGGAGGCTGTGAAAAAGTATTTGAAGGGTAACGGAATTGAGTTAGGAATGCAAGTCATTGGGCTTAGCTCAGACATTTTTGCGAGCGTGAAAGACGAGATGGTGTTTGAGGATGAGAGATTGGATTACGTTTTAATTTTTGTTTCTGACTTATCTCAGTTGATTAAGAAAAAGATATTGCTTTGCTCTCGCAAGGTGAAAAGGGGAGGACATTTGATTTTGGTTATCAGTCGCAAACGAGATCCCGAATGGCGTCAAGGCTTTTTGATTTGGATAACCAATAAATTTAGAACCAAAGATTTTGACTTGATTCAATTAGACACAGCCAAAGAAGGAGAGTGGTCAGAATGGGTACTAAAAAAACGGTGTTAATTTTGGGGGCAAATTTTGACAACGTCGCAGGAATGGAATCAGGTGTGGCCAAAGCTTTTCGCCAGTTGAATTGGAATGTGATTGCTTTGTCGTATCGCAAAATGTTTCCTAGCAATTTGTTTATGAAAGTGGATGAAGCTTATGCAAAAGGAATAGATTTGGTGTTGGTTATCAAAGGTGAAAGAGTAGATCCTTTGCAAACCTTTCCTCGTGCTTCTGTACCCAAAGCATTTTGGTTTCAAGACGATGTACGCTGGAGTAAAACCAACTGGGCTTTGTTTCAGACTTTGTTTCCTTATTATGATTATGTTTTTTATTTTGATCAATCGGGAATTGAATGGATGCAAGACAAAATAAGAGGGAAGGTCTATTTTTTGCCATTGGGTTATGACCCTGAAGTTTATCGACCTCGATCGAAGAAGAGAGATGTATGCTTTTTATGTTCTGTTGTAGGTCCAAGGTTGGAAGTAGCTTATATATTAAAGCATCGCTACAATGCTTTGGTTGGTTGGGTTGGAGACGACTACCCTAAGCTGTTAGCTGAGACTAGAATTGCAGTGAATTGGGGATTGGCCTTCCAATCTACCCAACAGCGAGTTTTCGAAGCAGCTGGATGTGGGTGTGTGGTAGTGACCAGTTGGGTGGATGAGAAATATCGTGTGTTAAAAACACCTATATATGTGAAGGATTTGGAACACTTGACCAAAGAAATCGATGAGCTCTTAGTCGATGAAGAAGAGTTGAAGAAAAAAGCTCAGCAAATCAAAACAGAATCACAAAACCATACTTGGAAGCACAGAGTTTTGTCTCTTTTAAACCAAATCCAAGGAGGAGACAAATGAAATGTCTGGTTGTGGGTGGAGCAGGATTCATTGGTAGTCATTTGGTTGAACATTTACTGAACCAAAGTTATGAAGTAGAAGTGTTGGACAATTTAATAGCAGGCAATCCCGACAATGTTTCCATTCCTGTTGCCACTTCAATAGAGGACTTGCAAAATGAATTTTGGGACGTGATTTTTTGGTTGGCTGACCGAGTAGGAGTGAAAACAATTATGCAAACCAAAACATTCAACTTGGTTGGGTCTTTGCTTCTTTTGAGGACTTTTGTTGGTTGCTCACACAGAATTGTTTTGACCTCTAGTAGCGAAGTTTACGGACAATATTGGCCAAAATATCAATTCTCATATCACAAAAGGTTTACCTATGCTTGGATAAAGTTGTTGGAAGAGTTTTTGGTGTCCGAAAGCTGGACATCATATGTTATAGCAAGATTGTTCAACGTTTACGGACCCAGGCAAAGAATTCATGCAGGAGTGGTTCCATACTTTTGCTATCGGGCTTACCATCATTTGCCCTTGACGCTGCACGAGGAATCTGGTTATTGCGCTGTTCGTTCATTTTTGTACGTGAAAGATTTGGTGGAGCTTTTGACTATGTTGGCTATTTCTAATTGGACAGGAGTAATGGATGTAGGTAATCCATTTGCTGTCATAAGCATCAGGTCATTGGCCATGAGAATTCGTGAACTTTTTGATTCCAAATCTGCGATTTTGACTGTGGACAACCCTTATGCAGGTCCTAGGGTGCGTTATTCGTCCTGTATGGAAATGAGAAGGTTTTTTGGTGAAGACTATTTGAGACAAAGATTGACTTCATTAGAAGAGGGATTGAAAGAAACTGCCAACTGGTACAAGAAAGTTTTTGACCAAAATGATTCTCAGTTACAACAGTTGATGAAATGAATGTATTAGCTGGTTGGAAAGGTGGAAGATTGTTGTACCAAATTTATGGAGGAATCGGAGATTTGTTGTGGCGTACTGCTCTTTTTCGCCAAATCAAAAAATCATTCCCCAACACGTATTTGTGTGTGAGCAGTCGGGGACCTCATTGGAAACTGATTTATGAAAATAACTCTCATGTGGATGAACTGCTCGATTTTGGCAGTTATGATTGCTCTGAGTTTGACCGAGTGATAGAAGATGAGTTGTGTCCTCATGTGAGATGTGGTTATGCTTTCAAAATGCATGCTGTGGAAGCATTGGGTGTATGGGCTGGTTTAACGATTGAAGATTTGAGTTATGAGTACAAAGTGAAAGATGAAGAGAGGAAATGGGCTAGAGAATTTTTGTCTCAATTTGCTCGACCAATCATAACAGTGGCTTTAAGGGCTTCGAGTAACGTGAGAAATTGGGACCCCATTCAACAGTTGAGGTTGATCAAGATGCTGAGAGAAATAGGCACTGTGATTCTTTTGCATTCTCATCCTGTTGATTTGGCAAGACTGGATGGAGTGGTGAGCATGTGCGGGGGATACAATGTTCGACAAGTGGCCGCTGTCATCGAGCAATGTGACCTTTTAATCACACCAGACACAGGGGCTTTGCACTTTGGTTGTCATTTTGGAACTCCTACACTTGCCTATTTCGCAGGCACAGATCCCAAATGTCGAATACGAAAAACAGACAAAAACGTTTCAATAATAATGCAGTCAGTTTTGCCTGATTGTCATCCCTGTTGGTTTCACGGGGCAAATTGTCCTCGTTTTGGCACTTCAATTCCCAAATGCATATCATTGTTGAAAGCAGAACAGGTATTTGAATTGGCTTTACAAAAATTGAAGGAAAGGAGGTGAGACAATTGTTGGGCACTCAAGCAAGAAAAAGAGGCTACCAAATAAACAGAGTTCAGTTGAAGTTGAAAAGACATCGAGCATTAACACCAGACATAGTGGCATATGTTATGGGGACTCGCTGCGTGTTGGGATGGGATTGCGAATCTTGTCCCAAATATCCCCATTGCAAAAAGCGAGTCCAAAGGGATCTCTTTTATCAAAGGAAAATTGAAGATGAAGTGTTAGACTATTTGGACAGAGCTAGGAAAAGCAGAGGTCCCGATTTATGCGATTTGGGAGTGGTAAGCGATATAACACAGGAGGAATATTTATATGAGTGGGAAGAGGATTTCGAAGGTATCAATTATCATTCCAGTTTACAATAATTTGCAGTTGTTGAAAAAATGCATAAGTTCGCTTTGTCAACACCGTGCTGGAGCTGAATACGAATTGGTGATTGTGGATGATGGGAGTACAGAGCCTGGGATGAAGGAGTATTTGAGCAATTTTGAAAATGTGATACAACAGAGCAATCAAGGATTTATAAAAGCATGCAACCATGGAGCTAAAGTGGCAATTGGTGAATATCTTTTGTTTATGAATTCAGATATCGAGATTTTGCATGATGATTGGCTGGGAAGGTTGGTGATGGTATTTGAGGAGAAAAAGGATGTGGGGATAGTAGGATGCAAATTGATTTTCCCTGACGACACTGTGCAACATTGCGGTATGGAATTCTCCTCACGCCATATGAATTTCATTCACCGTCATTATCGAGCCCACAAAGCAGATCCTCGAGTAAACCAAAGCAGATACGTACCAGCTGTTACAGGAGCTTTGTTTATGGTGAGAAGGAAAGTGTGGGATGAGTTGAATGGATTTGATGAACAGTATGTATTCGGATATTTTGAAGACACGGATTTTTGTATGAGAGCTTTGGAGAAAGGATGGAAAACTTATTATTGTGCTTCGGTGGAAATGATTCACCACCAATCAGCCACCACAGGAGGATGCCCATCTGAAGTCTGGTTTCACAACCACGAAATTTTCAAACAAAGATGGATTCGAACTGGCAAATTGTGTCGTTATCCTAAAATAACAGCCTGCTACATTGTGTTTAATGAAGCCGAATTCATTAGCGAAAGCTTGGCCAGCATTTACCCTTGGGTTCACAAAATCATCATTGTAGAAGGCTGTACTGAATACACAAAGCAATTTGCTCGACCAGACGGAAGCAGTAGTGATGGGACAGTTGAAAAAATAAAAAATTTCAATGATCCTCAGAAAAAAATTGTACTCATTCAAGGAAAGTGGAAAGACAAAACACAAATGAGAAACGAATATTGCAAGCATTTGAAAGGATTTGATTATGCTTTAATAGTCGACGGGGATGAAGTGTGGAGCTACCGGGAAATGGCAAAGGTAGAGGAATTGATGTTCAGAGAACCACATGTCAGAGCCTTCAGTTTTGGAATGTATGAGTTTTGGAAAGACTTTACCAGAGTGAACAAAGGAGTGTGGGAGCAGTTTTTGGGTCGTCGTACTTTGATAAAATTGGACAAGGGGCTCAAGTATAAAGACCATTTGACTCCTGTCACAGAGGATGGTCAAGTGATTCCAGCCACTTTACATCCCGAAATCCATTTTCACCACTACAACTATTGTCAAAGTGATGAAAAGATTAAACAAAAGTTTGAATATTATCTCAAGAAGGGCACTCCTGGTTTCAAATTGAATGAAAATTGGTATGAAGAGGTATGGAAGGCTTGGGATAAAGACCGAGTGAAAGTGGAAAGCACCACAGGCAATCATCCATTTGGGGGTGGGTACACAGTGGAATATCTGGGAGATCATCCCGAAGCTGTACGCAATCATCCCAAATACCAACATTTCCTTTTCATTCGCAAGCGTTCCATTTTGTTTACATGCGATTTGAATTTCCAATTGCCGTTTTTTCATCGGCTCACCCCTTATGATGTGAATCCATTAGATCCTTTTGCTCACGATGTCAAGGTGTTTGTGTTGTATGATTTTTTGTCTCATTATTCCAAAAATGAAATTCAATCCATTTTGAACAATTTGTGTGCTTTGTTGGACAACCAAGGAGAAATACGCATCCTTGAACCCGATGCCGAAAAGATAACCCGTGCCTTTTGTTCTCGCCACATCTCTATCTCAGACCTCAACAATTTGCTTTTGGGTAATCCCAATCACCAATTTGGACAAAGGAAAACTTTGTTGAATGTGAGTTTGCTGAAAATTATGCTTTTAGCTGGTGGATTTAGTTTTATTCAAAGCCTCGACAGACCAGATTTTTTCTTGGAAATCAGGGCATTCAAATCCCCAATTTATAATATTTTTAGACATTTGAAGGGAGGGATTTGAGATGCCTTTAGGTTTCAAAGGTTATTTGATGATTGCCGAAGAGGGAACCACAGTTGCTGGAGGAAATGTGTGGGGTAAGGAAAGCGTGGATTGGTTGAGTGCTTTGTATTTTGAAAGCGAGTCGCTAGCACCAGCGCCAGATATATTCTTTTCCACCGAACTGGGCGGCAGAAATGCTGAAGGAGACAGAGCATTTCGTCGTTCTCGCAAACGTGGAGACAAATGTGAAGGAGCTATCACCATCACAGCATATCCAGAAGGTGGTGGGGATATGAGCGGATTAGCCCTATTGCTCAAACATGCCACAGCTGGTGTGACTAGCGGAACACTAATTGGAACAGCACAAGGATTGTCAGATGATTATTATCTCCACACATTCATTCCCAAAGACGAAATCGACAACCTTTGGAGTGGTTCCACATATCGAGTTTACGGATTGACTGTTCACATTGGTCGTGAAGATGATAGCGGATCTTTGAAAAACTATCCCCATTTGGGATGCAGGATCAGAAACATCACCTTCAGTTGTGCTGCTGGCGAGGAACTGAAATGCTCTGTGGAATTTGTAGGCAGAAAGCTAGGAGACACGGGCACAGCCAAAACACCCAGTTATTCAGGATTGTCCCCTTGGACATTTGATGAGGCAAGTGTGACAGTGGATGGTAATACTAGACAAATTGATTCCTTTGAAATCACAATCACCAATCCGATGGTGGAAGCTCACACATTGGGCACTAATGTCTTAGGAAGAGTCAGATTCAGTGGAGCCAGAACTGTAACGGGGAACATCACTGCACCATTTGAGGGATGGGTGAAAGACTTGTTCGACAAATGGCGCAACAATCAAAGCGCATCTCTCAATATTAAATTCACCAAAGGTACATATTGGACAATTGAGTTTGATTTGCCTAAAGTGATTTTCACTGGTGCTCCACCCAGCATTGGAGGTCCCGAAGAACTGGTAGTCACTATGCCATTCCAAGCGCTGTGGGACGAAAGCTCAGGATATGATATTCGAATCAAACTCAGCAACAGAGATGAAAAGGTAGGTTATGACATTAGCTAATAATTTCAAGGAGGCACACGATGCCCATTAAAAGCATGCCCAAAAATGAAATCATTTATGTCCCAGAGTACTCTGGGAACAGAGACGATCCCCAACCTCTATGGGTGAAAATCAGACCATTGACCAGAAGAGAGAGCGATCAATATAGGAAGCAAATAAGGTACTGGCGCAGAAAGGGATTCAGAGATCAATGGGAATCAAATTTGCCAGAAATTGAAAAAAGACAATTTTTAGATCATGTGTTAGAGGTACACAATTTTGTTGATTATGAAACAGGAGAGGAAATCACGGACATCGAGCGTTTTTACAACGAAGCGCCCGATGAATTGATTACTGAAATTTTTAATGCAATGCTAGATGCTAGCACATTCAGTGAGGAGGAACTAAAAAACTTCAGGCAGCTTGCCGTTGGGTCTTCAGCGGCAAGCAGTGGGAATGCCCATGCGACAAAAAGAGAATGAGAAACTGTGCTATTGATGAAGAGATTGTGTTGGAAAAACATGAAGAATTTTACGTGGTTTACAGCCCTCAAGTCAAGGGAAACTTCCAACTCACTTTAGGAGATATCAAATTCAAAGTTTGTCCTCTCAGTTGGATTAGCTCTGACAGCTGGTATTATTTGGAATTGTTTCATTTGTGCAAAACTTTGCATTGTCTGCCTGAAGAAGGAGGAGTGCTAGATCAAGACAACAAAACAATGGAAGCATTTCAAATCATAGCAACAGAAATTCAACGTTATTCCGAACGGATGAAATCGCAAGAACTGCAAATGTTGACACAACTGGAGCAAATGAGATGGAGAAAGAGTTAACACTAAAAATCAGAGCCAAAAATTTAGCAACCAGAACATTTGAGGAAGTAAAATCAGGGCTGAACAAGCTGGATAAAAGTTTGTCCAGCCTTGCAAAAACTGTTTTTTCAGTAAAAGGAGCTTTGGGTGGATTGATAGCTGTTTTGGGAGCTAGAGAATTAGGACAGACTTTGGTTAAAGCGGGAACTGATTTAGAAACATTCAGAACACAGTTGCAAGCTCTCTACCAAGGCAATGTAGAATTGGCTGAGCAAGCTTTGCAAGCCGTTATTCAATTTGCTGAAAAGACCCCATTCTATACCAAAGACGTCGTGAACGCATTCATTATGCTAGAAGCGGCTGGAATCAAAGTTTCAAGCAAACTCTTGAAAACACTAGGAGACACTGCCTATTTGTTCAATCGAGACATTTCTGAAGTGGCTAATGCTTTGATTAGCATGGAAACAGAAGTGTGGAGGAGGCTAGGTGTAGTTATCGACAGAACTGGTAAAAAGGCAGTTATCAGTAGCGGGAACATAAGGATGGAAGTGGAAAATACTATCGCATCCATTAGAGCAGGGGTGGTGGAATTGTTGGAAAAAAGATTCTCAGGAGCGATGGAGAAGGCTGAGGGCACATACATTGGAGTTATGAGAATATTGGGATCCATTTGGGATATCTTTTGGATGAAAGTGACCGAAAGTGGGGTTTGGGATTATATCAAAGCAGTGTTTCAAACCTTGCTAGATTACATCAATCGCTTTCGTGAACAAGGTAAACTCGATGTATGGGCAAAAAGCATATCAAACGCTCTCATAATAGCTTTCAAGACTGGGGTGGAAAGCATTGGTGTGTTTATACGAGCGATAGATGTGTTGAGAAGCGCTTGGAACGCAGCCAAGGGAGTTATAGCCTTAGCCTTGTCCACGGTTGCTGCAGGTTTGTCTAAGGTGTTAGGAGGATTGTCCAAAGTGGTGGGTGTCTTCAGAAAAGATTGGGCTCAATCTCTTAAAAAGGCTTCTGAGGATTTGCAGATCATACGTACGGCTTTGGTAGAGACAGCTGTTCAATCG
>Ga0180302_10000243_pt1 | contig 22735 bp, 24 predicted proteins | sample GuaBasSediGuay17_FD_121794 | JGI IMG/M metagenome (GOLD analysis project Ga0180302, IMG submission 121794) | Subseafloor sediment microbial communities from Guaymas Basin, Gulf of California, Mexico - Guay17, Core 4571-4, 12-15 cm | ecosystem: Environmental > Aquatic > Marine > Hydrothermal... | reverse complement strand
GATGCTGTCAGGAGAGCTGCGGAGATGCTGCTCTCCACGAGGCCTACAGCATATAACCTCCATGGTGCTGTCAGCAGGGTTCTTAGGAGAGCTGAGAGAGCTCTTAGTACAGGTGAAGACATTGCTGGCGCTGTTGTCGAGGAGGCTCTTAAGATAGCTCGAGAAGACGAGGAGGCGAATAGGAGGATAGGTGAGCTTGGCGAGAGACTGATAGAAGACGGAGCTACCGTCCTTACAATATGTAATGCTGGGTCTCTAGCAACCTCATACTATGGGACAGCTACAGCACCTATGTACATGGCATATGAAAAGGGCAAGAGGTTTGAGGTTATTGTCCTTGAGACTAGACCTTACCTTCAGGGAGCTAGGCTTACTGCATGGGAACTCCGCAGATGTGGGATTAAGGTTACCATAGCTCCAGATAACCATATGGGCATTCTTATTCAGAAGAAGCTTGTTGACATAGTGTTTACTGGAGCTGATAGGGTAACTGTGAGTGGGCATGTTGCCAATAAGGTTGGGACATATCCGCTTGCTCTGGTGGCATCTAGGCACTCAGTTCCCCTGTACGTCTGTGCACCGCTGTCTACGGTAGATCCCAGGGCAAGCGAGAAGGATATACCTATTGAAACCAGGAGCGCAGATGAGGTGCTGTACTTTGCTGGTAAGAGGATAGCCCCTGAGGGAGTTGGAGCAGTCTATTATGCCTTCGATGTGACTCCACCAGAGCTGGTCGCTGGGATAATAACGGAGTTTGGTATTGTTGAGCCGCCGTACTCAAAAAGCCTTAGAGAGCTTGTTGAGAAATACCATGCTGCACGTGGACTAATTTAAATAGGAGCTTGGGGTAGTAGAGGCCTCTTGAGTGAGAGGAGATCTGTCCGTGAGATCCTAGTTGAGCTCAAGGACACAGCATCCTACGTTGTTAGCCTAGCATACGCTTCCCTGCTCTCTAGGGACATAGAGCTCGCAAGAGAGGTCATTGAGTTGGAGAATGAGGTAAGAGATTTGAGGGATAACTTGTTTGAGGCTATTCTCCTAGCAGCTAGGAGTGCGCGGAGGAGAGGGGAGGTTAGGTCCCTGACCACACTGCTAGAGGTCGGGTATGTCTCCATGCAGATAGCTAACGTAGCTGCTGACATAGCTAAGCTAGCGATTACAGGGGGACCCCTGCCTCTCTACCTCGTCAAGGCACTTAAGGAAGCTGAGATAGTGACTGGAATCGCTACTGTGAGCAGCAGATCCAAGCTTGTCGGTAGGAAGATCTCTGAGCTCTTTAACCCGCCTGTGCTGAGTGGATGTGACATACTGGCTATAAGGAGGGGGAGAACGTGGATATTTGACTATGATGCTGATGAAGTTATTGAAGCAGGAGACCAGCTTCTGCTAAAGGGCACAGCTAAGGGGGTTAAAGAGGCGAGTGCAGCATTAGGAGGAGAGGTTGTAGTCCAAGGGCCTCTTGGCATGGTTGATGTACCTGTCATAAGGAATATCCTGAGGAGGATGAAGGATACGTCTGAGAGCATGATTGAGTTAGCTTATACGGCTTTGATATATGATAGCATTGAGATCGCTAGGGAGGTCATTAAGCTAGAGGAGCAGATGGATAGGCTTTACACGCAGTTTGAGAGGGAGGTGCTTAGGGTAGCTGGAGCCGACTTAGCCAGCAGCTTGCCTCCAGCTCTTAGGGTAGCGATAGCGTCTGAGAACATCGCAGATGCAGCAGCGAGTTTAGCTGAGCTTGTGATAGATAAGGTGACAGCGCATCCTGTCCTTAAGCTCGTCTTTAAGGAGGCTGAAGAGACAGCTATATTGGCTAGGGTTAGACACGGCTCGTATCTGGATGGGAAGAGCATAACGGACTCTGGAGTTGAGGAGAAGAGCGGGATGAGAGTTGTTGCAGTTAAAAGGGGGAGGAGGTGGGCAGTGAACCCTCCATCCAACTACGTGATTAGAGGGGGGGACCTAATCGTGGCTGTGGGCATGCCGGAGGGGGCTAAGGTGCTTCTCAGCATGGTTGAGGGGAGGGGAAGTGCATAGGAGGCCTTACACGTTGCCGTTTGCTGGGCTTACAGGATATGAGTATGGTGGAGTGAAGTATATCGTGATCCCTGTAGCATATGACTCGACTGCTAGCTTTTACCCTGGAGCTAGAGAGGGGCCTATTAGGGTGCTTAGAGCATCAGAGGAGCTTGAGCTGTATGACCCCAAGCTCGGTATCACGCCAGCTGAGGCTGGCATAGCTACGATCAACGATCCAGAGCTGCCGCTAGGTGAGCCAGAGGAGGCTATCAGAGCTGTGGAAGACATCTGCCACCAGGTGATGTCTGAGAAGCGCATTCCGATACTGCTTGGAGGAGAACATACGATAGCTGTCGGCGGGGTTGCAGCAGCAAAGCGCGTCTATGGGAGGATTACGGCAGTGTTTTTTGATGCGCACCTTGATTTAAGGGACTCTTATCGCGGCAGTAGATATAGCCACGCGTGCACCGCGAGGAGAGCTCTAGAGCATGCTGATAGACTGATCATAGTTGGATGCAGGGAGGCTAGCTACGATGAGTTTGACTATGCTAGGAAGGAAGAGAAGGTCACAGTCATATGGAGGTGGGATATCCTAGAGAGCTTAAGCCCCTTAGCTGAGGAATTGAGCAGGGTAAAGGGGGCAGTTTACATATCATTTGACCTTGACGCGCTGGATCCTAGCGTGCTACCCTGTGTAGGATGCCCTTCTCCAGACGGGCTCTCATTTAGGGAGGCGGAGGAAGCCTTATCAACTGTTGTAAGCAGATGCCATGTAGTTGCCGCTGACTTCACTGAGCTTTCTTGCATGCTCTCTCATGCAAGCTGCAGCATGACTGTTGCTAAGCTGGTGTACAGGTTTATTGGGATGTTAGAGTACTATAGCTCAGCTGAAGGAAGATGAAGCCTCTTTAGTATGAGAGAGAGCCCTGGCTTTATGTTGCCAGATGCAAGGATTATGTGCTTAAGCGGCTCGTGCATGAGCAGAAGCTCTACTGGGCAGGACACTGATATTACGGCTTGAGCCCTGCATAGCTCTGTGAACATCATATTGGATTGGATCATCTTCCCCTCTGCTAGGACCACCTCTCCGTGATAGGAGGGGGATATGACTGTTACCTTACCGAGCCTTATGTCTCCAGTCGGGGAGATACCTAGTCCATGTTTAGCGTGTGTTCTCAGCACAGAAAACTCTAGGCCTCCGACCAGGCTTGTTGGAATTGTACAATGTGACACTATCAGCTGCCTCTTATCAAAGTCTACAGATGATATGTGAGCCATCCAGCAAGGTCTCCCCCTTAGGTTGGAGGCTATTGAGAGAAGCAGAGATGCCAGAGCTTCATCGCCGCACCCAACTGGGATTCCCTCCTCATTTAAGACTGCGACAGGGAGGCAAGGGGCTACACCCATGGATTCGATGAGCTCTCTGCTGCACTCTATGTGAGCTCCTAGCAATGGCTTATCTAGCAACGCCTTTAGAGCGATATAGGCTCTAGCCGACTTCACCATCAGATCCCAAGTGACCTCTAAGACCCCCATTGCTTGGGCCTTCCACGTTTCTGCAATATGCTCAGCTTCCTGTATGCTCGCTTCCTCATACGCTAGCAGAAGGTCATCTAGTGGAACTTGCTTCACATCAACTCCAGCCAATAAGCCGTGTTTCCCGTAGTTTACTGCATAAAATGGCTGTTTAAGCTTCTGGACTGCTCCAACAACTCTGAGGAGAGCTACTAGTCTTTCTACGGTTCTTCTTCCAACCTTGTCTATGTACCATGGGAAGCACGCCTTGGAGTAGTCTCTTGCAAACTCTATTGCTCTGGTTATGCTGCCTATTCCACCTATGCTTACTGGTATAGCTGGAATGCCAGCGGGGATCTTCTCGGCAATGAAGCCTCCTTCACTGAACACTGCTATAACCTCTACCCCCTCTAGGTCCTCAAAGGAGAATGAGAGGAAGGGATCTATCTCTTGAGCCCTCAATGTGAGCTCGTCAATGGTTGACCTGCAGCTACTAGACTCAGCTATGATGCCTACCTTTAGCCTCAAGGCTATCTGTAAAAGCTGCTTCTATCACCCTTATAAGCAAGCTGCTAGCCACCTGATAGCCAGTTCCAGATGTTCTTTAGACCATTGGACAAAGCATCTAGGAGCTTTGACCCTGACTCTGATGCAGCTTCTATAAGAGAGTCTAGAAATGATGCTATCCCCTTGATGGGCTCTACTATGAGTATGAAGAATAGGGCTACTGTCGAGGTCAACAGAAGCGCCTCACTTACTATCTCATTCACTCCTCTCTCGTCCCTAATTAGCTCTTTAAGCAAAGAGTAGGCTTTTCTAGCTAGCACAGCACTACACCCAACATTAGTACATCCATGAAGTGATTTATGCCCCGAAGGTTTGGGTTTCGGTCAGTAAATCTGTTTTAGGAACTAGTATAGCTGATGAGGGGCCTGAGTAGCGTGAAGAAGGCAGCCTATGAAAGCTGCATGAGCTACTATACTAGCTGCCTGGCTGCTAAGGCTGCATTAGAAGCCCGTGTGTGCCTCTTACAGGGGGTATGCCCGCGATTAGAGAAGTTTGAAGCTAAACTCCAGGGGGAAGAGCAGGCAGACGCGATAGCTAAGGCGGTGGTGGAGGCTTTGAGCAGCATGCTTAAGGCGCCACCAGACTGTGAGCTGCTGCGTATAGGGAGATGCAGATATCTGATCGGGCGTATTGTGGAGACAAGCAGGCTAGCTAACCTATTCTGTGCCTTTTGTAGGCGTGCTGAGCAGTGTGAACTATGCCGCAAGCTACTTGAGCTGTGGCATGCGTTAAGCTCAGCAAGTGCTAGCATATGGCAGCCTGAGGAGAAAGAGCTGATACGGGTAGAGCACGTTGGCTTCGCTAAAATAGGCTATCTGAAGCTGGGGGGAAAGGTGTATGCGGTATTCCAGCGGAAAGCGCGTAGCTACCTGCAGGCTGAGGCCCTAAAGTCGTGTCTGCGAGTTCTCTTTGAAAAACCGCCCAATGGGCACGGGATCGGTGAGGCTATAGAGTCAGGGATGCAGACGATCAGAGAGGAGCTGTGCAGGCTAGCTGGCTATAACTGGTTTAATGAAGTAGCACTTGAAGCTGTCATGAGGTACTTCAGGCTACATGAGCTCTATCCACTGATAGCAAATCCTAGAGTGACAGAAGTCTATGGAACCCTTGGGCATGAGCTGTACTTTGACCATATACCTCTGGGAAGGTGTGATAGCAGGATACAGCTGACAAGCGAGCTATACGATAGGATTCTCTCCATAGCTGAGCTTGATCCACATAGCTGGCTAGACGAAAGGAGCCCTTCTCTCAAGACCAGCGTCGAAACAAGGTACTTCAAGCTTAGAATCACGGTAGATGGGGCGCCTTTAGCAGAGCCGTCAGTAGACATCAGAAACCTCACCAGCATACAGCTCTTATCCCTACCCACGCTGGTCAGCATCGGAACCATAAGCTACATTGATGCTGCAAAGCTGCTTAGAGCTATGGTATCAGGAGCTAGCGTCCTTGTAGCTGGGCCAACAGGGAGTGGGAAGACAACACTATGCAACGCTCTGCTTGTCTTCGTAAGCCCATCTGCTAGGATAGTTAGTGTCGAGGACAGCAGAGAAATCGAGGACATGAACAGGTATGGGAAAAAGCACCACATGTATGTTGTTCCTCCAATTGAGAGCGGGGACAGAGAGGGCAAGTGGGAGGAGGTTCTCAAGCTCCTTCACAGGAATCCAGATGTAGTCTTCTTGGGAGAGCTTCAGCACCAGATGCATGTAGAGGCATTCTTCACTGCAGTGGAAAGCGGGTTCCAGGTGATAGCTACAACCCATGCTAGGTCGCTTAGGGAGCTGAGGGAAAAGTGGACCAGATGGAGAAGCCAGTTTGATCCCCATAAAGTAGATGTAGTAGTCATCATGGAGAAGAACAGTGGAACACGTAGAGTTGCAGCAGTCAAGCAAGGAGGGGGGCTAAGAGCTGAAAACAGAGCTCATATAGTGGAAAAGCTGCTTCAAGTGCTGGAGAAGGGAGAAATACCTAACACGGAGTGCGCTAAGATCGTAAACGAGGCTTATCATGGTGTGGGGGCTTGAGAAAGCTGGATGTCTTGTTCATAGTGGCATTCGCATCGACGCTCGCTGTCGCGCCAGCTCTCTCAGCAGCTGTTATAGCCGCTAAGCTGCTCTTCAAGGTGCTTGAGAGTACTATAGCCAAGAAGAGGGAGATATCCTACTTGATGTCAGCGTATGCCTTCGCATTCGCCTATCTAACAGGGTTAGAGAGAGGCATGCCAGCTGCACTCAATGCAGTGCTGGCTACACGCATAGAGCCTTATGCAGCTGACTTCAAGAAGCTTAGACTCGAGGTGCTAAGAGGCAAGCCGCTCCATGGGGTTATAGGAGAGTACGCAGAGAAGTTACCAGCGCTTCCATCTAAGATAGCATTGCTGTCTCCACTGAGCAAGAGAGAGAAGCTTAACTACATCAGGGAGCTCGTAATCCTGGAGATGAAGGAGAGGATATCCGCTTACCTAGCTGCAGCCTCGCTTGCTATAATAGGCAACTACCTTCTACTGCTCATGCTACTGATGCTGTTTACTCTAGGTAGGCTAGGAGCTCATGAGATCTTGTTAGCAGCTGTCTCAGCATCTGTTATGGAGGTAGCTGCACTTGAGTACTGGAGTAGAGTTGAAGCTGGGAGGTAAGCTATTTGTATGGGAGGTACCTGATGCTGAGGAGATTCTAGGGGTCGCGGAGATCGTAGAGAGGATAGCAGCTCACATGAGCAGGAATATAAGCTTCTATGCCTCTCTGATAGCTAGCTGCATGGAGTATAAAGGGTATAGGAGAGAGGAGGTCCACAGGATAGCTGCTAGAGCTAGCTCAGGAGAGTACACACTGGAGGAATTCATAGCTAAGCTGGAGGAGATATTTCCAAAGAGAGGAAAGGTGCTTAGGCTCCTTCTCCTGAGCAAAGTAGACGCAGAGGAGCTTACCAGGAACATCAGAGAGCTGCATGTAATGCTGCTTAGCGAAGTAGTTGTAGCCAAAAAGCTGGCAGCTTCGCTTAAGGAGATGCATAGGCGGGCGCTTCTGATCTTGTTCCTCTTGACTGCCTCATCTATGGGGTTATTTAAGATGAAAACGGTGCTAGCCGGAATCAGCTTCCTTAGCATAGCTCCAAGTGTACCATGGCACGTGCTAGCCATTATCACAGCACTCAATATCATGGTGCTATCAAGACTCTGTCAACTCAACATAATCAAATCTCTGCTAGCTACAGCTTTAGGTGCAGCTGCAGGGTACATGCTGTTCTGGGTGGTACTCTGAATGTGCTATTAGCTTTGGGAGGCATCCCAGTGGCATGCTCAATCGTAACAGACATAGCCCGTGGAAAGGTGTACAACATTGCTGTAGTGCTTGAGCTGGTATTGTTAGCAGCAGCAGTATATGCTACCGGTAGGTACATCAGCATCGTATACCTGTTAGCCCTTCTCCCATTTTCAATGGCGTTATTCTCAGCTGGACTTGGAGGAGGAGACTGCAAGCTACTGCTAGTAGCATCGGCTCTCTTATCCACTTTAAGCCTGAAGGCTGGAGTGTATATGTGCATGTACTTCCTGGCGCTACTTCACCCAGCCTGGTGCCTGCATAGAAAAAGGAAGATAGGAGCTATCTCAGCGGTGTTGGCTGCCATACCGCTTTCAAAGCTAGCACTATGTGCATACCCGGTGCTGCTTGCTATTTCAGCACTCAACAAAAGAGGAGTGCTGGCAGCACCATTGATCATGCTGGCTTACATTGTGGCAGCTAGCTCTGTAGCCTGAGATTTATGTACTCGTAAGCTAGTCTCCCGCTCTCGAAGCAGTAGTGTATGTTCCGGAATTCCTTCCTGAATTCGGATACTCTCTGAAATACCTCCTTAGGCTCCCTCTTGTCTATTATGACTTCTCTGATGAAGCGAGCTACCTCATCCATGTCGCTTTCCTTCATGCCAAGCCTAGTCACCTCGGAGACACCCAGCCTTATTCCTCCAGGCTCCCTGAAACTTCTCCCAAGCCTGATATCCCATGGAAGCAGGTTCCTATTCACTATTATCCCAGCTTCTTCTAGAGCTTTCTCAGCCCAAGCTCCATTCCCATGCTCCCATATGTCAACCAGTATGGTATGGCTTTCTGTAAAGCCTCTCTTCTCTCCTACTACCTTAAAGCCCTCTCCACATAGAGCTTCAGCTAGCCTCTTGGCATTCCTTATGATCTGGCTGCAGTACTCCCTCCCAAACTCAAGCATCTCAGCTAGAGCAACTGCTAGTGCAGCTACATTATGCAAGTGGTGGTTACTAGTTACACCGGGGAAGACCGCCTTCTTTATCTTCTCAAAGTGCTCTTCGCTGTTAGTTATTATGGCACCGTGCTGTGGGCCAGGTAGTGTCTTATGCGTGGACATGCTGACCGTGTCAGCCCCCTCACCTAGAGGGTCTTGAAAGAAGCCTGCTCCAATAAGGCCTGCTACATGAGCTGCATCATAGTTCACCACAGCTCCAACAGCATGTGCTGCCTCTGATATCTCGCGGACAGGCGCAGGGAACAGGAACACACTTGCACCAAGCATTACAAGCTTGGGCTCATGCTCTTCTATGGCCTTAGCAGCGCGATCTGCATCTACTGTAAAGTTCTCCTCATCAAAAGGCAGGTACTCTACCTTCAGCCTAGCTACAGCTCCAGCAGTACCTCCAATTTTAGCTCCAGTCTTGCCGATGTCAGGGCCCATTGATATGTGGCCTCCACTCGGTATCGACTGGGCAAGCATGACATCTCCAGCTTTAGTGAAAGCAGTATAGATGGCTAGGTTAGCTGCTACACCAGATGTCGGCCTGACATCTGCATGCCTGCAGTGAAATAGCTCCTTCATTAGGTCTATGCAGAGGAGCTCGACTTCGTCTATGAACCTGCAGCCAGCATAGACACGCTCCCCAGGCCAGCCCTCAGCATACCTATGGCCAAAATCAGAGATCATAGCCTCCTTCACAGCCGGGCTGACTATGTTCTCGCTAGCTATCAGAGGTATAACCCTGTCAAACCACCTGTGATGCTCCTCTAGAAGCCTAAAAACCTTCTCATACGCTTCTTTATGCCTCATAGGTGGCTCCTACGCTCACTGCTGAAAACCTTTTCCCAGAGACCACCCAGCTATTTTACGCTCAGCTTCCTCTAGGAATCTATGGAGCATACCTCTCAGCAAGATAGCTGAGCCTGCAAAGTCGTGGCCATCACCTAGTTCTCCAGCTGCCTTAGCAGCTGCCGAGATGACTAGGCTTATGGGAGGCTTATCACCTGACTCTATCCTCCTCCTAAGCTCTCTAGGAGCTCTCATGGACGCCTTTAGGAGACCTCTTCCATGCTCACCGAGCCCTGGGATAAGCGGCTCCAACTCCATGACTCCAAGCAGGTACTTATCCTGGTCAACCAGCTTGTAGTTGGATAGCATAGAGCAGAAGCTTCCAATGACCTTGCTCCCCATCCCCTTGAAAATGCGGCCAGCATTGAAGTACTGTATGCTATCAGTTGAAGAAAGCCCCTTTCTCGCTAGGATAGCTATAAGCCGCTTAAACGCCTTCTTGCGTTCGTTTCTGAAGGACTCCACCATAGCAGCAACTCTGCTGCTAAATCCCTCCAGGAGAGCCTTGATACCGGCTTCAGGTCCGCCTCTATAGTACCCTACAGGGCCTAAGACTTGAAGCATCGAGAATGCCTTAGAAAGAGGCATGCCTAAGCTTGTGGACAGCAGCTGCTTACCTGACTTCTTAACTTCTCCAGAGGATAGCGCCTCATCAAAGACAAGCTTAGTAAACACTCCATCCATCCTCGGAAGCTCGTGTGCTCCAATGAGAGCTATATGAGGAAGAGAAGAGCCAACCAGCTCTTTAGCAAACAAGTAGGCCACTATGCTCCCGCTAGCATCGACTTCGCCTCGAAAGCCATGTAGCTCAGGATTAACGTTTAGCACACGGCTACCTGGATAACTAGTATTGTGGTGATCTAGTATCACGACAACCTCATCAGATAGCATCTTCTCAATGAGGTCAGCGTGAGGGGAGGCTATATCAGCGTAGATAAGTAGATCAAAGGACTCTTTGTGAAGCAGCCTGAGAGCGCTTAAGCTTAGCCTCTCTAGGCATATGAGCCTTGGAGATAAGCCCAGCTTCTCTAGGGCATCTACCAGGATAGCAGCAGAAGACAAGCCATCTGCATCATCATGATAGACTAAGGCTACATTACTCCACCTGCCGCTCCTCACGACATCAGAAGCTCTTTTAACAGCTGCTAGAAAGCTGGAGGTCGGCAACGTGAAACCCCAGATCTGAGGGCATGGAAGACAAAAAACTTTCACCCATACAGTCAAACACCACCAGGGAGAAGAAGGCTACTGAAAGCCTCCAGCTGCATTAGATGCGTCCTTAGGTTAGCAGTAGAGGCTTTTGCAGGCATTGCCTCCGTGGTATTGGAAAGTGGAGAGCTTAGCACTAGGGTTGTAGCAAGGAACAGAAGCCCTAGGCTCAGCACACAGACAGGGAAACCTTAATTAGCTCAAGGGCAGCTGGTGAACTGATGATGAGTGCTTCCGGGACTGAGCATAGCGATGATGCAAAGGCATTTGACTGAGGGGACATGGATGGTAATCAGAGTTGGAGTAGTGGGCTGTGGCTGGTTCGGTAGAGCACACTGCAGAACCTATAAGACACTAAGTGGAGTCGAGCTAGCCGCGGTAGCAGACAGAAACAAGCAAAAAGCCTTGGAGGCAGCTAGAGACTACTCCTGTAGAGCATACAGCAGCCTAGAGGAGATGCTGAAGAGAGAGAAGCTAGATGCAGTGAGCATAGCAGTGACACCTCAGATGCTCACCAGAGTAGCGATAGAGGCAGCCAGAGAGGGGGTGGGAATACTCCTAGAGAAGCCTCTTGCAACCAGCCTAAGCGAGTATGAGGAGCTATATAAGGTGGTCAAGAAAGCTGGTTGCATGCTCATGCCAGGCTTCATAGAGCTCTTTAACCCAGCGTATAGGGCTCTGAAGAACGCCATCAGATGCGAAATAGGGGAGCTGTATCTGCTTAGCTCAAAGAGAATAGGATGGAACCCGAAGAGAGAGGTTAAGTGGGAGGTTGGAGTCATCCATGACCTTGCGATACATGATATCTACCTGTTCAGAGACATATGCGGAGAGCCATCTAAGATAAGCTGTAGAGCAGGATACATACTTAACAGCAAATTCGAGGACATAGCAGTCATAACAATGGAGTTCCCAAGTGGTGTCCTAGGGATAATTGAGACAAACTGGCTGACGCCTACAGGAGAAAGGACGCTTAGAGCAACAGGGTCTAAGGGGTCAGCTGAAGTCGACTTCCTAGCACAGAGCTTAGATATCAAGTTCAGAGAAAGGACTGTGAAGCCTCACATAAGGAGGGAAGAGCCACTTAGAGTAGAGCTCCAAGCGTTCGTAGATGGCATCAGAAGAGGAGAAGCCGACTTAAATGAGGAGGACGGGCTGTCGGTCTGGAAGATCTTACAGCAGGCTATAGATGCAGCAAGGGAGAGGCTTTGAGGGTTAGCTGCAGCCTGTGGGTGGCGGCCTTACTAGCAGTACCAGTGGCATTCAGCATAGCGACTTCAGCCACGCTTTTAGACCACGTCATTTCAGCTCCAGGTGAAGAGAACCCATTCACAACAGCAGGGCTCTACACCATGAAGATCATGGGAGTACCGGGGTATAAGCCGTATCTCCTGGCAGCATGCGCGATAGCAGGGTATAGAGTGGAGTACACTAGGAGAGCTGGGGCATATTCGGTCACAAGCTTACTAGCAGCTAGAACACAGTACACGCTAGCATACACGGGAGTCATGCTGGTATGTGGTGCCATGCTCCTAAGGCTTCAGACTGAGGGTTATAGAGGGAAGGCTGAGTCTACTTTGATTGGGCTAGCATTTGGAGGCGCCTCCCAGCTGGCTCACCTGCTGCTAGCAGAGCTGGGCAAGATTAATGTACAGGTCTTCTATGTTAGAGCAGAGTATGTAGCCAGAGTAGCTCCCGAAGCGGCTGTCCTCATAGCAATACCAGCTCTACCAGCAGCCGTTGAGGTGATGAGATGGAGGGTGGAAAAGCTATTTTCGAGTACAAAGGCTTCAACGAAATATACTACAGGAGCGGAGGAGACGTGGAGGAGCTATATGAAAAGGGATATGTCGAAAGAGTGCCAAGTGGAGAGTACGTAATGCCTTCGGTGACAGCAGTCCACCTACTTGAGCAGGACAAGATAGCGGTAAAGCAGGATAACAGAGAAGTTACTGCACTGGAGATCCTAGAGGACTCTGTGAGAGCTAGCCCAGACAATATACTCAGGTACTTTGTCTTCAAAGACCTAAGAACCAAGGGGAGACTGGCAAAGGTGGAGCTTAACACCCCGTTCATCAGGCTTTACCCGAGAGGAGGGAGGGTAGGAGAGACGCCAGCAACCACCCTGATATACTGCATTTCAGAGGATAAGCCTGTGAGACAAAGTGAGATACTAGAGAAGATAAAGTACGCCCAGGTAGCTAGAAAAAGCCTAGTATTCGCAGTAATCGATGATGAAATGAACATAAGCTACTATGCTGCAGAGGAGTTCCAGCCAAGGAAGATACGTGAAGTCGACCTATCTTTCCCTGAAGTTGAAGGTATAGTAATGCATGACAGAGTCATAGTGTGGGACCATAAAGCTGGAAATGCCATATACAAGGCAGGGTTCTGGGGGCATTTCATAGGGATAGCCAAGCCGAAGCATGGCCAGTACTATGAGAGGCCACTACAGCTCTCTTTAACCGAAGCATGCTACCTAGCTGAGAAAGGTAAGATAAAGCTGTATAAGGCAGGTACACACACCGTGATCGGCGTCAAGGAGATAATTGACCTGCATGCTAGAAGCAGGGTGAAGGGAGCAGAGAAGATAGCAGCATACACGTACTGGAGGGATAAGGGGTACATAGTCAAGCCGGCATCAAAGTATGGAGTGGACTTCATGTTCTATGAGCTTGGCCCAGGAATAGATCATGGACCATACATGTGCCTGGTTTCAACCCCTGATGAGATGATACTTCCAGTCGAGCTCATCAGAGCAGGGCGTATAGCAACATCGGTGAGAAAGACGTTTGTAGTGACTGTAGTCGACGGGGACAGAGTAGTTAACTATAAGTTCAGCTGGAGGAAGCTTTAGAGCGGTAGTGGAGGCACTCTCCCAGATGCTTGGTCTAGAAAGTCCTTGAGCCTCATCCAAGACTTTTTAGCCTCAGCCAGCCGGATGGAGAAGGTCTTACCCCTTTTCTCTGGGAGATCAGCAGCTTTCATGAAAAAAAGCTCACCTGGAGCTAGCCTCGTAAAGGCAGCTACCAGCCAGGGTTCTGCACTAAACCTCTCACAGAATGTAGCTAGCTGAGCTATCTCCTCCCAGGTGTATACGATTCTATCGCTGGCTGTGGACTTCACTTGGAAAGCATACAGCTTGCCATTTATGCAAGCAAGAACATCTGGAGATGGATGCGTGGAAGCTCCGCTTCCAGGGCTCCTGATAGCTCCATGCCCCTCCCTCCACATGATGTCCACGAGCTTACGCTCTATGTAGTCCCCTCTCTTAGGCAAGCTACCACCTGAATGGAGCAGCTACAACATGAGCCCCGTCCCCGTCAACCACAACTGTGGCCTCAGCTTGAGCTACAGGAGCTCCTGAAGCCTCAAGCAGAGGAGGATAAGCGCGGAGAACACCTATCCTAGCCAGCCTATCTAGCTCAGCAGCATACATTGCTCCAAGCCTTCCCTTAACCCACCGCCTACAGAAGGGCAGCCCCTTGAGCTCGGAGGCATAGGACAAGATTGCAGCCTCTACCCTCCCCCTAGGCTTCCTACGTCTAGCTAGAGAGAATATCTGCGCTGGAGGCTGCTCCACAACAACACCAGCTGCATCAGGGAACGTAGCAAACGGCTCGATAGCGAGGACATCTCCCGTCTTTAGCCTATACAGTGGAGACCAGGACTTGACATTTGGAATAGATACCCCAGCATGAAGCTTATATCTCCCTATCATATGGCCTGTTAGGTTTGAGATCGGTTTTGCACCAAGCCTCCTTATTTCTTCGTCTATTACAGAGCTTATCTCGCGGACTCTTGTACCTTCCCGCACACGAGACAAAGCCTTCTCAAGAGCACTTTCACAGGCTTCCTTAAGCTCCAGCCCATAGCCATCGACGCAAACTGAGACAGCTGCATCCGCTATGTAGCCGTCATAGTGCACACCAACATCCAACTTTACGAGCGCGAGCCCCTCGACCCTTAAGCCGTCTCCAGGCTTTGCCGTATAGTGAGCTGCCACGCTGTTAACTGAGAAGTTCACTGGGAAAGCCGGCTTACACCCTGCTTCAAGTATCTCATGCTCTATTCTCTCGCACACGTCTAAGATGGAAGTGCCCTGAGAGATGCCTCTAGAGTGCTTTAGCAGAAGATCTGATAGAACAGCCCCAGCTTTAGCATAGCCTTCGATCACATCAGATTCCATCAAGGGTATCCAGCCACATGAAAATATATTCTTTTAGAGAGCAGCACCTTAACCTAAGGTATGAGGGTAGTTAGAGTAGACTATGATAAGCCAGATATCAGAGCCATCGAGAAGGCTGTTGAAGTGCTGAAGCTCGGTGGGCTTGTAATATACCCAACAGACACAGCATATGCGCTTGGAGCAGACGCCCTTAATACCAGAGCTGTCCTAGATGTTTATGCGGTGAAGAGGAGGCCCCTCAACAAGTACCTTACAGTCACAGTCTCAAACATGAAGATGGCAGAAGACTATGCCATAGTAACCGATGTAGCTAGGGTTATCATGGAGAAATTCATGCCTGGACCGCTCACAGTGATATTGCCGAAGAGAAGGAGCATACCAAGCGTGGTGAACCCTAGGGGCATCGGTGTGAGAATTCCCGACTGCAAAGTCGCACTAGAGCTGGCTGAGAAGCTTGGCAGGCCTGTTGTAGCCACCAGCGCCAACATAACAGGAATGCCTCCCCCATACTCTGCCCTCGAAGCCTATAGGCAGCTCGGAAGCCTAGTTCACCTAGTACTGGATGCAGGCCAGCTGCCAATCAGAAAGCCTTCAACCATAATAGATGTAACTGGAGCTACACCAGTTTTAGTGAGAGAAGGACCTATACCCTTCTCAGAGGTCCTCAGGGAGGTGAGGGATGCTCTCGCTAGGCATTGAATCCACTGCACACACGCTTGGAGTAGCTGTAGTGGATAGCAGAGGTAGGATAGTAGCTGATGAACGAGCAGTCTACACACCCCCGTCAGGAGGGATAAAGCCTCAGGAGGCAAGTGAGCACCACTATCATGCTGCAGACAAGCTCATTAGCAGGGTCTTCAGCTTGATCAGCCCAGAGGAGATAGACATAGTGTGCTTCTCGAGAGGGCCAGGGCTGCCTCCATGCCTCAGCATTGGGGCTATAGTAGCTAGAACACTAGCGTATATCCTCAAGAAGCCGCTGATTGGCGTCAACCACTGCACCGCGCACGTTGAGCTAGCTAGGCTGCTCTCAGGCTTCCATAACCCAGTTGTCGTCTACGTATCAGGGGGGAACACACAGGTCATTGCATACTCTGAGGGAAGGTATAGGGTGCTAGGTGAAACTGAGGACATAGGGCTAGGAAACGCCCAAGATAAGCTTGCTAGAGAGCTTGGGATCCCAAACCCACCGGGACCGTACATGGATAGAGTCGTTGGAAGGTGGATAGACCTACCTTACACGGTGAAGGGAATGAACCTCGCTTACAGCGGTTTGGTCACAGAGGCCATTAAGAGAGCTAAACAGGGGGCTAAGATGGAGGATGTCATCTACAGCTTCATGGAGGTGAGCTTCTCCATGCTGGTTGAGGTAGCTGAGAGAGCACTAGCTCACATAGGGAAAAAACAGCTTGTGCTCACGGGAGGAGTCGCAGCCTCACCTAAGCTAAGAGAGAAATTCAGGTTAATGTGCAGAGAGCGGGGAGCTGAGTTTTATGCAGTAGAGCCGAAGCTAGCCAGAGATAATGGGGTTATGATAGCCTGGACCGGCATACTAGCATATATGCAGGGCAAGTGGGAGGGTGAAAGCTGGATAATGCCAAACTGGAGGATAGATGATGACAGCTGGGAGCTCATAGACTTAAGCACGCTAAGAGAGGAGCAGGCAGGTGGTTAGCTTGAAGATACTTGTAAGCGGGCTAGCAGGCACAGGAAAAACTACCCTATGTAGGAGGCTTGCATCTGAGTTTGAGCTAGAGTACTACTCTGGCGGAGATGCTCTGAAGGAAGTCGCATCAAGGCTGGGCTACAAGGTGTCCCAGGTAGGCTGGTGGGAGAGCGAGGAGGGGCTGAGATTCCTGAGGGAAAGGAGGGAAAGGCTAGAGCTTGATAGAGAAGTTGACAGACACCTGCTCATGAAGGTTAAGGCGGCAAGCAGCATAGTAGTAGACGGGTGGGCCCTCCCCTACTTATACGATGGAAAAGACGCCGTCAAGGTGTTCCTCAAGGGGGAACTCGAGGTTAGAGCAGAAAGAGTGGCTAGGAGAGATGGTATAACCGTAAGCGAGGCTCTGGAAGCAATCAGAAGAAAAGAGGAGATGACAAGAGAGATCTACAGAGAGCTCTACGGCTTCACCATAGGAAGGGATCTAGAACCCTTCAACCTCGTAGTGGACACAAGCAGACTGACAGCTGACCAAGTGTTCTACATAGTGAAGAGCTACATCCAGTACTTCTTCGAGCGTGATAGTTAAGAGCAGCTTTAGGAGAGCTATAGGGGGGAGCATGGTCAAGATAGAGGTTGTAGACCTCACACCTCCGGAAGGCTGCCAGATGATAGTCGGGATGTCCCACTTCATAAAGACCGTAGAGGACCTATATGAGGCCATGGTGAACTCTGTACCAGGTGTAAAGTTCGGCATAGCGTTCTGCGAGTCTAGTGGACCTGCCTTAGTGAGGTACGACGGAAATGATGAGGAGCTCACCAAGAAAGCTGTAGAGCACGCTCTTAAGCTGTCAGCAGGGCACTGCTTCGTCATCCTCTTCAAGAACGCATACCCAATAAACGTCTTAGCCAGGCTGAGGGTCGTAGATGAGCTAGTTACCCTCTTCTGCGCCACAGCAAACCCAGTTCAGGCAATAGTAGCGGAAACAGAGCAAGGCAGGGGATTACTCGGCGTAATAGACGGCATCAAGACGAAAGGCGTTGAAACAGAAAGGGACAAGGAGGAGAGACACAAGTTCCTGAGAGAAATAGGGTACAAGAGGTAGAAGGAGGATGGGAAAGAGGGTTCTGGTAGGAGGGTGCTTTGACATAATACACCCAGCTCACATCAAGATGCTCACTAAGGCAAGAGAGATAGCAGGAGAAGGAGGAGAGCTAATAGTAGTTATTGCCAGAGACAGGAATGTGAGGCGGCTAAAGGGTAGAGACCCCATAGTCCCAGAGGAATCTAGGAGGTTCATTGTAGAGAATCTTAAGCCTGTTGACAAGGCTGTGCTAGGTAGCAGCGGAGACGACCTGCTTAAGATAGTATGTGAGATAAAGCCTGATGTGATAGCACTTGGATATGACCAGCCATTTGATGAAAACGAGCTGAAGCAAGCACTTCTCGCAAGAGGGCTTGAAGTAGAGGTAATCAGACTCCCAAAGTACAACGCTAAACCAAACAGCACGACAGAAATACTCAGCAGGGTGAAGCAGCTACTTGAGAGCAGCTAGAGTCTTTGTAGGAGCATGGAGGCTGACTAGGTTCGAACATGCGTTGATAGCTGGGCTAGCTGTAGTAGCAAGCTACACAGTGGTCTGTAAGCTAACGCATGCTGAGCTAAGCGCAGCAAACTCCATTACAGGATTCCTGGTAGGTGTGCTGATTACGGCAGCTAGCTTCGCGATAAACGACTACTTTGACATCGAGGTCGATAGGGCTAATAGAAGGCTTGATAGGCCCCTTGTATCCGGTGAAATAAGCCCAAGTGCAGCGCTCTATGGATCCATGGTAGCGTATGCAGTAGGAGTAGGTGTGGCAGCGCTAATCTCGATAAAAGCATTCGCAGCAGCGCTGGTGTTTGCTACTGGCATTGGAGCACTCTACAGCTGGAAGCTAAAGGAGCTGCATTGGAGCGTCAAGAATGTGGTAGTAGGACTAAGCTACATGGTTCCATGCGTTTATGGCTGCTTTATGGTGAAAGAAGCCAGCGGTATTGTATGGATTAACATGCTAGTATTGGGTATGATAGCGTTCCTCTATGGGTTTGGCAGAGAGGTAATGAAGGACATAATTGACCTGGAGGGAGACAAGCTAAGAGGGATAAGGACAGCAGCCATGGTAGTGGGAGCTAGAAGAGCATCTCAGATTGCTGCTGCATTCTTCCTGATGGCAGTAGTCATGAGCATAGTGCCATACATCTCTCTACTGAGGAGCATATGGTATGCAGCTATCATAGCAGTGGCGGATTCAATAGCTGTTGTGACAGCCATGCTAGCACTTAGATGCAGCAGAGAAAGCCTTAGAAGGAGCAGGAACTACTCAATAATAGTAATGGGGCTCGGTATACTAGCTTACACGGTGGGAGCGCTGAGCATCTAGGAGAGGTGCTGGGACAGTAGCCGGCCTAGCTTCAGTGCGCCCTCTGTGAGAACTTCAGGAGGCTTATAGACGAAGCACAGCCTCATCCCATTGCTCTTTGGGCAGCTTGGGGAGAGCTTCCTGCTGGACGGATCATACTGATAGCCTGTTGGGGGATAGAATGCGCGGCTTGGCACGTAGATTATGTCATTTTTCAGAGCCACCTCCTCAAGGAACCTCTTTGAGTCAAAGTCCTTCCTCTCTGACTCCCACCAGATGAAGAACCCTCCAGTCGGGTCTGTTCTCCACCCTGTGGGAAAGCTCTCATCCATAGCCTTCTTCAAGGCATCACATCTCTTCTTGTACTCAGCTAGTATCTCGGGTAGGTACTTGTCTATGTACTTGCTATAGTACCTGGCTAGTATGTACTGCACCAGAGTTGAGGAGCATAGGTCATAGTAGCCTTTAGCCTTGATTACCTGCTCTCTTACTGGAGTAGGGACAAGTATGTACCCTATTCTGAGCGGAGCAGCTTCCTTGGATGACGACCTTATGTAAGCTACATACTGGTTGTCCCTGTCATATGCCTTAAGCGGTGGGAGCCTGCTCTCCGTGAACTGCATCTCCCTGTATGCAGCGTCCTCTATGATCAGAATCTCTTTTTCAGCACATATATCGAACACCTGCTTCCTCCTCTTCTCTGGTAGAGTAGAGCCAGTTGGGTTGTTTGAGTCTGGGATCAGGTAGAGAATCTCAGGCTTCTTGCCAAGCTCCTTAACTGCAGCTTCAAATGCCTCATCAATATACTCTGGGATGATTCCTTCTCTATCAGATGGTACTATCACTATTCTAGCCCCAAGCTTTACAGCAGGCATCACAAAACCTAAGTAGGCTGGTGAAGAAACCATTATCACGTCTCCCTTGTCTATGAGGGTGTCTAAGATGGCATATAGTGCCTGCTGGGAGCCAGAGGTTATCACTAAGTCGCCTGGATCTACTTCTATCCCATCTTTCTCCTTCATCCTCTTAGCTAAGACCTCTCTGAGAGCAGGTATGCCCTCAGTTGGGCCGTAGTTGTACTGCTCCAAGGCTTCCTCGTACCTCCCCTCCTCTAGCATCCCAAGCTGCTCCTGTCCTATTTCAATCAGTATCTTAGCCATAGCCTCTATGGGGATCTTTCCAGGCTTCCCACCAGCGAAGTAGTACCTTACATTGTACCTTAGGAGCCTTCTAATCTCAGACTCAGGAATGAGCTGAGTCCAGGCAGCAAAGTCGTAGATGGAAGAAGAACTACGCATGGCAGCACCTAACTTAGACCGGATGGAGCAGCCTAATAATATAAAGGTTGCTATCAGCTGGCTTTCATGTCCATTAGAGTGACAATACTGGGCTCAGGAGGCACCTATCCTACTCCAGAGAGAGGGCTGCCAGCTATAGCTGTTAGGATGCCTGGGAGGCTTTACCTGCTAGACTGCGGAGGCTGCACTCAGAGGCAGATCTTCAAAAGCAAGCTTAAGATAGGCCCCCTCACCCACATCTTCATAACCCACCTGCATGGAGACCACATCTTCGGAGTCTTTGGGCTGCTTCAGACTCTAACACTACTAGACAGACAAAAGCCGCTGTATATAGTCGGCCCTGAGGGGATAAGAAGCTTAATCGAGGAGGTCGGCAGATGGACTTGGCTGAAGCCCAGTTACGAGCTCTCAGTAATAGAGGTCAGAGATGAGAGAGTCTTCGAGTTCGACACGCATTATGTCAGGCTTTTTCCAGTGAACCACGGTGTTCCAGCATTCGGTATAGTAGTAGAGGAGAAGCCCAGGCCAGGGAGGTTTGATGTCGAGAAAGCCGACAGGCTAGGTGTTCCAGTTCACCTCAGGAAGAGGCTGCAACTTGGCAAAGCTGTCAGAACGCCATCTGGGAGGGTAGTGCATCCAGAGGAAGTTCTTGGAGAAGCTAAGCCAGGAAGGAAGGTCGTCTACACAGGAGATACATCCCCCTGTGATAGGGTTGTTAGAGAAGCAAAGGGAGCAAATCTGCTAATACATGACTCAATGTACCTAGTTGGAGACGAGAAGCTGGCTGAAGAAGGTGTACACAGCAGTTACCGGGATGCATGTGAAGTAGCTGAGCTCTGTGGCGTAGGCCTCCTACTGCTAACACACTTCAGCCCAAGGTACAGGAACAAGGACATAGAAGAGGCAGAAGAGGCAGCTAAGAAGTACTTCCCTAGAGTTGTGGCGTGCAGAGACTTCACTACCGTCGAGATCGATTTTTCCGGTGCTTGTCGTGTTGTCGAGGCTGGTATGCGATAGCAGGCGGGCAAAGCCAGTTTATGACTTCAAGGGCGTCATCACACTCAATTACGACCTCTATGACACCAAGAGGAGGTGAATGTATCGGCGAAAAGTTTATCACACCATGGTATGCTGCTTGCTTGTTTAGCTCGAAGCATATTGTCTTACCATCAGGGCTTCTTCCTTCAAGCAGAAGCCTTCTAGCTGCAGCTAGTATCCTCCTGTCCCTAAAGCTCTTATAGAGCTTCTCAAGAGCATGTTTACCGCTCCCAACCAGGATTACGGAGGACTCAGCGTGCCTTACCTCACCACTAGCGACGTTTAGCACAGCTTTCTCTACTTTGCCCCTGTCTTCAGTTGGATATACGGGGGTTCTAACCCTTACAACTATTTGAGACATCAGCATGTTAAAACCCTGGATGTATATAAGGTCTTAGGGGTGAGCTTGGACAGCATCCTGAAGCTTGTACTAGAGGAAGTGACTCCAAAGCCAGAGGAGAAGAAAGCCCTAGAGCGGGCTGTATCAGACATCATAAGGAAGCTACTAGATGTGAGAGACAAGCATGGGTGGAGTTATGATGTGATGCATCTCGGATCGACAGCAAGAGACACGTGGCTTTCTGGAAGCAGGGACATAGACATCTTCCTAGCGTTTCCTCTAAGTGAAGATGAGAGGACGCTGGAGGAGGTAGGGGTTAAAGCTGGGATAGAGGTCTCAGAGGGCAGATACGAGCTACTTTACTCAAGCCACCCATATGTCAGGATAGAGCACATGGGCTTTGAAATAGACATTGTACCATGCTATAAAGTGTCAAATGCGTCACAGCTCAGAAGTGCAGTGGATAGGACACAGCTGCACCAAAGGTACCTGAAGGAGAAGCTGACCCCAAGGCTATGCGGCGAGATCAGGCTAATGAAAGCTTTTGCTAAAGGAATAGGAGTATATGGAGCTGAAACTAAGACTAGAGGCTTCTCAGGGTACCTTCTGGAGCTGCTAGTCCTCTACTATGGTAGCTTCCTGGAGGCTGTCAGAGCAGCATCAAGATGGAAGCCTCCTATAATAATCGATATAGAGAGGTATTATACTCCGAGAGAAGCTAGAGAGGTGTTTGATGCCCCGATAATAGTAGTAGATCCAGTAGATAGAAGAAGAAACGCCGCTGCAGCAGTAGGCAGGCAGGCACTATCAGCATTCATAGCTGCCTCCTCTGTGTTCCTAGCAAAGCCCAGCATCCTTTTCTTCAAGCCTCCACAAAGGAGGCTGCCTAATGAGGTAAGTGAGCACATTGCTGTAGTAGTCTTCAAGCTGCCTAAGGCCCCTCCAGATGTCCAGTGGAGCCAGCTTGAGAAGGCATGTAGCAAGATCAGGGCATATATGGAGGAGCATGGAGCCCAGATACTGGGATCTGGCTTCTGGACAGATGAAGTAGACACAGGTGCTTTGGCATTTAAGCTGGCTAGCTGGCAGATACCAGAGGCCAGGGTGCACTATGGGCCGTTCGTCTGGCAGAGGGAAGCAAGCATGAAGTTCATAGAAAGGCACCTTGGAAGAGAGGACACAGCAGAAGGGCCGTTCATACAGGACTTCAGGTGGGTCGTAGTAAAAAAGAGAGAAAGCGACGTTCTTAAGGTCTTAAAGCGGCTGCTATCCGATAGCAGCACCATGAAGTCGATCGGAGTCCCATCTAGGATAGCTGGAAGTATAGAGGAAGGCTACAAGCTCTTTACAGAGAAGAACATACTTGAACTCAAGGGGACAAG
>Ga0180302_10000242_pt1 | contig 22736 bp, 27 predicted proteins | sample GuaBasSediGuay17_FD_121794 | JGI IMG/M metagenome (GOLD analysis project Ga0180302, IMG submission 121794) | Subseafloor sediment microbial communities from Guaymas Basin, Gulf of California, Mexico - Guay17, Core 4571-4, 12-15 cm | ecosystem: Environmental > Aquatic > Marine > Hydrothermal... | reverse complement strand
TTTCACCCTTACAACGATACATTATCCGACTATAGGGGTCTTAGCAGCAATAGTTGATAGAAAAGGTAATGTATTATACAATGCTGTAAAGAAGCTTATTACAATGCCCGTTATACCTGCAGGTTTTATAGGTATAGCCTGTAATATGATAGGAGCTACCAAGTATTTTCCTCAGAACATAATGGAGGTTATTGGCTTCATAAGTGTGTTTGGTGTCTACTTAAGTGCGATAGTTGTAGGTACAGGCCTACCACATCCTAAGGATGTGAGTAGAAAGATAGAGGACTACATTTTCTTCATTTTAGGCTGGAGACATATACTGTCGATACTTATACACATTATATTAGCTTCATTACTCATATCAAGGAGTATATGGTTCAAACAAGTAATGCTGGAGGCAATAATGCCGCCTGCGACGGGAAACACTGTTGTAGCATTCGTGTACGGATTTAATGTAGAGGCTGTTGCTAAATCTACAGTATTATCTACAGTGATAAGCTTAGTGCAAGTTACATTACTTCTCCTTTTAGGAGTACTTTGAGTACTGTTGAACTTGCCTTCTATATTTACATATATCGCCTAGAGGGCATGACCTACATTCCGGCTTTCTAGCCTTACAGTACATTCTACCGAGCATAATTAACCTAAGATGGGCTTCAAGATAGTCTTCAGGGTTAAATATCTCCATCAGTTTCCTTCTTATCTCTTCGTAATCTGCTTTCTCGTGGACAAGTCCTAGCCTCTTACTAATACGTTTAATATGTGTATCTATAGGAAATGTTGGTTTATTAGCATACATTAACAATATTACATCAGCTGTCTTAGTGCCAACACCTGGCATCTTTAACAATTCCCTCCGGGCCTCCTCTAGCGGTAGGTTAAGAACTTGTTCCAAGTTACCGTTTAAGTTCTTCTTAATGTATTGAGCTATTTCCTTTATTGTTTCGGCCCGTCTTCTATACATACCAGCTATTTTTATTGCCTCCATTATCGTATTTAATGGAGCCTTTAGAATGTTATCAATAGATATGTCTTTCACTGCTCTTCTTAGGTTATCATAAGCTCTAATAGCATTCTTATCGTTTGTATTTTGAGATAAGAGGATACCAATTAACATTGCAAAAGCTGACTTATATTCACTTTTAATTCTTGTAGCTATGAACTCGTTAATGTCTAATTTTCCTAAACTTCTAAGCTTAGATAGTATTAAATCTCCTTGAACTCCGATTGTACATCTCCCTTAATGTTAGTCAAAGGTATATACTTTTAAGTATTCCTCCTCACTTAATGGTCCTTCTTGGTTTATCTTCTGTGAAAAATGTGATTCAGCAATTCTCACTATTTCCTCTAAGAGCTTTATTGATGGCTTATTGAATAATACACCCTTAAACCATGCACTTACAGCTGCATTAACCTTCATCTCCTTCTCATCAGAGATAAACCTTGACTTTACATGTACTATACCTTGTCCTCTTTTAAAAGAGGGTTTAACATTGGATTCATAGAGCATCTTTAATGAGTGTTCATATCTCTTATAGAGGTTAAATAGTGTATGTTTTTTCGCTATACGTGGTTCGACCTTTAGTTTCCACTTTGTTGTTATAAATGAGTCTACAAATATTATGGACATTTCTTTCAATTTTTTAATCTCTGATTCTAAACTTCGATTAGTAAAGTATCCTGCTAGTGATGTGAATGAGTTTAAGCTCCCTCTAATAGACATTATAGAGTGATGTAGGTAGAGTCCATTTCTTAATTTAATCATGAATCTCACTGAACGCAATCCATAGACGGGAGATTCCTTCATTTCAATAAGGTAAACCTCACTTATAATATCAGTAGCATTGGCCCTACAATACTCTATAAAATGTTTATTAAGCTCTTTAGCTCTCCCAGGAGCACTCCACAAGGCTAGCCCAAACCCCAAATATATTTAGTAGCACTAGTGTATACATAAGAATTATCCTAAGGTAAGCAATCTGATATAGGGACTCTATTAGCTTGACCTTTAGAATACAGAAAGAGGTAGATTTAAATTAAGGGGGTTAATTGATTCTTTAGTGGGGTTAGCTATCATGGAGACGTCAATAAGACCTATAAGAACTGAGGCTAGAATTGCCTTATGGAAGCTTAGGCTTGGAATGATAGGTACTCTCGCAGCTGTAATATCAATAACAACACTCATACTTGCAGGCGTATTTACTGCCCTAGGATTGCCTTTCTATGGCATTTACGGTCTTTTAATCTTTGTCCTATTTATACACTTGCTACAGTGGCTTATAGGACCCTACATCATTGATATGGTATATCACGTAAGGCCATTAAGGCCGGGTGAGAATCCATGGTTGGAAGAGACTATTAAAAAACTCAGTACTGCTAGCGGTCTTAGCAAGCCACCAAAGATAATGATAGCCGAAATAAAAATTCCTAATGCATTCGCCTATGGTAGTCCATTAACAGGTAATAGAGTGGCTGTAACAAGAGGTTTACTAGAATCACTACCTGAAGATGAGATCGAGGCAGTACTAGGACATGAGCTTGGCCATTTGAAACATAGGGACATACTAGTAATGATGATGATCTCGATCATACCAGCACTAGTATACTATGTAGGCTACTCACTATACCTGTCTGGATGGTTTGGTGGTAGAGGTAGAGAGGAGAGAGGTGGAGTAATATACTTATTCCTATTGGGTATAGCTTTAATGATTCTTAGTTACATATTAAACTTATTCGTATTCTATATGAGCAGACTTAGAGAGTACTATGCAGACTCACATGCAGCACTCACAGTACCTAATGGTGCCCGTAAGCTACAAAGAGCACTCGCTAGAATAATGTACTATAGTGGTTTCATCAGAAGGAAAGAAAATTACAGCCACTTTAAAGCATTCTTCATATCGGATCCCGATATAAGTGTTAGAGCTAGACATGTAAGGAACATAGATGAACTTGTTGAGGCAATAAAGCGTGAGAAGCCAAGTATACTAGCTGAGCTCTTCAGCACACATCCACATCCTGCTAAGAGATTAAGATACCTAGACAGATTTGTAACCTAAACCATACCTTCATAATTAATAATCCGTGAGCTGGCATTATAATGACTAATAGTATTCAGGATATAGTCAAGGTGCTCAGTGATTATAGGAAAGCCGAGAAAATAATGAGAATATCTGCCAAGATTAAAGAGATCTCTCGGAAGCTAAGAAAAGACTATGAAATAATCAAGATAATGCATGTTTGTGGTACACATGAACATACAATAACATATTTTGGTCTTAGAAGCCTTCTTCCAGAGAATATTGATCTTATAGCTGGTCCTGGATGTCCAGTATGTATTGTACCTGCAAGGGATATTGACGAAATAATAAAGATAGGTTTAGAGTATGGTGTTAGAATATACACTTATGGTGATATGTATCGCGTTCCTGGCTCACATGTTAGTTTAGCTAAAGCACGAGCTGAAGGCCTAGACGTTAAAGTAGTCTATAGTTTTATAGATGCAATAAGGGATGCAGAAAAAATTAATAAAGATACAATATTCTTTGGAGTAGGATTTGAGACAACTCAGCCAACTATAGCTTCGAGAATAATACATGGTATACCCAAGAATCTTAAAATATACTCTTCCTACAGGTTAACAGTCCCTGTCATGAGGTACGTTCTTGATAGACCAGATATTCCATTAAATGGAATAATAGCCCCCGGCCATGTTTCGGTAATAGTTGGTGCTGGAGCATGGGGCTATATTTCCCAAGAATATGGCTTACCTGTTGTTATAGCGGGATTTGAGCCTTTGGATATTATGTTGGCGGTTCTTGTAATATTAACACAGCTATCTAAAGGACAAGCTGAGACAATAAACATATATACTAGAACTGTCACATGGCATGGAAATAAAGTTGCACAAGAGTACATCAAGAAAGTATTCAACGTTACCGACGGAGCTTGGAGAGGACTAGGTGTAATTCCTGAAACAGCTCTTGAATTTAAGGAGGAATACTTGCCTATCAATGCTAAAGAACACTTTAAAGTATCTATCACATCATCAAGAGATATCGTTCCTGGTTGTAAATGTCCAGAGATAATACTAGGCAAGGCTAAACCTACAGACTGCCCCTATTTCCTTAAAGCGTGTACTCCTCAGAATCCCTTAGGGGCATGTATGGTATCTCAAGAGGGCACATGTGCTATTTGGGCTAAATACGGTTTTAGACCAAACTTAAAGATAAAATGAAGTTAAGTCATAAACATCTTGTAGTATAGTATAGTGGCTATTGATTTGGCATCAGGTATTTCTCCCTTTCTAATCATTTCTATAACCCGTTTAAGCTCCACAGGCTCCACTCTAATAACTTCATAGGACTCTGGTGTTGAACCAACATACTCTAAGCCTTTAGCTAAGAAGGCATGCATCTTCTCTGTACTATACCCTGGGGCTAGGTACATTTCAAAAAGCTTGGTTAACTCCTTTGCTTTATACCCTGCTTCTTCGATAAGCTCCCTTCTAGCACATTCCTCAGGAGTCTCTCCTTTCTCTATTACACCCGCTGGTAATTCATAGATCCACTTTTCAATAGGTACTCTATACTGTTTGATCAATATTATTCTACCATCATTCAGTATTGGTAATATTACGACACTTTCTCTGAATTCAACTACTTCTCTCTCAACAATATTGCCATTTGGTAATTGTAGTTCAACTACTTTCACATTTACTCTACGACCACGATACACATATTCGATGCTCAAAATATTCCACCCAGAAGAGTTTTATAATCTGTTCAATAGAGTAAGAGGCAGTAGTAAATTAAGATATCCAATAATGGAGATGGTATGAAACAGTGTATAAGCTACTTATTCATATATGTGTGTTTGAGCCTGGAAAACAAAGTCTATTAGCTCAAGCGGAAAGAACCATATACGAGAGCCATGGCAAACCTGTTATAAAGGATTGTACACCATACTCATGTATCTTCATATATGATGATGTTGAAGATAGCCTCTTAAATAATGTTAAGAAAAAGTTAACTCATATAGGACGCTATGTTGATGTAGCATTAGTAGTTGTAAGAGTTGACACGAATGAAGCTATAGATGCATATCTAATCTTTGATGATGTACATAAGCTTAGTAGTACAGCCTTTAGACAGGTACTACAATTATACCCCTTACTGGAGAAGTATCTCAGAAACTTGAAAGTCACCGTAAACATAGGGTAATGAAGTCTGTTGAGTTGTGGTGAAAGCTTTTCATTTTTCACCACCTCTCTTTACTACATTATCTTAAATCTAACATTGTTATCACTTTTATCAACTTTAAATAAATGTTCTGTTTCGATAATGAAAATTTTAATAGATTGTTCGAATACAAAGAGGGAGCTGTGTATGGTGGTTTAGGATGATAATCCGAGAAATACTAAAAGTTATCAAGGAAAAGAATGTAAGATGGATCGACCTACAATTCACAGACCTACCAGGAAGATTACAACATATAACAGTACCTGCTAGAGAACTTGATGAAGAAAAGTTTAAGAAGGGATTCGGTAAGCTTGATGGAAGTAGTATTAAAGGATTCAAGAGTATTGAAGAGAGCGACTTAGTATTAGTTCCTGTACCTGAGACCTTCGCCATAATACCATGGACTAATCCCAAAGCTCCAACAGCAAGATTCATAACCAAAATCTATGATACATATGGGAAGGGTAGATTCATAAGAGATCCTAGATATACTGCTGAGAGAGCTCATGAATACGCTCTAAACCAAGGTTATATAGCGTACTTTGGTCCTGAAGTTGAATTCTTCATATTTGATAAGGTTGAAGTAGACATAATGACCTCCCAGTACAAACAGAGTTACCGCATATACTCTAGAGAGGCCCCATGGAATATTGAAGGACCATGTATAAGATTCAAGGAAGGATATTATCCAGTACCACCGATGGATAAACTATGGCTTATAAGACAAGAGGTTGCTGAAGTCTTAGAAGACTACTTCGGCTTTACAGTTGAAGCACACCATCATGAAGTAGCTACTGCTGGTCAAGGAGAAATAGATTTCAGATTCAGTGATGTCGTAAAAACAGCAGATAACGTTATGACATTTAAGTACGTTCTACGTAATATTGCAGCAAAACATGGAATGACAGCAACATTCATGCCTAAACCTCTCTACGGAGATAACGGTAACGGTATGCATACTCACGTAAGTCTCTATGACAAAGATAAAGGAATAAACCTATTCTATGATCCAAACGATGAATACGCCGAGTTGAGCCAGCTTGGTAGATACTTTATAGGAGGACTTCTTGAGCATGCAAAGGCACTAGCGGCAATAGTTGCACCAACAGTTAACAGCTATAAGAGACCAGTTCCAGGATACGAGGCACCAGTATACATTATATGGAGTCGTGCAAACAGGAGTGCCTGTATACGAGTACCAGTTTATCATAAGAGCGACCATGGAAAGAGAGTAGAATTTAGACCTCCCGATCCAGCATGCAACCCCTACTTAGCCTTTGCTGCAATACTTGCAGCAGGACTAGACGGTGTAAAGAAGAAGATTGACCCAGGAGACCCCATCGACGAAAACGTCTACACAATGCCAATTGAGAAGAGAAAAACACTAGGTATTAGGGAGCTACCTGGAAGTCTTATCGAGGCAATATATGAGCTAGAATCCGATATGGAGTTTTTAAAGCCGATATTCCCAAAGGAACTACTAGAAGTATATATTAATCTTAAGAAGAATGAATGGAAACTTGCGAATTCATATACATCGCCAATAGAGATATACCTGTATTTGGATATATGAATCGAGAGAAAGCTAATAGTTAGCTATATAATCATTATACTGCTATTGAAGATAACTGCTAGGTGGTAAAAAGGACATTCTTGGAATTATCATGTCGTATATGGAAGAATATACATGTGTATACATCATTAAATTAGCCTGCTAGCTGCCATTATAGTATTATCATTAATCCATGTAGCCTTAAACTGGAAAAAGGTTATAAAGACTTCAAGGAGCTCTTTTTACTAATTCTGATATTACTAAGTACTTAGTGTTTAGAGTCTGTTCACTTTTTAAAATAAAGAGTTATCTATGCGTAAAGACTACTTTTATACACGGTGATAATTTATGAATGAGAAATGTGAGAGAAGAGAAGGAAAGGAGAAGTATGTATCAGAGAATGCAAGAGAATTAAGGGAAGTATTAACTGCAATAATAGAATTCCTTAGAGATATAACTGGACCATTAAAAGAACTTATGTCTCTTGTTCAATCAAGCATCGCAGGAGATAAACTAGGTAAAGATATCGCTGAGTTCTACAAGAATTTGAAAGACTCAGGCTTACCTGATGATATAGTTAATGAGCTTATTAAGAAATACTATGATGATAGAATGAGCTTATTAAGATTAATGAGTAGCCTATTTGAAGGATTAAGGAGAGGCCGAGCCATAATAGCGGCTTCAAGAGGGGAGGAAACAAAATCTTCGATAAAGGAGGCATTAAAGGAGGTTTTAAGGAAAAAAGAGGAAGAAGAGTAATGTTGAATGTCTAGTCTTCTTTTCTTCCATACTAGTAAGGTGTAGTAATTGAGTAAAGGAAGTGATCTTGAGGAAAGATTAGAGAAACTAGAATACTTACTTAAAGATATACTCTCTAGACTTGAAAGATTAGAATTAGTTCTTGAGAAAATGAATCCTAGTATTAGTGAAGTATTAAAGTTTACAGGTGAAATTATAGCATTATTCTCTTCACCACCCATTATAGCTCTTGAAGCAGCTGGAAAAATACTCAATATTATGAAGAGATATGGTAAACTGGATGATATCTCTAAAGCCATTATTGAAGTTTTAAGTGTTAAAGGCGAAGCTAATATTAGTGAACTAACTAGAGAAGTTAAGGCTATACGAGGTAAAGCTTCAAGAAGGATTATAGCAGAGAGGGTAAGAATGCTTTCAAACATGGGTATAGTATCATTGGAGAAAAGAGGTAATAGAATTATCGTTAAATTAAATGTAGACATAGAATAACATTGCATCATGGTGAATGAACATCCAGCTATATAAGATAATAAAATCCCTTTATGTAGTACTCTCGATCATAATCCATATTTCTATTCTACTATTATATCTTGCAATAATCCTACTTTATCTAAAGATGAAAATGACCTTTTATAAAAGATTCTGGCTTTGGAAAATGAGAAGAGAACTAATTAAAGCAAAAATGCCAAGGTCATTGGTTAATAGCATTTATCATCACTATTGTGAAGACTTAAACTCTCTATTTAGACATTTTAGCTTAAGAAATATGATACGTATAATCAGGGAGAGCACTTAAAGTTTATATATAGTTAGATTTCTCTTTAATGTAGAGGCGAAGTTAGATGGAACTTCCAAGTATAATTAGGGATTTAGGGGAATCACTTGTAGCTCCGAGACAGGTTATACAAATATTAATTGCTGAAAGAAGAGGATTAACTTTTGGCTTCTTTATAGTACTTTTATGCTCTATTCTTATAGGGGCAACAGCCACAATGGTCTTTATTAGTAAACTAATATCCTTCGTACCTTTAGGTATCCTCAGTTGGATATTTGGGAATGTGGCAATATTATTTGGTATAGCTTCTTTCGTAATCTTAAGTATTGGTTATTGGCTTATTGGCGGTCTTATTATACATATTTTCTGTAAATTATTAAAGGGTAATGGGCTTTTCGAACACACTCTTGTGGCATTTTCGTATCTTTGGCTACCATCCTTCCTTATAGGTTTAATAGCACCAGCATTAATGTTTCTTGATTATCTCACTTCTCTAGGCTTATTCTTGCTGATGTTATGCATATCTTTCATATGGGGAGTAATATTATCTGTTCAAGCTTTAGCAGAAGCACATAACTTTAGTGTGAGTAAAGCTCTGTTATCGATGTTAGCTCCAATACTTATACTTATATTCATATTTGCCACTTTATTCTCCTTAAAAATCTTCGTATGGTGGTAGATTCATGAGTAAAAGCGGTAAAATAACTCTAAGCGACTTTTTAGGGGTACTCGTGGTGTTAGGCATAGCTATTGGCATATTAGTACCGATACTTGCTTCAAGTATTATGAGGACCTATAAGCAAGAAGCTTTTACAGACTTTGATAGGCTCATGCAGGGAATAGCACATATACCATTTATGAAGATAACTAAGAAACTTGTTAAAGAATACACATTTAATGTAAATAAAGAGTTCCATGCAGTGATCGAAGTTACTGGTGGCGCAATAAAAATAACTGAGGGACATGGAAACATAGTGAAAATACGAGTATATGCATATGAAGGTATGCCATGGTTTAAAGGAGTAGACAGTGAAAGAAAATACAATGTGTATTATTGTGAACGTACTAATACGCTATCTATTAATGTTAATAGATACTCCGTTGTTATAGAGATACCAAGTAATTATATTTCATCGATATCTCTAAGTATAAATGGTGGAGCAGCAAAGATAGATACTCCCTTAACTAATCTGAAATATCTTGAGGTTAGTGTTTCAGGTGGAGCAGTAGATCTAAAGCCTGCAAGTTTAGGTAAGGTAAACGTTAGCATTAGCATTACTGGTGGAGCCCTTGATGGTAATTTAGAATTCTCTAGATATGTAGGTGAATCAGATGTTAAAATAGATATGTCTGGTGGAGCAATAGACCTGGATATACAATTACCAAGTAACGTTAAGGTAAAAGTTAATGGAGAATTTACTAGTGGTATAGTGTCAGTCAAGATTAATGGTGAACATGTAGGCCGATCTTACATTGAAGACGGCTACGAGCAAGCTAGTAGTAAAATCTACATAAGCTATGATGTTCATGGAGGAATAATAGATGTTGGGATTCGTAAATGAGCGATGACAAATTAGTTATACCTGAGGATAGACCGTTAGCAGCCCGTAGGGTACTCGATATTCTTAATAGTGGACCTAAGCTTTCAATATTAAAGGTGCTATTAGATCAAGGTGAAGCATCAGCTAAGGATATCGCTAGTAAGGTTATGACAAAGCTACCGACAGTACTTTCACATCTATCAGACCTTGTTAAAGCAGGACTAGTAAAGGTAAATGTACAAGACTTGAGAGGTAAACAAGTAAAGAAGTACTCTTTAGTCTCTAGTAAGCTCACTATAAATATTGATTTTCGTTTATTCCTACATCTCGAGGAGTATGCAGCTGAAGAGAAACTAAAAGAATTAGAGTATCTCGCTTTGAAGTATATTAGTGTTAAACGTGAGAAAGAAACTTTACCATTAACTATTAGTGTTAGAGATGTAGCTAAAGTACTCAATGTAGACATCAATACAGCTATTGAGGTAACAGATTTTATAAACACACATACAGATAGGATAATAGATTATCTGTGTAGTGATGCCCTGGACATTATAAAGAATAGGGGTAAGATTAAAAATTTAAGAGAATTTGCTTCGTTACTGAGTGTTCATCAGTATTGGGCTGCTCTTATTCTTCAAAGTCTCTCAAGTAAAGGATTTATTAGGATAATGGATGATGGCTCTATAACTTTGCCTTAACAGGCACTCTTGGCAGGTATGATAGGTCTATTTCCTTTGGTTCATAGTCTGCTAGCTTATTCTCTAAGTATTCTAAGTATCCTTGTAGATCTAGTAGTCCATGACCACTTAGGTTAAATAGTATGACCTTCTTTTCATTCTTTTTCTTAGCCTCTATTGCTACATCTATTGCTGCTTTTACTGCATACGCTGATTCTGGTGCTGGAACAATACCCTCTGTTGAAGCGAATAAGTGTGCTGCCTTGAATACTTCTGTTTGACTATATGCCATGGGCTCTATTATTCCTTTACGTACTAGTAAACATAATGTTGGGGCATCACCATGATATCTTAAGCCACCAGCATGTATTGGTGGTACACGATATTTATGGCCAACAGTATACATCTTTAGCAGTGGTGTTAATTTAGCTGTATCACCATAGTCGTATGCATATACTCCCTTAGTTAATGTTGGGCATGCTTTTGGCTCTGTAGCTATGAACTTCGTTTCACTTTTACCCTTCAATCTATCTTTTACAAACGGGTATGAAAGTCCTGCAAAATTGCTTCCTCCACCAACACACCCTATAACATAATCTGGGTATTCACCTATGACTTCCATTTGCGTTTTAGCTTCAAGGCCTATAACTGTCTGATGTAGCAACACGTGGTTTAATACACTACCTAAACAGTACTTACTATTGTCACTGTTTAATACGTCCTCTATTGCTTCACTTATTGCTATACCTAGACTGCCAGGATTGTTTGAATCCTCACTTAATATTTTTCTTCCAAAGTTTGTTATGTTACTTGGGCTTGGGTATACTTCTGCCCCATAGAGTTCCATTAACACTCTACGATATGGCTTCTGCATGTAACTACTTTTAACCATGAATACTCTTACTTTAACATTGAATAATGCTCCAGCTAGTGATAAAGCACTACCCCACTGTCCTGCTCCTGTTTCTGTAACTACCCTTTCAACACCTTCAATCATATTATAGTATACCTGTGCTACAGCAGTATTCACCTTATGACTTCCTGTAGGAGTTACACCCTCATATTTGTAGTATATTTTTGCTGGCGTTTTTAATGCTCTCTCTAATCTGATTGCCCTGATCAGTGGTGTTGGTCTTCCAAGCTCAACATAGACTTCTCTAACCTCTTCAGGGATTTTTATGTACTCTTCACTGCTAACTTCATGTCTAATAAGCTCCTTTGCAAATAGCCTTTCTAACATTTGTGGTTCTACAGGTCTCCCGTCTGGTAGAATCGGTGGTGGTAGTTCATTGCCTATTTCATGAAGAATATTATACCATTTATTTGGAGTTAAATCTGGATTTAAGAGAACTCTTATAGACTTTAAATCCATTGGTGCATGATGTTCACCAAGACCACAGTAGTCCCACTTGTAGTATAAAAACGTATCTATAGGGGATTCAATTAAAACTCTTAGTATTCTGGTGTTAATGATCCCATGAGTATGAAGATTTAGTAAAATATACAACAGTATATAGGAAGGAGCAAACGAAACTTATAGAAATCTATTTATCCTAGATGATTATCCTCTTTACCAGTTATAGTTTTAGGTGTAAGAAGGATGCAGAGAGTTATAGTGCAAGGTGTAAATGGTATTAAATTTGTTAAGATAGTAGAAGAGAGTAAGCTTAGAAATCCCATTAAAGGTTTTGCTGAAGAGTCTCAACATATAGAGTATAGACGTGATCCACTTCTTGGTAGATGGTGTAGAATAAACATTTTAAGATCAAAGAGGCCTAAACAAGCAGAAAAGGCTATACCAGCCCTTAATGAGATCATTGAGTCTAGTGCACGTAAATGTCCTTTCTGTAAAGAGAGAATTAATGAGAAAACGCCAATGTTCCCTAGTAGAATAATACCTGAGGGAAGAGTCTGGTTTGATAGTGCAAGTATGTTTCCCAATCTCCACCCATTTGCCAAGTATCATTCTGTTGTAGTATTAGATGTGAACAAGCACTATACGGAACTAGGCGATCTTAGCCCTAAAATACTTTATGACGCCTTTGAAGCAGTGATAGAGGCATCTACTAAGATTTACAAGAAGGACAAAAGAGCAAAATACGTCACAGTATCCATGAATTTCCTATTCCCAGCTGGTGCATCAATAATACATCCACACTTACAAGTCATACAAGACACTAAGCCAACCTGGCTTTTGAGAATGGAAATATTAAAGTCGAGGAGATACTATAGAAAATTCAACTCTAACTACTGGCTTGACTTAGTGGAGTCAGAGAAAAAACTTTCAGAGAGACATGTATTCGATAGTAATGTTGCCTCATGGATATCTTCATTCGCCCCACTAGCAAATTATGAAATTACAGGTATAGTAAAGAGAAAAACAAGTATTATAGAATTTACATCCAAAGAGTTAAGAGAGCTGGCCTGCGATATATCAAAAGTGCTTAACTCTCTAACAAAGATAGGCGTAATGAGCGCTAATATGACATTCTATGACTCAGGATTCAATAGTGAATCAAGCGAGCTCTTTAATCTACACATAAGAATCATCGGTAGGAAGAACCCGTATCCAAACTATACCAATGATAGAGGCTTTATGGAGACACTGCATCTAGAGCCTGTAATAGAAATGTTACCAGAAGATCTAGCCCTAAACATGAAGAAGATCATAACTTAGATCTAGCTTTACCTCATCTCACCCACTAAGTTATATGCTTATTAGAAGTAGAAAATAATACCAAGTTAATTGTCAGACAGCCACCGCCTCTTCACGGTATTCTGTAGTGGTCGGTAACGGTCATCATCCACTAAGATTATAATTCACTAAAATACATAACCTTAACTCTCTTAAGTAATAAGCTGTAGTTTTGTCAGAAATATTTATCTACCTCCCAGTGGGAGGTACTATATAGGGATCTAGGCATGTCTATTTCCGGAAAAGTTAATGATATTCTGGTTGCAACAACAGAGAATATACCTGGCTATAGAATAGTTAAAGTTGTAGGTATAGTTACGGGTAGTGTTGTTCGAGCTAGACATATAGGTAAAGATTTCATAGCAGCGTTAAGGAACATTGTCGGTGGAGAGGTTAAAGAGTATAGTGAGTTACTAGCTCAAGCTAGGAGAGACGCATTAAAACGTATGGTTGAGGAAGCTAAGAAACTTGGTGCCAATGCTGTTATTGGTGTTAGATTTGCTTCTAGTATGATTATGTCTGGTGTAGCTGAGATACTGGCTTATGGTACAGCTGTGATAGTGGAAAAGGAGCTGTAATTGTTTTGATAGCATCTTTTTTCTTGATTTTCGGTGCCTTATTAGTACTACCATTCGTACTTAAGCAGGTAAAGTTTAACGCTGAGGCATTCATTTTTAGGATGTGGAGCATTCATTATCGTACCTATAGTTCAAAGTCCTTTACAACACTTGTTTCTAATAGCACGTAATATTCAAAACCTACTATTTATAATAGCCATTTCATTATGTATAGGTTTCTTCACGGGTTTAATTCAGGAGACAATAAAATTTCTCATAACTAGAAAAATTAAATCACCAACTGCAATATGGGTTGGTTACGGTTTTGGCTTAACTGAAGCATTATTCATAGCCTTTGCATCATTTACTGTACTTGCTCACGTTAGGAACTTATCATTCCCTCTCATATCGTTATATGAGCGTTTTCTTGCAACATTCTTTCACACTTTGACGACAGGTATTTACGCTTATGGCATAATGAAAGGTATGGGATTAAAAGTGTTAATACTAATGATAATTATGAACTTTAGTGCAACAATGATTAACATAAGGAGAATGCATCATATTCTAACACCAATGGATTTAACCATATTCTACATCACACTCACTCTTCTAACGTTTATACTCTTTCCAATATATTTGAAAGTGAGGGTTAAACATGGTTGAAAGTAAATATGTACTTAATGGACTTATAGCAGGATTTATAGCTGGCTTAGTTACGTCAATAATATTAATTATTTCTATTATCACGCAAGATTTAGACACTATTATAGAGTACTCTATGAAAGAAGCCCAAAAATTCATCCCACTACATGATATAGGTATAATGAGAGAGTACATAAGATTAGGTATAATAGTATCACCTATAATTACAATCGTAATTATTAGTATTTGGGGAGCATTATTTGGAGCATTATATGAGTATCTTGATAAAAAGATGAACTATCCTGCAAGAGTCATACCAATAGCTATTACGGGGCTTCTACTATCAATACTCTTAGTTTTACCCAACGTGGTGATTGGAAGCATAGGTAAAGCCTACACAAATTCAATCACCTGTTTAGTCTATACGTTAACGTTATTACTATTGGTGTATAAAAAGAATCCGAGAGTAACTGTTAAAAATGAACAATAATAAATAATGGTCATGGTAGTTATAACCTTCCACATAAATACTAAAAACTGAGGATTACTTTATGACTTGGACTTGGACAGCTCAATCAATAAAAAGGCTAATTAGTCAAGAGGGAGTAATAGGCAGAGTTGCCGCATTATATGTGGCTGCAGGTTATAGTGTAGATCTTAACGTAGAAACACCATCTGGGACAGTGAGCTTTATAGCTAAAAAGAAAGGTGAGAAACTAGCAATAGACGTTTATTGTAACATTAAAGACGTTACTGAAGAAAACATGAAGAAACTTACTGAAAAAGCTAAACAGGTTGATGCTAAACCAGTACTAGTAATATATGGCTCAATAAGAGTCCCTAGAGAAGTATTTGATTTAGCTAAAAAGCTAGGTATAAAGCTAAAACGTGTAAGACCATATAAAAGAATTAAACCTCATTAATATTCATGTTTCGAGGACAAACTTACTATGAATAAAAGATTTAATTTAAGATCTTTAAGGTTTAACCCTAGACCCCCACCAATAAAGGGTGGTAGAGAGTTTTCACGAGATTATTATGAGGCTTTCTATAAAATAGAGGACATCTTTAGTCACTATGTTTTAGGAAACATAGACTTAGATCATGCGTTGAAAACACTAAACTATGCGAGGTATGCTATAATACCTAAGCTAGGCTATCCTAGTGATGTAAAGAAAGAGTTACTAGAGGCTTATGATGAGGCAGTAAAGTTGCTTAACCGTTTAAGATCTAGAGAGAAAGTAAAGGAATGGTTACTAAGTAATGGTCCCCCACGAGAAACTAAGATTAAATCACTTTTAAACTTCATGTAACTGCTAAAATACCGCACTTAATAGCTAACCTGACTATTCTTTTAGCTTCATCTCTAGATTTAGTTCTGACGATAACTGTATCTCCATAGTATTCTATTTCGGCATCCCTCACCTTTAATAATACGTTATCTGTAGCTTGTGTCCTCCTCAAGGATATTACGTAATATCCTTGAGGATCTCGTTTCGATATTATCGCCTTGACTAAATCGCTCATTACATTGTCACCACTATTTGGAAACTGGAATGTAGAGGTTTTTTGTGTTCACTTTAGTTATAGTATTACCTTGTATGCTCTATTCTGTCTTCGATATAGCTTTTTCTAATAATTTCCTAATAGCTCTGAGTTCTTCTAATATCTCTTCTTCTATCGCTTTTCTTCTCTCTTCAGTTAGTTTACCGCTTCTTATCCTAAACTCTTCATTCACTTCTTTAGCTAGTTTGAAATCTAGCTGAAAGTACGTTAATTCTGGCCTCATTACGCCTGTTGCAGGAGTAAATACGTCAACATTAGCCAGACCAAGCCTCCTCTGTAATGGTCCTTGTCTTAGTCTAACCTCTGATACCAGATGATATGGTACTCTTTTTTCACGTTTCCACCATACACCAAACTTAGCATAAGCATATTGATTCTCAACAGAGAACTTTATTGAGTCATAGAATTTACTTATCCAGTACATTACAAAGAGTGTTAGACATAATGTTGGTACTAATATCACTAGTGATATCATGTAATGTTTGAGGGCTAAGAGAATAATAGCTAAAATTATTAATGGAGATATGCCTGCTAGTAAGTATATTCTGTATATTAACTTCATTTTAGTGCTAGGTTTAAACTCTTATGTACCATAATTTCATCTACTCCTAAATGCTAGTAGAGTTTTTCTTCGAGCTTTTATTCTACCTATAAGTAGTCTCTCCGATGAAAACATTCGTGACATACCATAGATTGCCACTATGGTGTAGCATGTAGATGCAAGACAGCTTACCCAACCCAGTATGGGTTCGTTTATAAATATTGATTTAATACTCATTATTGGCGAGCTAAAAGGTAATAATGCTAAGGTGTATCTTGTTGTTTCAGGCATAATGGAGAGATCCATGTACGCTAGTATCATTCCTATAATGAATGCTGGCATAGCTACAAACTGGACCATACTAGTAGACGATCTCACATCGGTACCGAAGCTCCCAAGGAGAAGGCCTAAACTAGCTCCTAAGAGGATTGTTAAGAATATTGCTAAGCCTATTAAGGCTAAGTCACTTATACTTAAAGCGAGCCATCGTAATGCTTGGAATGGTGAGAAGAGGGCCCCTGAAGCCTCACTTTCAAAGCTCTTGAATATACTGTACATGTAGTATGTATAACCTGCAACGTACGCTATTGACTGTATTATTGCTATGATCATTGTACCTATGAACTTTGATAACGCTAATTTAAACCTGCTTATAGGTAGCGTTAACAGTACCTCTAGTGTTTTCTCTTCTTTCTCAACACCAATACTTGTAGCTGCCATTGAGGCTGCGAATATAACAACAATTAAAGGTATCCAAGCTGTAGCCATGAAGCTCCCTGTTAAACTACCCCATAGTTGTAAAGGTATGCTTCTACCTCTAAACATTATTGAGGCATCCGACACCACGGGTTTCACTATGAAGTTTAGATTAGTAATACCATGAGCTAAAGCTATACTCTGAGAAAGGGTTCTACTAAACCTATTTACAAGAGCCTCAACCTTACCCCTAAGACCAGTAGCTGTGAACGAGACTTCACTAATTAGGTGATAAATTTTTAATACTCCAGGCTTCATGTTACTAATGTTTTTTGAGAAACCCTCAGGTATAACTATAACTGAGAGGACCCCCTTCTCTAATGCAATCTTCATTGCCTCATTTAAGCTTGGTGCCTCTACATATGATGCATTAACCATTTTGATGAATTTCTTAAATGCCTCTGCATAGTCACCCTTATCTAAATCGACTAAAACAACGCTAACTTCAATTCTCCTTACTTCTTCAATACCCTTTTTCACGGTAACCTGAAACATTGCCCCTAAACCAATAAACATTATAACTGGAATTATCACCGACATTACAAGTATTCTTGGGTCTCTTAAGAGGTCCTTCAATTCTTTAATAACTATGTTAAGGAATTTAGACTTCAAAGCTCACACCTCCAGCAATCTTTTCAAAAACTTCTTCAAGATTAGAAGCATTATACTCTCTCTTTAGCTCCTGTGGTGTACCTTCAGCTACAATGAGGCCTTTATTTATCAGTGCAACTCTATCACAGAGAAATTCCACTTCAAGCATATTGTGACTTGAGACTAAAACAGTAATACCGTAATCTTTAGCGTATTTTTTGATAATTCTCCTTACATGAAGTGCGTGGGTTACATCAAGTCCGGATGTTGGCTCATCTAGTATTGCTAGCTTAGGCTTAACCATGAGAGATCTGGCAACTAGTAATCTTCTTTTCATACCCTTACTATAACTTTTCACTTTATCTTGTATCCTATCGCCTAAGCCGGAAATTTCAATAGCTTCTTCGATCATATTCTTTATTTCATCCTCGCTCTTAGCATAAAAGCGTGCCATAAATAGTAGATATTCATATCCTGAGAGATTACGATAAGCTCCAGCTTCCTCAGGAAGATAACTAATTAACTCTCTGACCTTATCAGCTTCCTTTACTACGTTGTATCCGCAGACTAACGCCTTCCCGGAATCTGGTTTTAGTAGTGTTGCTAGTATTCTTAGTGTTGTAGTCTTACCAGCACCATTAGGCCCGATCAACCCAAAAACCTCACCCTCAAAAATGTGAAAGGATATGCCTCTTAGAGCTTTTATTGGTCCATAGTTTTTTATAAGGTTCTTAACATCCACTATACTCCTTTCCACTAAAGGGTTCCCCCTAAATAACATTACTATTATATTTGTGTTATTAGGAAATAGCTGAGACATATTTATTTTTCTATACATAACCCATGTTATATATTATAACTTGACTATGATAGATTGACGTAGGTTGCATTACTTTAATTATGTAAAGGATTCTTTACATAATTTATGATAATATCTATTTAGATGGTTCTAATAACATATAACTAATTTGTTATTTCCTTCTCTTCTTTAGTATTCTTATAGAGAACTAGTAGTATGTCCAGAATCCGTTTGGTTATACCCCATATCGGTTTTTTAGTGTAAGGTATGGTGTATGCTTCAGTATAGATTAATACTCTATCTATGAATGCAAAGTTATGCTGAAGCGAATCCAGAGGAATAATAAAGATATTAGAGACCTCTCTTGGGTTTAGCCTAAACTTAACTTTCTCTTTAAGCAATGAAACAACAGGTACTACTGTTACATTGAACTTTAGATGTGAAAGTATAGGCTTAAGATATCCTAGTACTTCGAGCTTTTCTTTAGGCACACCTATCTCTTCCCATGTCTCTCTTAAGGCTGTTTCAGCTGGATCAGTTTCATTATCAATTTTTCTACCTCCTGGAAACGCTATATCACCTTTCCAGAAGTCTTCCTTACGTTCAGTTCTCTCTATAAGTATAGTACTGACACCATTTGAGGGTATGAGTATAATATTTACAGCAGCATAATAGTCAATTATTGGTATTTGCCTATAAACTTTCTCGGACAGTGCCTTTATTATGTCCATACCCAATGTCATAATGATCCTCAAGGAAAACACAGTGTAGATTTCTACAATCTCATATTCTCAAGTTTAAGTTTGTACTTATAGTTGATAAACACTACCTACAACACCACCTAGTTTAAGGTAAGAGACTAAGAGAAGAAAAGGGATACTATACTTCATATTAACTATTTTACGACTGTATAGGTTTTGATAATTTTGAACTGTTAAGAGCCATATAGCCTATTTCTAATAGTTTTAATCCATCCTCTAAAGGTATAGGCATGTTGTCCTTTCGTAGAATTGACTCGAAGAATGCCCTTAACTCGGCCTTTAATGGTTCTTCTTTTTGTATATTTGATTCCATAGTCCATCCATGAGTATATATTGTTAATCTTTGATTAATATAGTCTAAGTATGCCACGGCCTTTGTACCTGTGACTATTAGTTTTCGTTCTTTAAATGGCGTTATTCTATTTGCTTCAATTATTGCAACTTTACTGTCCGAGAATTTTAGCATTATTATTGCTGAGTCTTCATAGACTTCATTTACTACTTTCTCTACTTGTGCATATACACTCTTAGGCCATGAATTATAGATTAAATGTGCTATATCTATGTCATGTGTTGCCAAGTCTAATACCACACCTATATCCCTTATTCTAGGAACGTAGGGACCTACACGCCTAGCAATAACTGATATAACGTCTCCTAATGTACCCCTCCTTACTACTTCCAATAGTGTCCTTACAACGGGGTTAAATCTCTCAATATATCCTACCATACCTTGCACGTTATGCTCTCTACAAACTTCAATAATCCTTCTACCATGTTCAATAGTATCTGCTAATGGTTTTTCAACAAAAACATATTTTACCTTATCAGCTACCTTCTCAACCACAATATGATGGCTTGATGTTGTGGTTGCAACAATGGCCACATCGTATTCGTCTAGATCATCAACACTTGAATACGCCTTAGCGTTATACTGCTTAGCTACTCTTTCAGCTTTCTCATAATCTATATCAACAATCGCACTAAGTTGTATAGGGTAGGTTAATGATAATTCATTCACAACTCTACTATGTGCACGCCCCATATACCCTGCTCCAATAACTACCACTGAAAGCATCTGATAACACCTACGTCCTTTAACTCAAGCTTTAAATCAAAGTTAGTAAGATAATACTATAAAACTTACTCATTAGTATATTATTCTTGGTGGAATTAGTGTCTTATACCATATTTAATGAGAAACCGGAAGACTACGATAAATGGTATATAAAGAATAGGCCTATACTTTTCTCAGAAGTAGAAACAATAAAGAAAACCATGGGTGATTTAGGAGCCGCTGCAGTAAAAGTTGAAATAGGTGTAGGTACAGGAATGATAGCATTCCATGTTGGTATCAACTTTGGTATAGACCCTGCCATTAAGGCTTTATACCTTGCGAAATCAAAGGGTATAGATGTCATTCAAGCTTTAGGAGAGAATCTACCTCTTAGGGATAACTCAGTTGACCTGATTCTGCTAACTACAACACTTTGCTTTCTCGAGAAACCAGGAGATGTCTTCAAGGAAATTATTAGATGTTTGAGAGAAAACGGCCATCTCCTACTTTGCTTCATACCTAAAGATTCATTATGGGGTAAGGCATACGAAGAAAAGGCACGAAAAGGGCATAAATTTTATAGTCATGCACGTTTTTATAGTCTTGAAGAAGTTAAGGAGCTTCTCAGTAAATATGGATTTAGAATAATTGAAGCTTACGGCACATTGAGCTTTGACCCCTCAGAAAAACCTAAATATGAACCTCCAACTTCAAACATTCAAGGTAAAGGTTTTGTATGTTTTAAAGCTACAATTTAACATGAAGAATAACTTTATCCCTCCGTTTTAGCGCGATGCCAAAGGTCAATAACACGTGCTAAGAGGGTTAAAATGAATATTCCAGTAGCTGTAATGTTTACCGGGGGTAAGGACAGTACTTATGCCCTACATTGGGCTATATTACACTCTTTTGACGTAAGGGTATTAGTTTCAATAAAGCCTAAACGTGAGAACTCATGGATGTTTCATTACCCCTCTGTTGAGATCACGAACTTACAGGCACTGGCTCTCGATATGCCACATGAGTTACATTATGTTAGTGGTATTAAGGATAAAGAAATTGAGGAATTAAAGAACATATTATTGGAGGTTAGAAAGAACTATAACGTCAGAGGTATAGTTACAGGAGCTTTACTTTCAGACTATCAGAGAATGAATTTTAATCTTGTATGTGAAGAATTAGGGCTCAAAGTATATTCCCCTCTATGGAGGAAGAAACAAGATAAATATTTGATAGAGCTGATCGAATCAGGGTTCAAAATAATTCTTACAGCTATTTATGCTATGGGTATACCCTTACGGCTACTGGGTAAAGTATTAGATCGAGATGATGCACTAGAGATCATAAGATTATCTAAGAAGTTTGGTTTTAATCCAGCTTTTGAAGGAGGAGAGGCTGAAACCTTAGTCATAGATGCACCGTTATTTAAAAAGAGAATAGAAATTTTAAAATATGATGTAAAGAAGGAAGGTCCATACTCTTATAGGCTAATACTCAAAGATGTGAGGCTGATCGATAAATGATTCTTAAGAACTGTAAGTTCATAGTAACTCAAGATACATCAAGAAGGATATTAAAGAATAAAGATATACTAATCGAGAATGGAACCATAGTTGAGATCGGTGAAAATCTTTCAGGAGATGATGAAGTTATTGATTGTTCGGACAAGATAATCATGCCTGGGCTAATAAATGCACATACTCATGCCGCAATGACTCTTATGAGGGGCTACTATGATGATGCAGAGCTAGATGAATGGCTTAGAAAGATGTGGTCTCTAGAAAGGAGATTAACACCTAGAATTATTGAGTTAGCTACTAAACTCGCCATATATGAAATGCTGTCCCATGGAGTAACAGGCTTTATTGACATGTACTTCTACCCGGAAATAGTAGCTCAAGTAGTTAAGAAAATGGGTATTAGAGCAGCATTAGGCTATACAATAATGGATAGGGTTAGTCCCATACCATTAGATAGAAGATTAAAAGAGTCAAAGGAATTCATAATAAAGTATAAGAATGACCCGCTAATTAAGCCACTAGTAAATATACATTCTGTTTATGCATGTACAAGAGAGGGCATCATAGAGGGCTGTAAGTTAGCTAGGGAATTTAACGTTAATGTACATATCCATGTTTCTGAGACAAGAAGAGAAGTATATCAGTGTAAAAAGGAGCATGGAATGTTTCCTGTAGAGTACCTAGCCCACTTAGGTGTACTTTCT
>Ga0180302_10000241_pt1 | contig 22748 bp, 20 predicted proteins | sample GuaBasSediGuay17_FD_121794 | JGI IMG/M metagenome (GOLD analysis project Ga0180302, IMG submission 121794) | Subseafloor sediment microbial communities from Guaymas Basin, Gulf of California, Mexico - Guay17, Core 4571-4, 12-15 cm | ecosystem: Environmental > Aquatic > Marine > Hydrothermal... | reverse complement strand
CTCGATATTAATCTTATAGATAAAATGGTTAAGTCTTGGGATCAAATTGAAAGTTATAGTTCATGTTTAGATGAAATTGATGGGCTTGAATCATTGATTAGTAAACTTAATGAGCTTAAAATGAACTTAGCTAAAGAGGAATCATTAAATAAACTTAAGGATGAGCTTAGCAAGTTAAGACAAACAATAGAATCATTATCAAATGAAAAGGCAGTTATTCAGCATAAATTAAAAGAGGTAAGGAAAGATATTGAATTACTTAAGCAAGCCGAAACCTATTGTCCATTATGTGGAGCTAAATTAACAAAAGAACATAAGGAGAGTAGATTATCATCTTTAAATAAACAAGTTACTCAATTAGAAGATGAGTTAAATGCATTAAATGGTGAAATTGCTGAGAGAACGTCACTAGCTGCCAGAATCGAAGAGGAGATAGAGTCAATTAGTAAGGAGGTTTCAGAGGCTAAAAGTACAATGTTATTATTATGTCCATCAGGTAATATTGACTTGGAAATTGAGACTAAAACTAAAGAGCTTAATGAGAAAATAATAATGAGAAATAAACTTGAGAATAAAATTAAAAGTACTCTTCCAGAAATAGATATCGACACTATCCTCAAATACTATAATGAAGTATCTAGTAACGTTATTAATATTCGTGAATATGAAAAGCTACTAGATGAGCTTGAAAAACTACAAAATGAACATCAAATACTTTTAGAGGAGGTATCTACTTATCAAGAGAAGGTTCAAATCAAGTTATCATTAGAGGCTAAACTCGTTGATATTAAAGAGAAAATTTCTAAATTAGATGAGGAACTAGATAAGCTAAAGGAAAAATTAGGAAAAGTAAATGGTGAGCTTGAAATTTTAATGGATAGGCTAAGAAGTATAAGTCAAGATAAAGAAAGACTTAAGGAGATTACTAATGAAATAAAAGATGTAGAGACTGATATAGAGGCATATAAAATTTTAGCGGAGACATTTTCATGGAGAGGCTTACCCCTGGCCCTACTAAGAAAATATCTCGATGATATCAATTACTTAACAAACCGTTACTTAGAAGATTTTGAGCAAAATATATCGATGAAACTTGAAATTGGAGAAGAGGCCGGTAAACCGACAGTTGAACTAATAACATACCGTGATAATATTAAAGCAAATCCAAATACACTTAGTAACGGTGAAAAAATATTGTTAGGCTTCGCTTTAAGACTAGCATTAAATGACATAATCAGTAGGATATACTATGGTGGTAAAAGACCTAGATTCTTCATAATAGATGAGGGATTCGGACCGTTAGACTCAGATAATAGAAAGAGAGTAGCTTGGGCCCTATATACATTAATTAGAGATGGAAAATATGATCAACTACTCATAATTTCACATGCAGAGGGATTATGGGAAGAGGAAATATTTAAGACCAGAATTGAAGTATATAAGGAGGCCGGAATAAGTAAAATTAACATTCTATCATAGAATAATTGTAGAATCTTTTTAAGAAGCTTAATTTTCACAAATTTTCAAAAAGTTATCTACCATAATTAGTCCTCGGACAGATGACTTCACGTAGAAATTTTCTTGCGGGGATTCATGATGTTTTACCATAATATTCTTATCTTAACTTTAAACAATCTAACTAGATATTTAAGCTATACTATATAATTTTCTTCAGCCATTATTATTAGGGATTCCCTTCCTAACTAGCTTGAGGTGGCTATATATTGACCTTGACTGGCGAAGTATTATTTCCCATCTCTATTCCATCTGAGGGTTCCGCTGGTCCCACATGGACATGGAGGTTTATAAGGCCGGAGATTAAAGAGAAGGTTTCCCCATGTACATACTATTGTCCGTTACATAATAGAATTCCTCATATTATGGAAAAGTTAAGAGATAACGATGTTAATGAAGCAGCTAAAATACTAGTTGAAACTGACCCGTTTCCCTTTATAACTGGTAGGGTATGTCCAGCCTTCTGTGAAGAAAACTGTAATAGAGGGAAATATGATGAGCCAATATCAATTAAAGCTATCACTCGTTTCCTGGGAGATTACATACTGGATAATCAAAGCTTTTGGAAAGTTGATAGATCTAATAATAAGAAAGTAGCTATTGTTGGCTCTGGACCAAGTGGACTAACTGCAGCCTACTATTTGAGAAAGGAGGGTTTAAAGGTAACTATTTATGAACGTGAAGATAAAGCTGGTGGAATGCTTAGATTTGGAATTCCACCCTATAGACTACCTAAGAAAATTGTAGATCGTCTAATTGACTGGTTAATATCTATAGATATCAAATTTGAACTTGGAGTAGAAGTCGGAAAAGATGTTTCAATCGAAGAGCTATCTAACAATTATGACGCTATCTATCTAGCTACTGGAGCCTCCCTTGAAAAAACAATAAGAATTGAGGGAGAACAATATATGATCCCAGGACTTGAAATATTAAAAAAGGTTAATAGTGGAGTTAGAAACTTCCCCTGGAAAAACATCGCTGTAATTGGTGGTGGTAATGTCGGGATAGATGTCGCTAGGACACTAACTAGACTTGGACTCAATGTAACCGTATACGAAAAGGAAGAAAGAGGTATGGCGATTGAAGAAGAGTTAAATAGAGCGATAGAAGAGAAGATAAAAATCAATTTCCTAACGATGCCTATTAAGGTTGAGAAAGTTAATGGAAAGTATGTAGTGACTTGTGTAAAAACGAGGCCAGGAGAGCCTGATGAATTAGGTAGGAGATTCTCGGTTCCAATTGAGGGAACGGAGTTTAAAGTTGAGTTTGATGTAGTTATTAAGGCGGTAGGTGAAGTACCAGATACTAGATATTTGCCAAAGCAATTACTAGATGAAAGAAATCAATTAAAAGTTGATTTTGAAACAGGATATGTAAGTAAGAATATATTTGCCGGAGGCGATTTAGTTACAGGTCCATCTTTCGTAGCTCAGGCAATGGAATATGGAAAGCAGATAGCTAAAAACATTATGAGATACTTAAGAGGAGAACCCTTACAACCTATAGATAAACCCGAACCACCCGTAGAATTTGAAAAAATCAATACTGCCTTCTTTAAACATGCAAAGAGAGTTAAGCAAAAAATATTACCCATAAACAATAGGTTGTCAAGCTTAGAAATGGAGGAAGTAGCTGGATTATCTGCTGAAGAGGTCTACTATGAAGTGGAGAGATGCTTTAGCTGTGGGCATTGTCTTAAATGTGGAATATGCTGGATATACTGCCCAGATAATACAATTAGGTGGGTTAACGATGAACCTGAAGTATACTATGATTACTGTAAAGGTTGTGGTATCTGTGCTACCGAATGTCCAACTAATACAATTGATATAATAGTTGAACGTTTTGAATGAGGTGATGAATATGTCAATTCCAAATATGATTAGAGAAAGTGGATTGGAGGAATATATGTTATCTGGTCACCCCGCATGTACAGGATGTGGAGCTGCATTATCACTAAGATTAGTCTTAAAAGCCGCTGGTAAAAATACAATATTAGTAATTCCTGCAGGATGCTCCTCAATAATTGCTGGAATCGGCAGGAAAGCTTCGATAAACGTACCAGTACTACATATTGCATTTGCAGCAGCACCTCCATCAGCATCTGGAATTTCTAGGGCATTATCTGTACTCGGTAAGAAGGATACTAATGTATTAATTTGGGCTGGAGATGGAGCCACATTTGATATAGGATTTGGAAGTATGAGTGGAGCCGCCGAAAGAATGGAAAATATACTCTACATATGTAATGATAATGAAGCATATATGAATACTGGAATACAAAAGAGTGGAGCTACTCCTACTGGGGCCTGGACAACCACTACAGTTAGAGGTAGAGAGGGTAGAAAGAAAGACTTATTTAGTATAATGCTCGATCATAGAATTCCATATATCGCTACAGCTAGTCCAGCCTATCCACTAGATTTAATGAATAAAGTTAGAAAGGCATTAAAGTTTAAGGGATTTAAATTAATTCACATATTAAATCCATGCCCCCCTGGCTGGAGATACGACCATAACTTAACTATTGAGGTTGCTAGGAAGGCCGTACTTTCAGGAGCATGGATACTCATGGAAGCGGAATATGGTAAGATAAAGCTTAATCCACCAAGCTCTGAAATGATAGAATCTAGACCAATAAAAGTGGCTGAATACTTACTCATGCAGGGAAGATTTAAACATCTAACAAAAGAGCGAATAGATGAAATTCAAAGGATGATCGATGAGGACTGGAATAAACTAAAAATTATTATAGAGCTACAAAAATAACTCCTACTCCTTCCTTAATGTCTTGATTGTAATAACCATGATGTATATAAAGCTAGTTATTAACGCTATCGAACCACTCGGTGGCCAGTTAATTAATACGCTTATAAATAGTCCAATATAACCTAATAGCGTAGTTAAGATAAATGTTAATACGAGATATGACTTTATGCTGCCAGCGATTTCTCTGGCAGTCGCTGCCGGAGCTAAAATTAGGGCGAAAACTAGCAGACTTCCGATTGTTTTAGCTGCAATTCCACCGGCTAAGCCAATTAGGGAAAATAATAAATAATCATATAACTTGATATTTAGTCCTAAAGCCTCAGCTCCCTCCGGATCAAAGCATACATATATGAACTCGTTATAGAATAGATTAAGGAAGAATAAGCCAATTATCACTATTATAGCCAATTCAATTAAATCCTGAGTTGAAATTAGTAGAATATCAGATATTAGGTAGGTATCCATAATTGCTCTTAATTCTGCGGGGACAACTGCTCTTACAGCTGCATATATTGCTAAGCTCACCGCTAAAGCTCCAGCTAATGCAGCATTCAGTCTTTCCGGACCTCCATGTCTACCAGCATAAGCAACCAATAATGAACTTAAGGCACTAAATATGACTGCCCAAATCAGCGGATCAACGTATATAGATGTTATATAACTTAGTAATACTGCTACTGATACTCCTCCAAGAGCAGCGTGAGAAGCTTCCGCCGGCAAATATGCCACTCCCCTCATAAATGCTAATGCCCCTCCAATCGCCATAACTCCAAGCAGGATAAGGGAAATATACGCCTTTATGAGAATTGGTGATAGTAGGTCAACCATGTGTATCCCCTGTGACTATAATTGGACAAGGATAACATTCGAAAACTTTAATTGAATCACCATATACCTTACTTAAAATTTCTGGTTTCAACACATTATTCGGCTTACCATACGCTATAACTTTCCTATTTAAAATCATTATTTTATCGGATAAGTGTGAAATTGGATTAACATCGTGAGTAACGAAGATAATAGTTATATCTTTTGTTTTCAAATGGCCTAAAAATTCAGCTATTACCGTTTGCGTAGCTACGTCAACGCCAGTTAACGGCTCATCTAAAATTAATAGCTTAGGATTAGTAGCTATACTTCTAGCAATTAACACTCTTTGTTGCTGTCCTCCACTTAACGCATTAAATGGCTTATCCCAAGCCCAATCCATTCCAACGATTTTAAGAGCTTCAATTGCAGTTTCAATATCGACTTTCCTAGCAAATCTAGGAATGTTTTTATGAATTAACATTCCCATTAATACGACATCCTTAACTTTAACTGGAATATCCCTAGAAATATACTCTCTTTGCGGAACATATCCAATCATTTTACGTATTTTAGAAGCATGCTCAATAGGATTATAACCGTAAACTTTTACCTCCCCCTTAAAGGGGTAAACTAACCCTAAAATAGTCTTTAGTAATGTTGTTTTACCTGCACCATTAGGGCCCATAATTGCTATAAACTCCTTATCCTTAATCTCAAATGATACATTATCTAATGCTATATTTCCATCAAATTCAACAGTTACATTTTTAAATTCTACGGCATTCATCACTTACCCCTCCTAATAATTACTCCTTCAACCAACGCTATAATTCCAAGGATAAATACGAGTATGTAAACAATGAAACTAACATTATTAGATCCTTCATAAGCATTCATAGTTCCGATCTCCTTAATAGATATTATTTTAGCTAAGTCATATGTCAGAATGGTTTCATACAACTTAATTCCATGTAGTGAAATTGTTCTAATTTCAATTACCGGTTTATTAGTTATTTGACTTAGCTCAACAACGTACTCGTATATATGTAGTTTTCTAGCCAAGTCAGACATAATGATAACTGAATATTTACCACTAGTTAATCCTTTTCTTATGTTCTCTAATACGCTTGGCGGTATATCTTGTAAACCACCTAACGTTAATACTACACACACATTTAACCCAAATCCGACAAGAACATATTGCTCAGGAGGCGTAACAGCTACAATCCTTAACCCAGCTAGACCACTACTTATAATCTTCTCCCTAGCATATTCCAAAATCTTCTCGACTCTCTCACGAAATACCTTATATGATTCCTCATAGTATGAGAGATGATCTGTATCTATGTTAGATAATATGTCCGTAATTCTCCTCGCTATTACAATTGCATTTTTAGGATATAACCAATAACCATGTAAATTTAACTCATTAGTCCCTGGAAATTTCAATAGTGTGAGATTTTCCGATAAATCTGATAAAATATCTAAAATTACTACCTTACTATTTTCACGTGAAACGACTTCAATCAGCTCTTTCTCCCAAGCTAAATGACCAGTTATAATTAATAAGTCACTTTTTAAAGCTTGCTCCATAACATTCGATGTTAGAACATAGTGGTGAAACTCTACTCCCTCAGGAACCAGCGGTATCACTTTAACATACGGTCCTCCAATCTCTTCAACAAAGAATGATATAGCTTCAATAGATACGGTTACTAAAATCTTATCTTCACCATTATTAAGACCGATTGATGTAATATCTGATGCTAAGTAGTTACTACATATTAATATCACTGTTAGAAGTGCTAAATATACAGGAGACAATATCTTTTTAGCTTTATACATTATATCATGATCACCTACAGAAACCTTTATAAAACGGATATCCATGTGAGCAGTACTCTGGATTACCTATCAAATCATATAGTCTACTAATTATCTTGCAATCAACGATATAATCTATTTTTGAAGCTTCAATATGTGCAGTTTCAGGGTCTAAGCCTATAACTCTAATATAAAACTCCTCTATAACTCTATGATGATGTAATATCTCTCGAGCCTTTCTAATTCCTAAATCCGTTAACTCAATATGTGACCACAATCTCCTTATAATTAAACCTTTCTTAGACAACTTTCTTAATATGTCAATTACAGATGGAGGTTTAATTTTCATAACCTTAGATAAATACACACTAGTAACCTTCTTATTATTCTCAATAGCTTGACGATAAATTTCCCTTAAACACCTAACCTCACTTCTAGATAAGCTAAACCTTCCTTCATTACTCATACTACTTCCAACTAAAATTAGGTATTACCTAACTTAAGCTTTTCAAGATTAGGCTAAAGCTAGGGTAAATAAAGATAAATCGAGCTTTCTAACCTTATATTTTTTGACAACCATGAGAAGGGTTGAATTAATACCCATTTCAAGAAGAGCAGATGGATCTCAAATTAATATTACTAAAATAGTATACGGTGGAGATAAACCTAGTATACTAATAGCAGCTGTAGTACATGGTGATGAATTAACATCCCTTTATACAATTTGGCGACTACTCGATTTCTTAGATCATACGAAAATTAAGGGTACAGTAACAATTATTCCAGTTATAAATGTGGATGGAGTACTAATGGGCGATAGATTTGAACCATACAATCAGATAGACATAAACCGCGTATATCCAGGGGATAAGAGGGGGATATTGGCCGAGCGGGTTGCTTGGGAAATATATTCGATCGCCTTACATCATGATATAGTAATTGACCTACACTGTGCTGGAAGGTCCATTCCATTCATACTAATTGATCCCATTGACGACTCTAAGCTTAGGGAAACAGTCCTTAAATATGCGGAAAGTGTAGGGCTAACTATAGTATTTGAATATGCTAAAAACATATATGAGCTAAAGGGATTAAGTAAAAGTCTCCCAGCTGTAGTATTAAAAAGAGGAATTCCGTCATTTACTATGGAATTACCGGGTGGTAAGCAAATTGATAGAATTGGAGGAGAAGCTGGGTTTAGAGGACTCGTTAACTTATTAATTGAATTAGGGGTATGCAAAGGTAGAAAGATGCTTCACGAAGGTTATCCTGTCATATCGGATTATTCTCTGTACAGACATGATATAACGTGTACTAATGGTGGAATTTTAGATCTAAACTTTGAATTGGGAGATTGGATTGAAAAGGGGGTGGAAATTGCCGTAATAAGGGGTTTTACCGGAAAAATTATTGAAAGGATATACTGTGATAAGCAAGGTTATCTAATATCCCTACCATCTAGTGATATGATTCCTCCACATGGAAGAGTAAGCACTATAGCCGTAAAAGAATAATTGTCAAGATTCGATATCAACCTTCATCTTATGCACTAATGACGCTAATATTAGTAATAGGGCTGAAAGTACAACACCCAATAATATATCCAATCTAATATTTGGAATATACATACTTGGCTCCATCAAACTAGTAAACGACCCTTCAGCGGTTTCTGAAACCCCCCTACTAATATTGAACTCTTTAAACTCCTCCATAGGTGCTCCCATAACCTTAGGCTCATATGATGTAATTAAGAAGGGCTCATTTGCTAATGTAAAGATAGGATCATAAACTATTGTTCCACCCTCTAAATACGGCATTAGCACATATATGTCAATCGATGATGTATTTCTATAAACTCCTAGCGTAACTGGAATATCCCTATAACTACCAACTTTAAAATGCTTAACAAGACCGATAAACTTAACTATCGATATTAAATTAAGATTACTATCTAAGTTTTTAATACCTATAAATCCAGAGTATAAGGTACTTATGCTACCCGTAATCCTAACCTCAGAACCCACAGTAAGTTTATCCACAATATCCCTAGTCTCAGCATATATTTTAACATCCACATCCTCACCAACCTCAATCACCGGCGCTGTAGCCTCTATCAATAATATTAATGACGGATTAATCTCGATTTTCACTAATTTATGGATATCACTTATGAAGCTCTGAATCGTTTCCCATCTCCAATTATTAATAATTAATGAAACCTTAACCTCACCCCTACGAACTAAAATAGACTTATCATTATACCTAACGAAAGTATCTTTCTCAAAAATGTAGATGACAACTGAAATATTATCTGCATAGATTAACTTATCTTTATCAACAATACTAAAGACATACTTCTCACCGATTTTCTCTCCATTTACATTAAATATGATGAAAGGACCTCTTATTGTCCATGTAAATTTGTTAAAGACCAGCGAATACTTCCTCCCATATGATGTCCTCTTAATCTTATCCTCTAGTGACTTAACCTTAATTCCAGATGGGACTTGTCTTATAGCATTAAGAAGATTTTTTACCGATATAATCCTATTTTTAATAGGCAAGTCCATACCTTTAGCTTCGAAAGCACTAAAAAGTCCTTTAATTAAAACAAACATCTTATAGTTAGTATTATTAAGTGGGTAAATGATAATGGCAGGAAATCCTCTATATATGCAAATATCATATACTTTGCCATCAATTATAATTGGCTTCTTCATACCTACATCATTAGCGAAAGATAATGATGTAAACTGTAATAATATGAGAAAGGCCATTACGATACCTAGTATTTTCATTCGAAGACCCATTTTTCTCAAATATATCTTTCTCCCTTAAATCATATTTAAGGAGATTTTTCTAGAAAATTATAGTACGTTTTATTTAGATATAAAAAATATGTTTATGTTATGTTTAAACCACAGTTAAGTTATGTAGTAATATATAAGGGGAATATATTGAGTATGGTGTTTGAACAGGTTTACCGGCGACTTGAAGTTCCTTAAATGCATCGTATATATTCCCACTGAGGTTTAGTGGAAACAGCGGCTTCTCAATAGATCCTCTTCTAATAAGGTGAACGTCATATAGAACAGCGTTTATTTCCCCAGTAATAAAGTTACTTGAATGTGGATTTAATGAGAATCCCTCAACATATATCCCCTTATCAACTGAAGATATTAACTTACTTACAGATATATTACTACCAGCAATGATTAAATTGGAATGCCCAACTGTAACCGAACCTCCAGCTCTAACCGCATTTCCAGTGCTTTCTCTATTTTCCCTTCTAGCTGTATAAGTATCATAGATAAATGAGCATAAAGTTCCCTTACTAACTACTAATGTCTTCTCTCTTGGAACTCCTTCTGCGTCATATAATGTGGTCATTAAGCCGTTAGGAAGCATACCGTTATCAATTATAGTTAACTCAGAACCGCCAATTCTAGTATCAATTTTACCAACTAGTGGAGATCTTCCCTCCTGAACATTATTAGCTGTTATAGCCCTGGTAAATACGAAATATAAAATTTCAGCGATAGTTTTCGGGTGGAATACGATACTACATCTTAACGGTTCACGTAACTTTTCAGCATTATATAATCCTTTAATTCTATTAGCTAAATTCAACGAAATTCCTAACTTATTATCAATATAGTTAGTTGACATTTCATAGTCATACATTGAAATTTCCCTATGGGCATCCTTACCCTTAATGCTAAGGAAGAATTCTTCAGTAGTCCCTCTATCATATGCTTCAACCCCCCTAGAATTAAATATCCATCTCTCCCAAATCACTACTTCATTAGCTGCCTCAAATGGATTTAAATCTGGATGTTCATTTTTAACTGAATTGATTACATTTAAGTTTTCCTTAGCCATATCATCAAGTTCTATGCTGAGAAATCTATCATCAAATGACCTGTTTTTATGTATTGGCTTAGCGGGATCCGGCAATCCAGACCAATGTGGATCCTCCTCCCTTCCTTTTGCTAATGAAATTGCCTTATCAATTTCTACCTTTAAAATATCACTTGAAACTGTAGATGTAAATATCGATCCTACCTTCTTACCTATAGAAACCCTAACTGCGACATTAAATACATCCTTTATTGACGGATATACTCTTTCACCCTCAATTCTAATGGTCTTTATATTGCCTCTATACACATATATCTCAGCCTCATCAGCTCCTTGTTTAATTGCGTAATTTAGGGATTCCCTACAAATTTCATCAATCATGCCTACCACCAACCAACATATCCTTAATTACCAGAATAGGTCCTCCTAATCCTACATAAACTCTCTGACCACCCTTACCACATGCTCCAAAGGGTGCTGAATCAATATATACATAATTTCCAGCAGCAACTACGTTCTTTAACATTTCAAGGATATTACCTTGCAATATTACATCCCTTATTGGATACTTATACTCTCCTCCCTCCAAGTAATACCCTCGTGATGCTGAAAAGGTAAATGTACCGTCTAATTCGGCTTGCCCGCCTAAGCCATCATCAACTACAATTCCTCGTTTAAATTCTGATTTTATCTCCTCTTCAGACCAATCTCCCCTTTCAAAAAACGTATTCCTCATCCTTACCAATGGTATATGTCTATGATTTTCCGCCCGAGCATTACCAGTCGGCTCATCATTTAATTCGCTAGCTGTTAATCTACTATGCAAAAAGCCAGTATCAATTCCATCCTTAACTAAATATACTTTTTTAGTCTTAACGCCTTCACTGTCAACTGGTAAGTAAATATTAGGAAAATATTCCGGTGTACCATCATCAACTATACTTACAATATCACTAGCAATTTGACTTCCAATTTTATCCTTTAATGGGGAACTTCCTGTTAATATAAAATCACCTTCACTCATATGACCAAAACTCTCGTGAGCAAACAATCCTGTAATTTCAGGATATGAAATTACTAGATGCTTACCTGGTGGAGGGGGTTTAGCAACTGCCTTCTCAGCTGACTTCCAAGTTGCATCATAAACATGCTTATACATCTCATTAATTAACTTAGAGTAATCCATGCTTCCACCGATACTTAACCGCCCATCTCCTAGAATACCATTATATTCTGCGACAATACTAATTGCATAACCAGTTAAGAGGTGATTAAATACTACGTTTGTTCCTTCACTATTTACTACAATCTGATCACCGTATATAGCGGTATACCGTATTGTAGAGTTTTTAATTGTAAATTTCTTAGGTGTAAAATAACCTAATTTTGAAGCTTCGTCAACGTCTGTTGCATGTTTAAATATGTCTTTAACATCCATGATTTTCTCGGAAAACTCCTTATCTTGAGGATGTAGCTTAACATTCGGAGTTTTAAAAGTTCCAGTAAGGGGCTTAACATCAGCAATCTTAACCTCCATATTAGATGCTTTAGCTGCTTTAATAGCGTAATCAACAGTTTTCCTTAAATCGGAAGGTAAGAGTGAGTCTGTAGATGAAAATCCTAATTTAGAATCAAAAATAACTCTAACTCCTATACCTACATATCTTTCACTGCCAACCTCCTTTAACCTTCCATTCAAATACTGTATATGTTCATATACTGTGTTCTCATATCTTATTTCAACGAATTTACATCCCTTGTTCAACCCGTATTCGACAGCTTTAATACATAAATCTATAACCATAATCCCACCGTTATATACGTGCTAACATATCTAATGAAAGGCATCTTAGCTTTAATCATCTTACTTCTCATATTATAGCTAACTTAATTTAATTATTTGGATATAAATGAGTGAAAATCGCTTTCAAAGGGTGGATATAGAGAGCTATACCAACAGAGTTAAAGTCTCAAGTAAATTTTGGTCTCCATTTAAAAGGGGAATAGTTATCTGCAATATTTGCGAGAGACATTGCCATATACCACCAGGATTTTCAGGATTATGTGGAAATTACGCGAATGATAACGGTTGTCTATATGATATAGGATATGGGCAATTATCAGCTATTGAAAGTAGACCTATTGAAATAAAGCCATTATTTCACTTCTATCCTAACAGTACCGCTTTAACATTTTCAGGTTGGGGTTGTAATTTTCACTGTCCGTGGTGTCAAAATTATCATTTAAGTATGATTAGACCATCACCTAAAGCTAAAACTGTAACTCCAGAAGAACTAGTTAACTATGCAATTAAAACACGTGATAACGGCTTATGTGCTAGTTTCAATGAACCTACTATACATCTAGCCTTCCTATTAGACTCATTTAAATTAGCTAGGGAGAAGGGACTATATAGCACTATGGTAAGTAATGGATATATGACTAAGTCGTCAATCAACGCTTTAATATCTTCCGGATTAAATGGATTAAATATTGATATTAAAGGATGTCCTGAGTCTCATAAATATCACTTAAAAGGAATAAATCCAGATATCATATTTAGAAACGCTAAATTATTCCTCGATAACAATGTACATGTTGAAATTGTTTTCCTAGTAGTTACGGGCTATAATGATAATCCTGAATGTATTAGGTGGGTTCTTAAAAGACATATAGACACTTTAGGCCCTGACATTCCGTTACATATCAATAGATATTATCCTGCTTACAAGTATGGTAAACCAGCTACCGACCTCAATATTCTAATATCAGCATATGAGATGGCCAAGAATCTCGGGATGAAATACGTGTATATAGGGAATATTTGGGAACCAAAATATGAAACCACGTATTGCCCTAAATGTAACACGCCATTAATTATAAGGATGAATCATAGGGTCATAGAGTCAAGGTTAGATGGAGATAAATGTAGAAGGTGTGGAGAGCGAATATATCTCACAGGAAAAGTTCTCGCTGCTTGAAAAATTACCGAAATTTAACCATATAATAGTTACAGACTTCCTTTATTGGACATTTAATGCAATTTGGCTTTTTAGGCTTACAAATTTCCCTACCAAGTCTTATCAGTAACAGGTGTATTAGCTTATAATGTTCTGGAGCTAGAATCTCCTGCCACTTAAGTCTAATTTCCTCATAATCCGCCTTATCACTCACAATTCCCAATCTTTTTGATATTCTAGTTATATGTGTATCTACCGGAAAGACACTCTTATTAGCAGCAAATAATAACACGACATCAGCAGTTTTATATCCCACCTTAGGTAAAGACATTAGCTCCATTCGAGCCTCCTCAAGGGGCTTTTCAAGTATAGCCCCTAAACCTCCACCATATACATCTAGGATGATTTTAGAGATTTCCTTAATAGCTCTAGCCTTCTGCTTATACAATCCACCTATTCTAATCGCTTTTTCAATCTTCTTAATATCAGCTTCCACGAGCTTCTTAGGAGATATTCCTATTTCACTTTCAAGTATATTATATGCCCTTATAGAATTCCTATCATTAGTATTTTGCGATAATATCGTAGCAATTAAAAGTTTAAATGGATCCATCTCTCTAAATGCTCTTAAAACAGTGTAACTTTCCTCATCAACTTTAAAAGCACGAGTTAAACCCTCATAGATTATTCTTCCTATTTTAGGTATACTAACCGCCATTTAAAAGCCTCCAATCAATATTACATATTTTTACTGCTTTTTATCCTCAAAATAAATATAGATATTTTGATAGTAAACCCGGTGTACATAATGGATATCTACGGAAATTGGGTCATAGAAGTTAAAAATTTACATAAGCAGTATAATGGAATAAGAGCAGTTTCTGGATTAAATTTTAAAGTGAGATATGGAGAGATACATGGTCTTCTAGGACCCAATGGTGCAGGTAAAACAACTACTTTAAAAATTATAGTAGGGTTAATTAAGAAAGATGGGGGAGAAGTTAAAGTTTTCGGTAAGGATATAGATAAGGATCCATATAGTTATAAGAAGCACATTGGATATCTACCTGAATATCCTGAATTGCCACTATATCTAACAGTAGAGGAATTTATTAGATATGTAGGTAAGATAAGAGATGTGCCAGATGACGTATTAAACAAGAGGATTAACGATTTTCTTGAGATATTTGAAATTAGTAATCGGAGAGATGAGTTAATAGCTAATTTATCACAGGGTATGAAGCAAAAAGTTGCCATTATAGCTTCATTAATACATAGACCTAGACTAGTAATCTTAGATGAACCATTCATAGGAATTGACCCTATGGGTCAAAAAATAATTAAGGACCTATTAGTAAGTTGGGTTGAAAGTGGGTCAAGTATACTTGTATCAACACACGCACTTGATACTGCAGAGAGATTATGTGATACTGTAACGATAATTAATAATGGAGTTAATATCGCTACCGGAACATTAGAAGAACTTAGGAGTAAAGCTAAAGCTAAAAAGGGAAGTACACTAGAAGAAATATTTATTAAATTACTTGAGAAGAAAAAGGCTAAAGAATTTTAGAATATGCTAAAAGTAACATTAAGAAGTAAGAGTATACAGTTATTCTTATTTAGACTTATCGAGTATTTTTCATCTTTAAGAAGGACAAAATATGCAGCCTTCATATTCTTCTCACTAATGTTTTCCTCTTTCGTCATAGGCATTGGATTAGGCGGATTAACCTGGGAATCCCTGTTAAGCATTAAGGCATCATCCCCCACAAACAATATAGTGATTATTAAGGCAGTAAATTGCTTAAAAGAATACTTATATGTCGTCTTATCAGGAATTTTCCTGAGTATATTAATAATAAGTATTAGGACCGCATTTACAGCTACAAGAACGGATATAGACTACATTTTTACGTCGGGCATTTCATTTAGGCAGTATGCACTTGCAGAAGCTTTATATCAGTTGATAATACTGAATATATTTTTCACACCATTTTATACATATATCTTAATTCTACACTTATTATCCCCTGAATTATTTAACATTATACATTCGATAATAGCTACCGAGTTATTCCTATTTACCGGAATTATTTATGGGCAAGTGTTATTTCTAGCATACCGCAAATATAAGAAAATATGCATTTTATCATGTATTCTAATTATCATTCTTTTCCTATACCCAATTATCCACCTAGTCTTTTCTACCCCAATACCTCCCTCAAAGATCCTACTACCATCAATACTATTGGTTGATATTGCGACATCAACACCACCACACCTGTATTTTTATGCATACTTACTTACCAGTTACATGCTTGTAGGCTTAATAATATGGTATCTTATAACTGAAAAAGACTTTTTTGGAGAATTAGAACCTATCACGATTGGAGTATTTGCTGGATTATCAGAAAGGAGACTAGTTCCGATATTAAGCAGGAAATATAAGTTTTTAGTTAAGTATGTAAAGTTAGATTCATCGCATTCATTATTTAGACTACACTTCTCTAAAGAGTTAGCTAGAATAGTTAGGGATGGATCATTATTCGTAACATTACTGTTATCAATTATTTATGCCTTACTAATCTACTATATACTGCTAAAAATATTTGGTGTATCGATTATAAGAGAAGGGTTAACAGACCCGATAAAATACATTACGGCAATTCTAATCTCATATACATTCGTTATATTTTCACCAAGTGTGATTATTGAAAGATGGAGGCTATCAGAGAGAAGGTCACTATGGATTTTATTATCATCAGCTACGGATTTAAATTCTTATCTAAATGCAGTTACAACTTTAACTATATTAATTTCCCTAATATTACCATTTACATTAATAGCAGTCTTCTCGATATTCTCTCCTACATATGTTTTACTTATCCTCTCTATGTCCCTAATAACTCTTGGAATTATAAGTCCTGAGATAGCCTATGGATTAGAATTTAAATATGGTAAGGAAACATATAATACATTCTCCGCTGATTACTGGCTAATAGTATTCTCCTCAGCTTTTATATCAGCTCTTCTAATATTACCAAATATAATATCGCTATACTTCATAGAAAATATGGATCCGATAATCGTATGTTCTGCCACAATCCTTTATGACATAATATTGATTTATTTAGCTTACTTATGGATGAAAAAGCAATTTAAATATATAAGAATTTCATAACTAACCGTACTTTTTAATTAAATCTTTAATCCTAATTTTCGTTTAATTATTACTTTCTTAAGCAGTTGAATCGCTAATGCAGGGTCAACTCCTTTAGGACATACTTCAGAGCATGACGCTGCAAAATGGCAATTCCAACATCCATGAGGTGAATCTACAACTTTAATTCGTTCATTAGCTCCTTCATCCCTAGTATCCGCAATATACCTAAATGCTTGAGTTAACGCTACCGGCCCTAAATACTCTTTATCATAACCCACAGTTGGACACGCACTCAAACACATTCCACATTTAATACAATATGTAAATTGTAATATTCTATCGACGATATCTTTCCACGTTTGGTAATATTCCTTAGTAGGCTCCTCCTGCTCCTTAATATCTTTTCTAATTAGGAAAGGCTTAACTTTTCTATGTGTTTCAAATAGTCTCGTTAGGTCAACAATTAAATCTTTAATCACTGGATAATTAGGCATCGGGGCCACTTCAATAACGTCAGTATTTAATTCTAAAATTTGGGTAGCACAAGCTAGCCTCTGAACACCGTTAATGAGCATTCCACAAGAACCACAGACTGCAGACCTACAGGAATACCTAAAGGATAAAGTTGCATCTAAATTCTCCTTAATGTAAATAAGAGCCTCTAATACCGTCATCCCCCTCCTAACGGGGACCCTATACTCTCTAAAATATGGATATCTATCCTTAGCCGGATCAAATCTTTGAATCCTAAACGTTACCTCCATAATTTCTTTAGACATTAAATTCACCTCCATAATCTACTGGAGATAGAGTACAATAGTAGCATATAATCCTAGTACTAGCAAAATTATTGCGGCAATTAAACATCCAATTGAAATAATCTTCTCTCTCACACTGTTTCCACCGAAATACTCAATTAACATCAATCTAAGTCTATAAAACGGATGATAAGAAATTGCTGCTAAGAAGATAATATATGTAACTAGATAAGTAAGCGATTTACCTCTTTCAATAATACCATTAATTCCAACTGCCTCCTTAATTCCTATTCCCGATATTAACGTTGAAAATGGAAAGATATGTATTAAAACTGTTATGACTAATATGATTGCTGCTATTATATCAAATAACCATAGCGTTGACTCCCTCATACTTCCCACCTCATATAAATTCTATAAATGCTATGGCAGAGAGTATGAAGAATAGGATTAATACTATAATAATTGCAACCTTCTGTTGTCTACCTATTGAGGAAGCCTTATATGGAAATATAGGCAGCGTAGGCTTACCAACCATATACCCTAACTCTGTCAATATTAATCTTAACCCATTAATTCCATGAAATATAGCTGCAACTACAAAAGATAACATAACTGGATTGCTAAAAGCGGTATTTAATATACACCATATAGCCTTATCTATTCTAAAGCTTGCCAATATTACATGCATATATAGAAATACTACCATGTATATCCCGGTAATCCTATGTAAAAAGTGAAGGTACTTCTCAATCATATACCGCTTACTCAAAATTTGGGAAATAGATCTAATCATAACTCACCACCAATTAATATTTTCTTTCAACTGGCGGCCACTTGGTTATTACCACTGGAATATAGTCTAATTTTGGACCTTCTGGAGTGTAATAAGCCAATGTATGCTTTAACCAGTTCTTATCATCTCTCTTAGGATAATCTAATCTATAATGTGCCCCTCTCGACTCCGTTCTCGCTAACGCCGAAACTATCGATGCCTCAGCTAATAGTAACATATTGTCGATCTCAAGTACTTCCGTTAAATTGGTATTATATATACCTCCTTTATCCTCAACTCTAATATTTGTAAACCTATTCTTTAATTCCCTAACAATCTTAAGAGCTTTAGTAAGTCCATCTCCATCCCTAAATACATATACATACTTATCCATGGTATCTCTTAATTGTCTTCTAATCGTATATGGATTTTCATCTCCATTCCTAGATAGTATCTCATTAACCCTATGCTCTTCACTATTGATCTTGTCAACTGGAGTTAGTAATGCAGGATTTCTATCCAACACATATTTTGCAGCTTGCTCTCCGGTTACCGCACCATAAACTAAGCAGTCAATTGTAGAGTTTGTTCCTAATCTATTAGCGCCATGAATACTTACACATGCAACTTCTCCAGCTGCCCAAAGACCACTAACTGGTGTCGCCCCGTATATGTTGACATGGATTCCAGCCATAGAGTAATGAGCAGCTGGTCTAATGGGTATCGGCTCCTCAACAATATCTATACCATTAAACCTCATGGCGATCTCCCTAATCCCACTCAACTTCTCATAAATTACTTCTTTAGGAAGATGAGTGAGGTCTAAAACTACGTAGTCAAGGCCCTCTGGACCCTTAAATCCCCTTCCCTCCATAATCTCCCTAGCTATTGCTCTAGATACTATATCCCTAGGAGCCAGCTCCATCCTCTCAGGGGCATATTTAGCCATAAACCTCTCTCCTAACTTATTCTTTAGATGTCCTCCTTCACCCCTAGCTCCCTCAGTAATCAATATGCCTGACGGAACTAGCCCAGTCGGGTGGAATTGGACAAATTCCATGTCTTTAAGTGGAATTCCAGCTCTATATGCGGCGGCCATCCCATCACCAGTGCTTTGATGACTAAATGTTGTAAATTTATACATTCTTTGACAGCCTCCGGTTGCAATTATACAAGCTCTGGAAGCGATGTAATACATGTTTCCATCTCTAAGGTTTAGAGCTGTTACTCCCCTACATGTATTATCATCAATTATAATGCCCGTTAAAAACCACTCATCTAAAATCTGTATATTGTCATATTTTAACATGGTATCGTATAAGGTAGAGACTTCATAAAAACCAGTTCTATCGGCTGCATAACACGCTCGTGGATAACTATGTCCCCCAAATGGACGTTGTGCGATTCTTCCATCTTCTGTTCTACTCCAAGGCATACCCCAATGCTCGAGTTGAATAATTTCCCTCGGGGCTCTCTTAACAAAAAACTCAACAGCATCTTGATCAGCTAAGAAATCAGCACCCTTAATTGTATCCCAAGCATGTAACTCAAAGCTATCTTTCTCCCTTAAAACAGCCGCTGTCCCACCTTGAGCACAAACTGAGTGGCTTCTTAATGGATGAGTTTTCGACATAATTATAACATCAAGCTTACCCTTACTTACCCTGGCAGCTTCAATAGCTGCTCTCATTCCTGCAATTCCAGCCCCAACTACTAGAATATCACACGTAATTCTCTCCATACTTACTCACCAACCTCCGAAATCTTCACTAATTGATATGCGGAATACATAATTGAAATCCAAGCAATACTAACAACAATTGCAACAGGAACTGCTGCCAATTTAAACGTCTCACTTAAAGCTACATATCCTTCAGGAACGTAAATTGGAATTATGAAAAATCTTACTATAATATACATTAAAATGACATAGCAAATGATTGAGAGAATTAGAATTAATCTTGGAAGTGGATTACTAAATAACTCTTCTCTTCTTACCTCTATCAAATTAATACCTCCCTCACCCTCACTCGTCGTTTCCCAAATACATACTGATGGGAAAACCTTTATTAGAACTAAATATATTAATGCAAATCCTGAGAAGGAAGCTATTAATAAGCTAATTTCTACTAAAGTCGGAGTGTAACTAACATATGGATATGGAAGATACGTTATTGACAATGGGGAGGCAACTAGATATAATCTATCAAGGTATAATCCAACAATGATTAATACTGACATTACAAATAGCCCGTTTACTGAAAGTTTCTCACGGAATAATATAACTGGTAAGATAACCGCTGGACCTATCAATGATAATATCATAAATCCCCAAAATACAGGAGCCCAATCGCCAAATAACAATGAGTTAAGAACTTTAACATGCATTTCCTCTCCTCCATAATACTCGGTTAAAATATGGCATATTTTCATGTAAATTAAAGCTAGGCATGAAACGAATAATAAATAGCCGAGATATCTAAAATGTATTTCTTTTATTAATTTAGAAGCTCCATCCACGGTCTTTGTAAATATCCAAATTATTACAATTAATATTGCCATAGCTGAGTATATAGCCGCAGTTACAAAATCAGGACCCATTACAGTTGTATGCCAGCCAGGCCTATTAAGCATAGCTAGGATCCATGAAACAATCGAGTGGAAAGCTACAGCTGTCGGAATTAACATAACCGCTAATATCTTAATTGCCTTATTCAATCTAGTAACTTGCTCCTTAGTTCCAATCCAGTTAATCGATAGTATTTGATATAATTGTGCAATCAAACCTTTTACTCTTCCTTCTCTCCATATTAATGCTAAATCAGGTATCATGGTTATGTATAGGTAAATATAGCTTGCAACCGCATATGTCATTATTACAAATATATCCCACGTAATTGGTGATTGTAACCTACCCCAGATAATTGCATGGAGAATTCTATCTGGCCTACCTATATCTATCAATATCTGTAATACTGCAATTATAAATGCAGAAGCTGTTATCATTTCTGCTAATCTAGCTATCGTAGTTCCCCACTTAGCACGAGTGATTCTTAGAAGAGCGGAGACTAGAGTTCCCGACATACTTATTGCTATGAAAAATATGAATACAGCGATATAACTACCCCAAATAACATTAGAATTAAGTCCGGTAACACCATGTCCATATATAAATTGAGTTATATATGCTAGAAAGCCTAACACAACTAGGATAAGTAGAATAATAAACGCTACATAAAATTTAGGAGTTGTCTTTATAACTGGTGATATTGATATATCAACTACATCCTCCCTTCTCAAGTTTCAACACCTCCACCTTTAGGTGCCAAATATATAACCTTAGGTTCCGTACCTAATTCCTCAAGAAGTTTAAATGCTCGTGGACTTTTTGCCATTTTAGCAACTAAAGAATTCTCATCATCTAAATCTCCAAATATCCTCGCCCTAGATGGGCATGTAGCTACACAAGCAGGTAAATACCTTATTTCATGTGTAATACCAGTAATTTCACTATTATCCGGATCAATTAAGTAACGCATTAAGATATCAATAGCCTTACCAACAGCTTCCCACGAAGCTTCACCAGTTATTACGCTAGATAATACCCCCGCACGTTTATTTTCAAGATCGATTTTAAGCCTAACAAGTCTATGAAAGCAGAAGATGCATTTTTGCGGAGTACCAGATACATATAAATTTGGACCTACTCTCCCTAAACCTTCAATGACTACCATATCTGAGTTTAGCTTAAAGCTGTATTCCTCCTCTGGATGTGACCATATAAAATAGTTAGCATTATAGGGACATGCACACATACATAATCTACAACCGATACACCTATCATAGCTTTGAAGTACAATTCTTCCCTCATCATAATAAAATCTAGATCCGGTGGGGCACACTTTAACGCAGGCAGCTATATCACAATGCATACAAAGACGTGGCAGTGGTATTTTAACCTCACCAAAGCTAATTGTTAAAATTTCATTCCATTCAACTTCCCTTCTCCTCCTTACTTCCTCAGGTCTACTAGTTGGCAAATTATTCTCCGAGGCACATGCTAATGAACAAGCTTGACAACCTGTACACTTATCTAAGTCTATAATCATACCCCATCTAACCATTTAATCACCCCGAACTACAACCTTAGTTGAGTATAAGATAGGCGTATCCCGATAATCTATGTTCTTCCATCTCGTAGTCATTAATTTAATTGGGTTAGAACCAATTACTCCCCACCCATTAATTCTTCTACCTAATCCTAATGGAATGCCTATTACCCCTTTACATACTCCATCATAGACCCT
>Ga0180302_10000240_pt1 | contig 22829 bp, 20 predicted proteins | sample GuaBasSediGuay17_FD_121794 | JGI IMG/M metagenome (GOLD analysis project Ga0180302, IMG submission 121794) | Subseafloor sediment microbial communities from Guaymas Basin, Gulf of California, Mexico - Guay17, Core 4571-4, 12-15 cm | ecosystem: Environmental > Aquatic > Marine > Hydrothermal... | reverse complement strand
TGGGCGATGCTAGGTAGACGATACTAGCTGTCGCTCCCCTTAGCCTCTCAGGTCTCAGCCTAAACTCCTCGTCTAAGAGTACTGTGGTGATGCGCCCGCCATAGAGCTGCACGGCTCTCCTGTACTCCTCGAACGTAGGCTCCACTATAACTGCTCCCCCCACTCTGCTGTAGGACGCCAGTAGGTAGATTAAGTAGTCCGCGCCTGGGCCGACGACTACCTCTCCCGCCTCAACCCTATGGAACTCCGCGAGCCTCTCCGCAAGCTCCTCGCCGTAGGCGTCGTGGTAGAGCCTTGGATCCACGGTTTCAGCAGCTTTCTTGACAACCTCTGCTACCAACTCGCGAGGGAGGAAGAGGTTCTCATTAAGGCATAACCTGTACTTCACTGAGGGGGGTGGCTCTAGGGACACATGTAACGCTCATCCCACAGCTTTTAGAACTTATTGGGCTGATTCTTAAGCCTGAAGTCGCGCACCCTGCCCTTCCACTCGCTGTCGAGCTTCTTCTCTAGCTCGCGCCACTCCTCAAGCAGTTTTAAGTTCCACTCCCACGTCTCCTCATCCCTGACCAGCATCACCACTCTGCTCTTCTCATCTGAGACCTTAATCCTGTAGCCCGTCAGCTCCTCAAGCTTCCTAGCGAACTTCTCTATCTCCTCAAGCGTGGGCATGGCCTCGCGCGGCAGCCTCTTCTGGCTCTCGCCAACCCAGGTGTAGCCCTTGAGCTCGACAAATCGCGGCTGGGCGCGCTCAATAAGCTTAGCGTATCCCTCCGGCTCAACCATGTTAAGCCCCCTCACCATAGTCAGCCTAATGATAGTCCTGCAGCTGAAGCGAGGGATCAGGTCTAGGCTCTCCAGGACTAGTTCCCATGCCCCGGGGATCAATGGTCTAGCCGCCTTCTCGAAGACCTCGGGATTTGGCCCGTAAACACTTATGTACAGGTTAGTTGGCTCAGCTCCCTTACGTATCAGCTCCTCAAGTCTATGAGGCACAGAGCCGTTGGTGACTAGGAAGGCTGTCATTCCCCTAGCCTTCACCCCCTTTATCAGCTCCGCCAGCTTCGGGTATAGTGTGGGCTCGCCATCGAGGCTTATAGCCATGTGGCGCGGGAACATCGCCTCTAGGAACCTCTCCCTGGTGACCTTAGGGTTGCCCTTAAACCCTATTAACAGCTCTCTCTGAGCCCTTATTGCCCCCTCAATTATCTCGCTGGGCTCATCCCACTCCCAGCCAGGCGGTATCCTGAAGCGGCCGGAGAGGTGTGGCCTCCAGCAGAAGACGCAGGCGAAGTTGCAGAAGTTGAGCACTGGCGTCATCTGTACGCACCTATGGCTCCTGACGCCATACCACCTCTTATAGCACAGGTGGCCGCCTTTTAGGGCGGTCTTCGTCCACCTACACACCTCGACTGCCGAGTGCCTACCCACTAGCCTGTACCCAGCCCTGAGGTACCTCCTTACATCCTCCGGTCTTAGCCTGCCGACACTCATCCCGTTATTCAACTCCCGGGGGAGGATATATCACTGGTCCTAACTGATGGCTTGAAATCCGACTAGAAGATGAGTGAAGCGTGGAAGCGTTAGTGAGACCTAAGCTTCAGGAGGCTTATGAGGCTGTTAAGAGAGCCCTCGAATGTGTCCATTTCTGCATACTAATCGCCAATTGCGAGGTTAAGTATTGGGGTAGGGCGTCCTCCAAGCTGGGTAGGGGACAGCGGGTCATCATGCTTAAGCAGGATGGCAGCGTACTCGTCCATAGACCATATGGCTACGAGCCCGTTAACTGGCAGCCACCCGGCTCCCGCTTGTCCGCCGAGTTAAAGGATGGCAAACTTGTAGTAAGGGCTGTGAGGTTGAGGCCTTGGGAGGAGTTAGTAGTGGAGGTATACGAGGTGCACCTCCTCGCACACTGCAAGCTGCGCGATGATGCACGCTTCGAGATGTACGGGTCTGAGGGCGATATAAGGGATCTGCTAGCTAATAACCCTGAGCTAATTGAGAAGGGGCTTAAGCGCGTCGAGGTTGAGCGTAAAGTCGAGGGAGGCTCCATAGACATCCTGTTCATCGATGAGAGGGGACGCTTAGTCGTGGTTGAAGTAAAACGAGGTACCGCAGGAGCTGAGGCCGTTATACAGCTCAAGAAGTACGTCGAGAGGCTTAAGGGAGAGCTGGGCAGGGATGTTAGGGGTATACTAGTTGCTGAGGACCTAGCTAGGGGAGTCAGGGGTCTTCTAGTGAGAGAGGGGCTGGAGTTCAAGAAGATAGACTTGAGAAAGTTATTCGAAGTCTCCAAGGAGCAAGGCGCATCACTGACTCATTGGCTTACGCGATGCTGAAGCAAATGTAATCAGCCCGCCTAAGAGCGTTTAAATACGCGGCTATGGGGTGGGGAGTGTGCATGAGTGGGCGCTAGCCGAAGCTATAGTCAAGTGCGTTAGAGATGCTATAGGGGATAGAGGAGGCGTAAAGGAGGTCTGTGTAGTCGTCGGCGAACTCCAGAACATAGATTTAGATGTGTTGGAGTGGGCCCTCAGCGAGTTGAGTAAAGGCACTCGACTAGAGCGAGCAACCTTCAAGTTCGAGCTAGAGAAGGTCGAATTCGCCTGCAGGAGCTGTGGCAAGAGGTGGAGCCTATCGGACGTGAGCCTCGGGGATGAGGAGAGGGAGGCGATACACTTCATTCCAGAGCTGGCCCACTCCTTCATCAAGTGTCCGGCGTGTGGGAGCCCAGACTTTGAAGTGGTCAGGGGCCGCGGCGTCTGGATCAAGTACATCAAGCTGGAGGGGTGAGTTCATGGATCCCCGCACCTCCATAATAGCCGAGAGGCTTAAGGGGGCAGCCAGGATCATAGCAGTATGCAGCGGTAAGGGCGGAGTGGGCAAGAGCTTAATAGCAGCGCTCACCTCTCTGCTATCCTCGAGGAATGGGCTTCAGGTGGGGCTGTTAGACCTCGATTTCCACGGCCCATCATGTCACATAATCCTCGGCGCTAAAGGGGCCACGCCCGCTGAGGATAAGGGGCTCATCCCGCCCACGATTGCTGGCGTTAAGCTGATGTCGCTAGCCTTCTTCGTGGGCGGCGAGCCGCTTCCCCTGAGGGGGGCCGATATAACTAATGCTATGCTGGAGCTCTTAGCCATAACCAGATGGGGGCATCTCGATCTGCTCGTACTGGACTCGCCCCCTGGGATGGGGGAGGAGATCCTGGACGTCGTAAGGATCATTGGGAGGGTGGAGGCCCTGATAGTAACTACTCCATCCCCCCTCTCCTTGTCCACGGTATCTAGGCTAGTACAGCTGCTTAAGAGCCTGAAAACCCCTATAATTGGGGTCCTGGAGAATATGCGTAGAGAGGGGGGGAGTGAGGTAGCTAGGGAGGTTAAGAAGTGGGGAGTGAGGTATTTAGGATGGCTGCCCTATGACCCAGGAATTGAGGCGGCTATAGGCGATCCTGTTAAACTATTGAATACATGGCTAGCCAGGAGACTGGAGGAGGTGCTTAGAGGAGCTGGAATCCTAAGCTAGATCCAGAGGCGGGCTTCATGGCCTTCCTACAGTTTTCCTCACAGCGCTCACTTTGAGCCGCGGGAGATACTCCTCATAGCTCCTTGAGGGATACTCGCTATGAGTGGTGGCTAAGACCAAGTACCGCTTCCCGTGCATCTCTAGGAGCGTTGTGGGGACTTTAAGGAACTGCTCGACTGGCACTGTGTCGTTAAACACCAACTCAACTGGAATACCCGTGAAGAATACTACCTCGCCGCTCTCACGCCTAAGCTCGCACAGCTCTTGAACCCACTTCATAGCCTCATCTAGTGTTGACTTAGGGGCTATATCGAGGGGGTGGAGCCCGTCGTAGAGAGCTGAGAGCCTCCTGAGGAGCCCTCCCTTACGTATATCGCCATCACAGTGCAGGATCGCATACTTGCCAGCACGCCTAATTGCGCTGGCAAACCTCCTGTGCCAGGGGAGATACGCCTCCTCGTAAAATGATGAGGGATAGATAGGACCCGTGTACGTCGCAGCGTCATCCGCTACTCTAACTGCATCTACCTCATCTAGCTCAGCGCCCGCCTTGATCAACTCTAGCACGTAACTAGCGACTCGCTCGTATATCTCCAGCGCCTCCCTCCTCCTCAAGGCGTAGAATGCTCCAAAGTCGAACCTGTGTGCGATCTGACCCAGTCTTACGGCGCGCGCGCTCTGGGGTCCAGTGAAGAAGCTCTCAGCAGTCTCAGTGGGGCCTAAGACCTTGAATACCAGGAACCTCCCCTCCTTCTCAACTTGCTTAATCCTCTCCCTAAAGCTAGAGACCGCCTCCTCGACTACCCTGCTTAATTCTGGCCAGGCGTACTCAGAGGCCTTAACGCGATCCAGCCACTCACCTAAGCTCTCGCCCCTCCTCCTGTGGAAGGGGCCTCCACGTGTATAGAAGCCCCTCCACTCGCTGATCTTAGCACCGGCCCCTACTAGGTCGCTCATTGCAGCCTCAAAGCGCTTGTCGTCAGATTCTATGTGTAAGGGCGCGCGGGGGGGCTCCGCGCCTTCGAAGACTAGCTCGACTAACCTCCTCGGCTCCACGCTCTCGTGGAGAGGCACGCCTTTATAACTCCTAATACGTGTTCCCGGCGATGAGCGTGGATCTAGCTAAGCTTAATGCGGCTAAAGCTGCGGCTAAGCTTGTGGGGGATAGCCGGGTTATAGGGGTTGGAAGCGGAACTACTGTTGAGAAGTTCATAGAGATTATATCGCACGATGAGAGCTTTAAGCAGGGGGTCTACGTCCCATCCTCGCTTGACACCGCGCTTAAACTGTCGCAGGCGGGGTTTAGAGTGCTGCATCCCTCAGCGGTTTCGAGAGTCGAGGTATACGTTGATGGGGCTGATGAGGTGGATCCATCGCTTAACATGATAAAGGGAGGAGGCGCTGCGATGACTCTTGAGAAGGTATTGGCCTTCTACGCGGAGAGGAGGATCTTCATCGTCGATTACACTAAGTTAGTTGACAGGCTGGGCTTGAGACACCCAGTACCGGTGGAGGTGTTGCCGCACGCTATGAGCATGGTGCTCTCAGAGCTTAGGAGGAGGGGCTATAGGGCTGAACCCCGTTTAGCTGGCCGGGGCAAGGTGGGGCCCCTAGTGTCTGATGTAGGCGGCGTAGTGGTGGACGTGAGAGTAGGTCCTATAGATGACCCTAAGAGCTTAGATAAAGAGCTCCGGAGCCTACCAGGCATAGTGGAGACGGGGCTCTTCATAGGGCTCGCCGACATGGTAATCGTGGGGTACCCAGATAGGTATGATGTCTTGCGGCTGCGGTAACAGTCATAGTATTATCCACGTACTATCATTGTATTACATACGTGTTAAAAATACTTTTACCCGACTATTAGGGGTTCCTTTATACAGGCAGCAGCAGAGAGGTTGATGGTGAGAGCTTGGGAGATGGGATAGTGCCCATCGCGGAGTTTGAGCGGGCCTTTCTAATCAAACTGCTCACTAGCGCTGGCGTTGAGAATCCCCGTGATATAGTCGAGCGCTTCATGGCTGAAAGGGAGGCTTATTGCAGGCGCCTATTAGCTGAGTTGAGCCGGGCAGATCGACGATTGATACCGGTGCTTGCAGATAAGCTGGCGTGCTCGCCCAATCTACTGGATAAAGCGCTGAGCCTATGGCTGATGGGTAGGGCTTACAGGGATTCGATTCATAAGATGCTCTACGTGTAGCAGTACTTCCCATTGCAGCGCTTAACTTTACCTAACAACTCGAGCACTTGTAACGCCCTGGAGATCGAGATCGGGGAGGAGTTGAGGCGGCTGGCGAGTTCCCTCACGTGAGCTACCTTCCTCTTCTTCAGCTCCTCCCTAACCTTCTCTAAGAGCTCAGCAGGAACGGTATATGTAGAGATCCTGCTACGCTTGACCTTTATGAGCACGTAACATGACCCAGCTTTCCACGTCATCCTACGCCCCCTTACCCGAATATCCTGCTTAGCCAGCCACGCTGCGACATCGCTTCTCACTAAGCCCTCTTCCGTCAAGAAGTACCTCTTCAACAGCCTCATAGCTGCTTTAGCTACCCTACTCTTAACTTCGAGAGCTTCAGCTAGCTCTCGCACCCTAGCTTCACCCCCCGCCTCGGTTAGGGCATAAAGGAATGGGAGTAGCCAGGGCTTCCTGTGAATAAGCTCACGCCAGTCCTTAGCCGGCATCACAGCCTCTTGTAAAAGAATACGTCATCCTCGTAAGCATATAGCGCCCTCTTAAGCTCCGATACCATTACGGGATCGCGCGCCTCCACATAGCCCAACTTTCGGAATAGATTTCTCGAAGCCACGTTACTGGACTTTGTGGAGGCTATGGAGTAAGCTGCGCCAGCGCTGCGGAACTCCTCCTCAGCCGCTAAGACTAGGCGGCTGGCTACGCCCCTCCTCCTGTACTGCCTACTCACGCCAAGGTAGTATATCGCTCCCGCCAGCTCGCCCCATAAGATGGTGTAGTAGTACTCCAGGAAGCCTATTAGCCTCCCGCACCACTCAGCTATTAAGACCTCTGTGTAGCGTAAATCGCGTAAGGCCCAGTACTCATCCCCTCCAGTGAACACCTCTCTTATCAGCGTTTTAACAGCTTTCATATCCAAAGGTCTAGCTCTCCTTATCCGCAGGGTTAACGGCTGGTGTCTCACGAACTCACCTGGCGGCTATGCCTAGCTGTATCCCGTATAGCCTGGCGTATACTCCGCCCTTCCTGAGCAACTCCTCGTGCCTACCCTCCTCAACAACCCTACCACCATCCAACACAATGATCCTATCGGCGTTGACTACGGTCTGTAGCCTGTGTGCTATGACTATTGTTGTCCTGCTCCTAGCTAACTTCTCCAATGCCGCCTGAAGCTTAGCCTCCGTGTAGGGGTCGACGCTGCTCGTCGCCTCATCCAGCACCAGTATCTTGGGATTAGCTATGAAGACTCGGAGGAACGATATCACCTGCCTTTGGCCCACCGACAGGTTCTTCCCTCCCTCTAGTACTCTCGTCTCCAGCCCCTCGGGTAGCGACTCTATGATGTCCTCCAGGCCAAGCGCCTTGAGGGCTCTCTTAACATCCTCGGCTGTCGCCCTCGGGTTAGCCAGCAATACGTTATCGAGAACGCTCCCAGAGATCAGTAGCGGCTCCTGGGGTACCATCAAGATCGCGCCGCGCAGCGCGCTCAGCTTATACTTGCGCACATCAACCCCGTCCACTAATATCTCGCCACTCCAGGGCTCGTAGAACCTCAACAGCAGGTTCACGAGAGTGGTTTTCCCAGCGCCGGTGGGGCCTACTATGGCTACGAACTCGCCTGGCCTAACCTTGAAGCTGACATTCTTTAACACGGGAACCCCCTCTTCATAGCCAAAAGTTACGTTTCTGAACTCGACCTCGCCCCTCATGGGCGGCTCCTCAATCTCGCCCTCATCCCTCTCAGGCTCCCACTCCAGGAATGTGAAGACCCTCTCAGTCGCCGCGAGCGTGGACTGGAGCGTAGTGAAGAACATCACGAGCGTTCTGACAGGCCTGAAGAACATGTCTAGATAGCCGTAGAAGGCCATCAAGGTTCCTAAGCTCAGGAGGCCCTGGAGCACTAGGTTGCCGCCATATATGAGTATGATAGCTGATCCAACGGCCTGAATGATGGCCATTAATGGGCTCATCGAGGAGGTTATTGCAGCTGCCTGGACGTTAGCCCTCATGTTCTCCTCATTAATCCTCCTAAACTCCTCGACATTCCTCCTCTTACGATAGGAGAAGGCCTGCACTACGCTCGCGCCCGCCACGTCCTGAGAGATCCTGCTAGTCACCTCCGCTATCTTCCTCCTTGTCTCCCTGTACGCCTTGCGAGCCTTGCTGATCACGGCCGCGTTGGCGAGGGCCATGAGCGGTATCAACATGTAGCAGACTAAGCTCAGCTGCGGGCTTAAGCTCCACATCATTAGCATGGCGCCGCCTATGGTGATCACATCACCTATGGTGTCCAGGAGCCCTGAGGTAGCCACGTTGCCTATCGTGTCCACGTCATTCGTTATCCTGGAGACTATCTTCCCCACGGGCTCACCAGCTACCTCCTGAAGCCTGACTCTGTGGAGGTGGCGGTACATCTCGTTCCTCAGGTCGTACATCACCTTATTGCCCAGGTAAGAGGAGGAGTAGCTATTGACGAAGCCCATGATTAGGCTGCCTAGGGCTAGAGCGAGGAACACCACGCTCCAGTAAGCGAGTGAGGACAAGTTGCCGCTTACTATGCTATCCACTAGAAACTTGACGGTGTACGGCATTAGGACGTTAAGCCCTATCCTCGCGAAAGTGGCTATGGCGAGCGCTATGAAGTATAATTTGTAGCTTAGCGCTAGCTTGATGAGCTTAGCTATTAACACCCTATCGGGATACTTCCTCTCAGCCTCCTCCTCCGCCAACAGCCGACGGAAGTGCCAGCCCATTCACACCACCTCGGCCTTGGGAGCTAGCATCCCGTATAGCCTGGCGTATACTCCGCCCTTCCTGAGCAACTCCTCGTGCCTACCCTCCTCAACAACCCTACCACCATCCAACACAATGATCCTATCGGCGAGCTTCATGGTGCTGGGCCTCTGCGTGATCACTATTATGGTCTTCCCCCTGAAGTGCTTGGTTAGGGCTTCGTAGATGGCCCTCTCCGTCTCAGCATCAACGTTGGAGGTGGAGTCGTCCAGTATTATTATCTTGGGGTCTATGAGAAGCGTCCTAGCTATCGCTAGCCTCTGCCTCTGCCCCCCGGAGAGGGTTATACCCCTCTCGCCGACGGGCGTGTCGTAGCCCTTGGGGAGGGACTTAATGAAGTCGTGGAGCTTAGCGAGCTTCGCCGCCCTCACTATTTCGTCCATACTCGCGTTAGGCTTGCCATACGCGATATTGTTCTTGATGGTGTCCGGGAACACGTAGATGTCCTGGTGAACTATGCCCACCTGTCTCCTGAGAGACTCCAGCTTAACTTTCTTGACATCAACGCCGTCGATGAGCACAGCCCCCCTCTGCGGATCGTAGAACCTGGGTATGAGCTGTACTAGCGTGCTCTTACCGCTGCCCGCTGGCCCTACTATGGCCACAACTTCGCCGGGCCGTACCTTGAAGCTAACACCCTTCAAGATCCACTTCTTGCCATCATAACTGAACCACACGTCCCTCAGCTCCACCTCCCCCCGCTTAACCTCTAGAGGCACCGCGTCCTCCGCCTCTTTGACCTCAGGCTCCGTATCCAGCAGCTCGAACACCCTGGAGAGGGCGGCCATGCTCCTGGCGTACATCACGGCAAAGAAGCCGAGGGCTATGAAGGGCCACGTCATCATCCCTACGTAGAGTACCATCGCCACGAGATCGCCTATGCTCATCGCGCCCTGCACTACCATGCTCCCGCCAGCCCATAACACGATTAACGTGCTGAGCATTGAGAGGAATCCTACTAGGGGCCACGTAGAAGCACGTAGCTTAGCCGCCTTAAGGGATAAGCCTAGGTACTCATCGTTTAAGGCTATGAAGCGCCTCCAGAGGAAGGTGAACGCGTTTAATGCCCTCACGACTCTGAGCCCGCTTACCACCTCCGTCACGTGAGACGTCATCTCTCCGTACACGGCTCTGGCCCTATCGAATATCGCCCTAGCGTGTTTAGCGTAACGCCTCACGAGGAGGAATATGAGAGGTAGTGGGGCTAGAGCGTACATGGTCAGGATGGGGCTTATGGAGAACATCATATAGAGCGCAATTATGAGGGTCAGCACGGCGCCGCTAAAGCCCGAGAATGCGAAGCGCAGGAACCTGCTCGAGACCTCGATATCGCTAGTAGCCCTGGCCACCAGCTGTCCCGTATCCATTCTCTTGTAGAAGCCGAGCGACAGCTCCTGGAGGTGCCGGTAAACATCGTTCCTGAGGTCGTAGATTATCCTCTGTGCCAAGTACTGTGAGGTGAAGTTCGTGGCGAAGCCTAAGACTCCCTGCAGTACAGTGAACACGACTACCATGAGCGCGTAGGGAAGCAGCTGATCCAAGCGCCCCGCTACGAGGATATTGACTGCGCTCCTAGTGTACAGTGGGATGACTAAGGTGGCTAGAGTCGCAGCTAGCGACGACGCGGTAGTCAAGGCTGCTAGCCTCCAGTGCCTAGCCACGTACGCTAAGAGTCTCCGGCCGTAGCTCTCAGCCAATTACAACACCTTGTAACGCTTTATAGATCTTCGCCTTAAAAAGCTGACTCTGGGGGGCTAATACCGTATGCTTGATATACGAGACTTCGTACTCAGGGTGGGGATGAGACTACGGGGGCCTGAACGTGTGATGAGAGTTCCCGACTACTGAGCACGATTCCCGTTTAAAAGCCCTCGTATACGAGTCCTAAGGACGGGTGATGGCATTGAGGGGGTATAAGGTGGCGGTGCTAGGAGCGCGGGGAATGGTGGGCCAATGGCTAGTCAAGCTGCTCAGCTCACATCCCTGGTTTAAGATCACTGCATTGACCTCTAAGAGGGCGGCTGGCGCTAAGTATGGTGAGGCTGTAAGGTGGTTCCTGGGGGGTGATATACCGGAGGCTGTCAGAGAGATGGAGCTTGTTGAGAGCTCCCCCAAGACCCTTGATGCCGATATAGTGTTCTCAGCCCTACCCTCCGATGAGGCTAGGAGGCTAGAGCCATTATTCGCCCGTGAGGGCTTTATTGTAGTGAGCAAGGCGGCCGCATATAGGCTAGATGAGCGCGTCCCCTTAGTGGTACCTGAGGTGAATCCTGATCACCTGGCTCTAGTAGAGGCTCAGAGAGGGGCCTGGGATGGAGCAATAATAACTGACCCAAACTGTACGACATCAATACTAGCCCTCCCCCTTAAGCCAATAGCTGACGCCTACGGGGTGAGGAAAGTGGTAGTCACAACCCTTCAGGCGATATCGGGTGCTGGCTATCCTGGAGTGCCGTCATACGACCTGGTCGACAACGTGATACCGTACATCCCGGGGGAGGAGGAGAAGGTACGTAACGAGCTCAGGAAGATTTTTGGCAAGATCAATGGTGGACGGTTAATACCTGCTGAGTTCCAGGTAGCGGCTACATGTACTAGAGTGCCCGTGCTCGATGGACACCTCGAGAGCGTCTACGTGGAGACAGAGAGGCCTATCGACCCTGTAGAAGCCGTCAGGCTGTTGAGCGAGTTCCGGGGCAGGCCGCAGGAGCTTAAGTTGCCCACAGCTCCTCAATCCCCAATAATGGTCGTGGAGGGCCTCGATAGGCCGCAACCTCGATTGGATAGAATGGCTGGCAGCGTCCCCGGTATGAGCGTCGTGGTTGGGAGGGTGAGGAGAGGGGTCGGGGAGCGTAGCTTGTTATTCTTGGTCCTCGGGCACAACTTGGTGCGAGGAGCTGCTGGCTCAGCGGTACTGTTAGCTGAGCTACTGGTGGCTGAGCGCTACGTATAGACGAGAGAAGATAAATTGAGGTAGCTATAGCGGATAGCGTGGCTGAGGTTCCAGTTAGGGTATCGGGGGTGGAGAGGTATCGGACCATCATAGTAGCTGCCGTGCTTTTCCTAATAGCCGCGGTGGCAATAGCTGCGACGAGCGTGTACCAAGTCAAGCTGGGGGAGGTTGCCGTAGTAGTAGACCCTCTGTTCAAGAGCATTAGTAAACCAGTCCTGGGTCCGGCCATAGCATTCAAGCCTCCCTGGGCTTATGTAGTGAAGGACTACGCGGGCGTTGAGGCCATAGATATGTTCTTCGAGCCGCCTCGGGACTACCCGGCCATAAGCGCCCTCACTAAGGACGGAGTCCTCGTGGAAGTAGACGTCACGATAAGGTACAGGATAGTTCCGGATAAGTTCGACATCCTAGTGAAGTACTATCCTAAGCTGAACTACGAGGAGGATTTCCTAGTAGCCACGGCTAGGCAGGTGGTGAGGGAAGTGATCTCTAACTACACGCTGACCGATATAATAGAGAGGAGGGAGGTTGTAGCACATCACGTTGAGACAGCTCTAGCTAAGCGGCTCGAGGGAGACCCCATAATAGGGCAGTGCCTAGATTTCCTCGGGATAAACCTCAGGAACATCAAGCTGCCCGATGAGGTCCTGGCAGCTATTAACGAGAAGATAGCGGCGCAGCAGAGGGCCATTAAGGCAGAGTATGAGAGGCAGGCTACGCTAATACAGGCTAACGCAACTGCTCAGAGGACCCTGATAGAAGCTGAAGCACAGGCAAAGGCGCTCCTCATGGTGGCTCGCGCACAGGCTGAGTCGATAGAGCTGATAGCTAACGTCACTGGCGTGCCTAGCTCTGAGATAGTCAGCTACTACTTCTACCTAGAAGCAGTTAAGGAGATGGCTAAGAGCGGCAAGGCGGTGATGGTGGTCTCGCCCGGCACCACGCCCCCGCTGATAACGATCCCAGGAGTGGGGGGAGGCTAAGCGATGCCCGCTACTCGCAGGCACTTCGCGTACAGGGCGGCGGAGGAGGTTGTCAAGAGGTTTCCAGGAGAGAGCAGGTACGTAGTGGAGGCTGGTGTCACGCCCAGCGGGAAGATCCACTTAGGCAACTTCATTGACATGGTGTTAGCTGACGCCGTCCTTAAAGCTCTTGGGGACATAGGGTATGACGCTGAGGGGTACCTCATAGTAGATAGCATGGACCCCTTTCGGCAGCCCCCCTCATTTGCACCGGACGAGTTCAAGAGGGAGGCGGAGAGCTTTATCGGGAGGCCTTTCGAGGCCCTCCCAGATCCGTGGGGATGCCATGGTAATTACGCTGAACACTTCGTGAGACCTGTTGAGGAGAGCTTTGAAGCATACGGCATAGCGTTGAAGGTCAAGTGGGCTGGGGAAGTGCATAGAGACGAGAACTACTTGAACCTCTTAATCAAGGTCCTTAATGAGAGAGAGGCCGTCAGGAGAGTGTTAAATGACGTAAGGAGGAGGGCTGGCCATAGCACGCTATACCCCGAGGGGTGGATACCGTATAGGCCTCTGTGCTCATCCTGTGGCAGGATAGACGAGGCAGTTAAGCCCCTAGAGGTGTTGAGGGGTGGTAAGGTAAGGTACAAGTGTACAGCGTGTGGACACGAAGGAGTAGCTGACGTGAGGCGGGGAGAGGGGAAGCCCCCATGGAGGGTTGACTGGCCCCTCCGCTGGCTAGCCCTAAACGTACACTTTGAGCCTCTGGGGAAGGATCACATGGCTAGCGGCAGTGGCTACGACACTGGCTGCGCCCTTGTGAGAGACCTGTTCAAGCGAGAGCCGCCGGTTCCCGTGTTCTACGACTTCGTCTACTGGGTGGAGAACAGGGATGGACGCAAGGTGTACCTGAAGTTTAGCAAGCGGAGGGGTGTGGGGCTGGGAGTCGATGAATGGCTCAAATACGCGCCGCCCGAAGTCCTCAGGTTCCAGATTCTCAAGAGGGATGTGGACGATATATACAGGGAGGCCTTAAGCCACTGGTACTTTGACTTTAGACAGATCCCCAGCTATGTTGAGGAGTTCGATAAGTTCGAGGAGAACTACTTTAAGGGGGAGGGAGGTGAGCTGACTAAGGAGCTGTACCGCCTATCCCTTCCCCGACCTCCGCCCCCTCGTAGACCTAGGCGTGTGTCCTACTACCAGCTGGTTAGGATAGCCGCCTGGATGAGGGACGCTGAAGATGGGCTAGATATGTTGAGGAAGCAGAGCAAGCTAAGGGGGATGGAGGAGTGGGAAGTAGCTGAGGTTAAGAAGAGGCTAGAGATGGCGCGTAACTGGCTTAGGGAGGTGGGGTATGCTGCTGTACTACAGGACTTAGATCACGCACTCGGAGAACTTCAGCGCTTTGAGGAGGAGGTGGTGAGAGCGTTCATCGAGGTCTCGAGGAGAATCTTAAAGGGCTGTGACCCAAGCCAGGTAAGCGGTATTGTGAGAGAAGTGGCAGAGTCGCTAGGGCTTCGGGGAAGGAGAGGGAGGCTGCAGGTGTACAGGGCTTTTTACCGAGTTTTACTGGGTGAGGACTCGGGCCCTCCCCTTAGGAGGCTGGTGTCTAGGCCTGAAGTTAGGGATTTGCTATCAAAAATAGTGGCTAGATTATCGGTAAGCTGAAGTCACGCCCTTTTCCTTGCAAGGATTATGGCTATCACTGCCACCAGTAGAGCTGCCACCGCTATCGCTATAATGAGTGGGACGGGCAGTAGAGGCCTCGCCTCCTCAGGCTTTGAGGGTGGAGGAGCCTGCTCTGAGGGGGCCTGCTTTTCCTGGGGCTTCGCTGGCTGAACGTAGTCTATTCTGCCTTCCTCCACGCTTGCGTTACCGGCTAGGTCCATAGCTCTCACTGTGATGTGGAGAGCCGTCGTGTTGATGGGAGGTATCACAGCCTGATAGGTGGTGGGGCTTACCTTTAAGGCGCTGACCCTGCCCTTCGTTACGTTGGTCTCGTACGTTACCTCAACATTCTTGATTCCCCAGCCCTTATCAACGGCTTTTATGTACAGCGTAACGCTATCCCTCCCCGCTATAGGCTTCCTCGGAGTGTAGAACAGGAGGCTAACCTCAGGAGCCCACTCATCCTCGTAGCATGAAGCCGTCACCTGGACCTCCACTCCGGGACGCGGCGTTATCGTTACATTAGCCAAGTACAGTTCGCCGTAGGAGGTGAGCGAGTAGTTCTCGACTAGGCTGAGGTTGCCGTACAGCTCATACCTGTCTGCTGGCTCAGTCCCATTCAGATACATGTACACGTGAATCCTCTGAAGCTCTATGCCCAACCCCCTGCCCAACCTCACGATGGCAGTGCTCGCCTTGAGCTCTGGGTCGGGGATTATATGTATTAATGCCTCCTCAATATCAAAGGAGCTGAACTCCTTCAGCGGATCCCTGCCCGGAATTCCGTAGATTTCCACGCTCCCATCCTCACGTACCTCAATTAGCCTGAAGCCCCTGTAATCCCCCTCCCTCACGCCAGCGCATGTGGTGGTGGTTGTGACGAACCACGTCACACCATTGTAGAGGACCACGCTATCCCCGTGAACGTGGCCTGAGAGCACGAGCTTGACGCTATACTCCTCGACTATCCTTAGGAACTCTCGCGCAGCCTCCATGTGCTCGGCCCAGCTGCTGTACATAACATTCGATAGCTCCTCAATCGACTTCCAGGAGCCATTAACCTCCCCAAAAGTCCCGTAGCGGAAGAATGGGTGGTGCATCAGTATTATCTTCACCTTATCACTGTGTCTCGACAAGACCTCTTCAAGCCACTTTAATTGCTGCGAGTCCGGGTATCCCTCCATGCCGAGGTCTAGGCCTACGATGAGGAATGGGCCTAACACTCTGTACCAATATGGTGGACCCACGTAACGCCCGTAGTAAAGCTTAGAGAAGCTCTCGCTGTCGGTCTGAGAGTGATCGTGATTCCCGGGTATTATGAAGGTTGGCCTTCTAGCGCGATTCGTGATCTGCGAGAAGATTTTTAGAGCTCCTATGTCGCTGCCCACATCTACGCAGTCACCCGTTATCACCGCTAAATCCACAGGTAGAGTGTTTAGGAGCCCTACTGCAGTCTCGAAATACGTAGTGCTATGCACTCCCTCTGTGACGATGTCTATGTGAACGTCTGTTATATGCATCATTAATAGCTTGGAGGGCCAGGCTGAGAGTATCCACACGCTCCTCGGCTCTCTAAGTACCTCGCCCCCCAATTGAATGTACACGTCGTAGAGGCCTGCTCGTACCCCCTCGGGTACTCCCAGGGTAAGTACAACTGCGTCGTCTAGCGCCGTGGCGTTCACCAGTTTAAGCGTGTAATTCGCTCCAGGAGCTATGATCCACGCCCCGCCTACTGTAGCGTTCTCAACATCGAGCAGCGTTACATTGAGCAGCTGTCCCGGCAGGAGCGGTAGGGGGACTGAATACCTGGGATCGAGGATTCGAGGGCGAGCTAGTGCTAGAGGGGCTGTGGCGAGTAGAGCTAGCGTCAGGGACAGCAGTAATGTGCGCCGCTTCAACCTTTCCCCGGGTGGACTGCCGTGCGTGGACTAATAAGCGTGGCGCAATATTACTCAAACTCCAGCTCCTCCCAGCCCTCAGCAGAATACACCTTGACATCGTCCGGCCTTATGTACAGCCTAACCCTCTCACCCGCCTCGACGTTCTCCTCAGGATCGACGTACGCTATTATCCTCTCACCCCCGGCGTTTACCCTGAGCTGTTTATAAGGCCCTAAGAACATTACGAGCTCTACTTCACCCTCGATGACGTTAGCGCCTGAGAGGGGCCTCAGCGAGAAGTCCTCCGGCCTCACTACAGCGACTATCTCTGCATCCTCTGACTTTACTCCCAGCTTCACGCCCTCCAGCTTAAAGCCTCCCCGGGTTAGTATGCGTACACGCCCTCCATTCACCCTCACTACCTTTCCCCTAAGCAGGGCGCTTCGCCCAATGAACGTTGCAACGAATAAGTTAGCTGGCTTAGTATAGACCTCTACGGGCGTCCCAACTTGCAGGATCCTGCCACGGTTCATTACGGCTACTCTATCTGAGATGCTCATGGCCTCCTCCTGATCGTGAGTGACGTAGATTGTGGTAATGCCCAACTCCTTCTGGAGCTTCTTGACCTCCTCCCTCATCCTCAGCCTGAGCTTAGCATCCAGGTTGCTCAGGGGCTCGTCTAGCAGCAGTACTCGGGGTTCGACAACCAGGGCTCTGGCTAGCGCCACCCTCTGCTGCTGGCCTCCCGAGAGCTGGTTAGGGTACCTGTCCTCTAGGCCCTTAAGCCCTACGAGCTCGAGCACCTCGTTCACCCTCTTCCTTATCTCTCGCGCTGGGAGGCCTCTCACCTTGAGGCCATAAGCCACGTTCTCGTAAACAGTCATGTGGGGCCAGAGAGCATAGTTTTGGAACACCATCGCGCAGCCCCTCTCGTAAGGCTTCTTGTACGTGACCTCCTCATCGTCGAAGAATACGCTGCCCTCATCTGGAAGCTCAAACCCGGCTATTATCCTGAGAGTGGTAGTTTTCCCACAGCCGCTAGGGCCTAATAGGGTGAAGAGCTCACCCTCCTTTACCTCCAAGCTAACCCTGTCTACCGCTACTACGTCCTCAAATCTCTTGGTGACCCCCTTCAGTCTTACCCTGGTCATCCCTACACACCCACGTAAGCGTACCTCTGTTTAAACACTACGTTTACCAGTGTTATCACAAGTAGCTGAAGCGATATGAGAAGAACGCCAAGCGAAGCTACAATGTGAGGGCCTCCCACCCTATTGAGGTAATCCAGCATGATGAACGTTATTGGGGCCTGGTGGCTCTCCCCCACCCCTCCGAGGCCTCCCAACGTTATGCTAGTGCTGGTCTCGCTCATGCAGTAGACGAAGCTCACGAGAGCTCCGCTGAGCAGGTTAAGGCTTATCAGTGGTATCACGATGCTAATCAGTGTCCTAAGCCTCCCAGCCCCTAAGTTGAGTGAAGCCTCCTCTAGGGCTATGTGCACTTGTTGGAGGCCGGCAAACACCGCTCTAGCCGTGAAGGGCAGCCTCCTCACGCTATACGCGAGCATTAACAGGAGGGAGGGGCCGCTAACTATGGGGTCTAGCAACGTGCCGCGGAAGAACGTTGTGAAGAAGTAGAAGTAGCCCACCGCTATTACCAGGCCCGGTATCGCCACTGGCGACGTGACCAGCAGGTCCAGCAACTCCACGCCCGGCAGCCTCGCCCTAGCTATGACATACGAGGCTGAGACTCCCAGCAGTACTATCAGCGCTAGAGAGGAAAGCGAGTACGTGAGGCTATTGACTACAGCCCTTGATACCAGGGGGTCTCCAACTATGGACCAGAGGTTCTTTAATGTCAGGCCCTGGGGCAGGGGGCCAGTCCACCTCTCAGAAAGGGCGTAGACGATGACCCCAAGCTGGGGGAATGCGAGGAACATGAGCAGAGGAGTCAGCACTAAGTAGATCACCATTAAGCCCTTAACGCCGGGCCTCCTCGTACGTGGCTTCCACCTGCCCCCCCTACTTAACATGGCGTACTGCCTCAACGTGACGTACCTCCTAATGCTGGCGAAGATGGTTAAGGCTAGTGAGAGCAGTATGAGCGCCAATATGGCGGCTATGGGCGATAGCTGGCCCGTAGTGGCTTCGATGAACTTGCTGAATACTTGGTAGGAGATGAACCTTTTCTCATTAAAGACTATTGGGGCCGCCACATCCTCCAGGGAGAATATGAAGACGAGAGCTGCGCCAGCCGCTAGCCCAGGGAGGGAGAGGGGGAGGGTCACTGTCCTAAAGAGCCTAAAGCCCCTGGCTCCAAGGTTCTCAGCCTGCTCCTCCAGGCTGGGATCTATGTTGACCATGCTTGAATACACGTTTAGGTAGACTAATGGGAAGAACGTCATTACCTGAGCGACTGCGACCCCAGCTATGCTGTCGATTCCCAGCCTCAGGGGGAGGCCTATGACGTCGCATATGAGCCAAGAGATTATTCCATCTCTCCAGTCAAACAGCTTCCTGATCACGAACACGTTAATGAAGGGTGTGAGGAGCAGCGGCATGGTGGCGAGTATCCTCAGAGCAGTCTTGCCTGGGAATTCGTAGCGGGCGAAGACGAAGGCAACCGTCACGCCCAGCACGGTGGCCCCTACGGTCACTATCACAGCGTTAATTAGGGAGTTAATCACAGCCCCGAAGCTGACCCCCACTATCTTAACTATGGTGACTTCACGCCCCCTAAAGAAAGTCCTCAGGATCAGCACTGGCGATCCTCGCGGCTTTAAGCTAAAGTACGTTGGATCGCTTAACACGTCAAGGATACTGTATTGGGTAGCGACGTAGGCTACCAGTAGCAGGGGGGCGATGAGGAATAGCGATAAGACAGCTGTGGGGAGGAGGAGCTGGGTGGCGAGCACGGGATCTAGGTAGAAAGACAGCTTCCTTAATTTATCAGCCGCGCTGCCGCCCATCCTCAGCCTCCCAGCTCCTCCAGTATCCTCTCGTACTTGTCTATAGCAGCTTTCTTCCAGGCGGTTATTAACGCATCTCTGAACGAGGCATCCGAGATGAATTTCTGGCAGATGCTGATTGCGTAATCTTCAGTGAATGTAACCTCCTCGCCAGTGGTGGGGTCGGTGAAGTTGAGGGGAGCTGTGAGCTCCTCTACATACCTGTTGAGCTCCTCGCTTGATAGAGCTCCAGCAAAGTACTTAGCCAGCAACGATTTCCAAGCTGCTTTTAAGTAATCATTGACTTCAACTAGGGTGGCCCTAAAGTACCACTGCATTACCTGCTCGTACAATAGCGCTAGAGTGTCGTTGAATTTCATCGCCCGCGTCTTGAGAGTCGTCTCGTACGCCTTCCTCAAGTCGCTCCTATTACGCCCCTCTGGAGTGTCGAAGACCGAGGGGTTCGCCGGCAGCCTATTTATCTCCGGATCTAGCCACACCTTCTGGCCCTCCGTCAGTACCCAGGCTATGAAGGCCTGCGCCGCCTCGGGGTGTTTAGACCCGTTCACCAGCGCTATTGGGTCGCCGTTCACTATGCTCTCCCCCTTAGGTATTATGTATTCGCAGCTCGGGTTCACCATCATGGCGGTGTAGCCGTAGAAGTCTATCGTTATGCCGACGGCTATATCTCCCCTTATGACGGCGTCCCTGACATCCCCGCTAGCGCTATAAACTATGGCGTTGGCGGCCATGAGCGTTAATATCTTCCACCCCTCCCTCCACCCATACCTCTGCAGTATTATCTCATACATCCTGGTATTACTGGTGCTCTGCGTAGGATCAGCTATGCCCAGCGCAGCCTCGCCATAGACTATCAACGGCCTTCCAAGCTCAGGGGAGGCTAGGTCCCTCCAGCTGTGGGGCACCGTCAAGTTGTAATCCCTTAGCCTCTTGTGATTGACCGTGAAGCCGAAGCTTGAAATGGCGGCAGCCACCCAGTATATCTTGCCATCCTCTCCAACCCTCTTCATAGGCACTCCAGCTATCTCGTCGGGCACCTGGGCTGCAGCCTCTAAAGCCTCAGGGAGGGTTAGGGGGGCTAACAATCCCCTCGTGTAGAGGAAGTCGAATAGCGTCGGGCCCCCGCCCCATGCTACGTCAGCCTGTCCACTCGTGATATACCTCTCCCAGAGGCCTGGTGGTATTACGATGGTCTTTATATCAGTGATGTTATACTTGCGTGCCAGCTCGCTCTTTAAGAACATTTCGCGTGCTTTCACCAGGATATCGGTAGGATGCCTGGAGATTATCGAGATGACGATGCCTTTCGCCGCTCCTTCCTTCTCTGCTGGCGGCTTGGAGGGCTTCTGAGCTGGAGGCCTCTGGCTAATTAACATATATATGCTAACTCCTGCCACTATAGCGATAACGATTATCAGTATCAGGATTACGCTTGATATAGCGCGGTTAATCGGCCTCATCGTGTAGTTAGGGGGAGTAGCGCCAAATAAACCCTACTCGGAGAGTCTAACTGGAGCATTAAACCTAAAAGGGGGAGGAGGGGACTAACCTCATGTGAGGGCTAAAACGATAATAGCAATAATCTTGATAATAGCCGCGGCGTCGCTTCTCGCCTCTCCCCTCGCCTACTCGGCGCCTGTGGGGATACCTGTACTCATAGACTTGACCCATAGGCAGCCTCCCTCCGGCATTGACATAATCATCAAAGTGGTTCCCGAGGCTCAGTGGTACATACTAGTCAAGAGCGAGGAGGAGGCTGAGGCCTTGAACCCCGTAATAAAGGCGAACGCTCACGGGATAATAGTCGGCGACTTCGCCTCCATAGATCTCGAGAAGCTGGGAATTACGATGATCATAATCGGTCAGCCGCAAGCGCCCTTCACGCCCGAAGAGGTGAGTGCCATAGCCAAATGGTTCATGGGAGGGCCTGGGAGGGCGATCTGGCTAGCTGCGGACAGCGATTATCCAGCACAGGGGACTGAGCTATCTCAGCATGCAGTTAATACGATACTGGAGGCGATTGGAGCTCACCTAAGAATGGACTACGTCTCAGTCGAGGATCCGGTTAGCAACGCCGGTAGGGGCTACAGAGTGTTAGGCTTAGTTAATGTGAGTGAGGTGGCTGTGCTCAGATATGGATGCGAGCGCGTGCTCTTCCACGGCCCAGGGGCGGTGGCTTGGGTAGATGAGGCCGGGAACTGGCATAAGGTGACGCCACAGGATAAGCCCGAGAATGTGTACATATTGGCCACCACCACCGTGAATGGTGAGATAGTTGAGCACCAGGCTGAGCCCACGGGCACTAGTGGGAAGGCCTACACGCCTGGTGAGACTAGTGCTTTCACGCTAATGGCAGCTGAGGTGATTACAGTTAAGGGTGGCAGGAACGTGGTCATAGTCTCAGGGGAGACCCCATATGGCGGCTATCAGCCCATGGCTACCTGGAAGTACCATGGTAGGCTCCTAAGCGGCCCTCGCTTCATAAGGAACGTCATCCTCTGGGCCACTGGCTATATGGGAGAGCTTAGGGAGTATGAGAAGCTGGCTACATTGCCTGAAGAAGTCTCGAAGACCCTATCGGAGAAGGCCCAGGAGATAACGGACAAGGTTAACTCGGCTATAGCGGGGATCTCCTCCACCTTAAACGCGGCTCTAGGACTTTCAGTCCTCGCGCTGATACTTGCGCTCGTAGCCATAGCCCTCTCGCTACGCAGGCCTAAAGCGGCATAAGGCGCGTTATTAAACCCCCATTTCTTCTTTTCCCTCTCCGCTACTGCCTGATCCCCTACCCCCCGGATACCACTGGTATGAGCCTCAGCCTTACAGGCTTAGTGATCACTTCGTCTTCTGGCACTACCTCTCCTTCCAGCACTGCGACGTACTCGACGGGATTGAGGCCGAGGCGCCTCATTACGCTCTCTATTCGCTCTCCCTTCCTCACCTTGACTTCAGTCTCGCCCCTACGCACTACCTCTACCTTAACTATCACCTCCATGCTCATCCTCCTTAACACTAGTGCGCTACTCCCTAAGCGGTAGTTCAACCACCTCTCCCGTCCTACCAGATAGGTATATGGCTCTTATGACCTCGAGGCTCCTCCTCCCCTCAGCTCCATCTACACGGGGTCGCCTATCTTCAGCTATTGACTGCGCGAAGTCCCTTAGCAGCCTCACGTGATTATCTATTGGGACGGCCTCTGGCCTAGCCCAGGAAGCCAGGCCTCTCGCCTCAGCCTCGCCGCGCACCTTCTCGCCTCCCTTTACAACCGCCATTTTCAGCGACCCGCCCTCCCATATGAGAGTCCCCTCAGTGCCGTGTATTTCCAGCCTAGTCGGTAAGCCAGGATAGATGGCCGTGCTCCCCTGAATTACGCCGAATGCCCCGCTCCTAAACTTGAGTGCTGCTACCGCCAAATCCTCGACTTCAATGCTGTGGGCAAAGGTGCCCACTAAGGCCCATAGGCGCTCGACATCTCCCATTAACCAGAGGAGCAGATCTATGGTGTGTATAGCCTGGTTTATGAGCGCGCCGCCGCCCTCGGTAGCCCATCGCCCCCTCCAATCACTCCTCTCATAGTACTCATTGGGCCTGTGCCACTCTACGACGGCCTCGCCCATTATCAATTTACCTAGTTTGCCTTCGTCAATTAACTTCTTCATCCTCTCAATATCGGGATCGAACCTAAACTCGAATATTACCCCTAATTTCACCCCCTTTCTCTCCGACAGCTTGATCATCTCATCCGCCTCCACCAGGTTTATCGCTATCGGCTTATCGACGAGTACGTGTAGGCCAGCCTCCATTACCTCCACAGCCTGGGGGAAATGCAGGTAATGAGGAGTTGAGATAGCTACGGCGTCTAATTCCTCCTTAGAGAGC
>Ga0180302_10000237_pt1 | contig 22858 bp, 47 predicted proteins | sample GuaBasSediGuay17_FD_121794 | JGI IMG/M metagenome (GOLD analysis project Ga0180302, IMG submission 121794) | Subseafloor sediment microbial communities from Guaymas Basin, Gulf of California, Mexico - Guay17, Core 4571-4, 12-15 cm | ecosystem: Environmental > Aquatic > Marine > Hydrothermal... | reverse complement strand
TACTTAGAGAGCATAATATAAACACTTTAGATGTTGATGATTATTTTGATATTTATAAGGTTGGTTAATGATATTTTCAAAAAATGAATTTTTAAATACAAAATTCATTATAATATATTGATAATGGCAAAATGAGGGTTGATGTATCAACAACGGTAGGGTCATATAGGTTTGAAATTAGAAATTCAGAAGACATCTTGGACTTGATAGTTGAATTGCTAAAGCTAAGGCATGAGGATAATGAATATCAATGGGTGAAAGATGAATAGCCGAAATTGTGATATACTATTTCGGATTTTGAAAGCGGAAAAGGAAGGTGATAAGAAAAGAGTTAGAGAGCTTTTAGAAGAGGTTAGAGAAATTGTCAAGAAAGCTGAATGTGAATTTGAGAAATCTATGGCTACAAGAATTTTAGAGAGGTATCAAAATGGAGAATGTGCTTAAAAATGTATTAAAAACTACATTAACAAAAGAGAATTACGAGAAGGTTATAGAGCATTGTAAAACTAAAGAGGATTTAGAATTTTTCGTTGCATTGTATCACAAGCTTAGGGATAAGGAGAAATTCAACAAAGCTATAAAGCTAATTTTTGATGAAGAAGATAGTTTCATAAGAATGATTAACATCGCTATCTCATTAACGAAAAAGAAGTTAAAGCTATACGAAAAGTTAAAGAGGGTCTATATCTTGAATTACATGATGGCTATCCATGATGAAAATGATGGAACGAAAAAAATTAGTTGAGGATATAGTGAATGAGATAGTGAGAAGGGTTAAAGAAGGGGATGAGATTTACGCTTATGACATAGCTAAAACCGTAGCTAAGAAGAATAAGCTTAAAGGTTATTTCTCGGCTATAAGCTATACTTCTGCTATCCTACAAGCTTTATCAAGGTTGGAATTATTTGAAAGTGTAGAGGAGGAAAGAAAAGTTATTTATTTTCCAACAAATAAATTCTTTGAATTGTTTGAGGGTGAAGATAAGAGGATATGCAAATTACCCTTTGTAGGGAAAAGAAAAATCGTTAAAATAGGGTCTTCATACTACATATCAATTCCTAACCCAAATGTGAAAGCTGGGGATGTGGTTTGGTTTATTATGGATGATGACAAGCTACTTTACACAAAGGATAAGAGCAAAATTGAGAGAATCAGAAAGGAGATAAATAAGGTATTTGCTGAAGCTGTGAAAGATGGAAAAATTTGAAATCGAATATCTTGAGAAGGGTGAGCAAAAAAAATATTATGTTGAAGTCGTAAGGGATGAAAAGGAAATTGAAGAAATTAGAGAAATCGTTAGGAAAATGCTTGAGCTTGGGCTGTATGAGTATAAAACCAAGAAATATCATGTCTTCATAAGCAATTTCGATAGATGGGATTTCGTAGCTTTGGAAAAAAATTTGAATAAAGTTGTTCTGTTCGATGAAGATTTGAGGTATGTTGATTTCTTCAAAGCTTTGGATTACGAGGAGAATCCTTACTCTTGTTATTTTGTAGTTTATAGGACTTTTTAAATATAAAATTCATATATTTTAATATGAGGGCAATTTACTCTGGATATTTGGACATAGGGGGAATGATAAGAATACCTATCAAACTTTATAACATAGTTGATAAGAGACCCATCTCTTTTAACCAGATGAGTGCATGCTGTAAAACTTTTGTGAAGCAGAAACTCTTTTGTTCTAAATGCGGTAAAGAGCTTAGCAGAGATGAAATCAAAAAGGGTTTCTGGGACGGTGAAAAGTTAATCGAAGTAAACAAAGAATACTTGGAGAAGATTAAATTACCTACAACGGAGGAAATCAAAGTAGAGGGTTTTGTTGATGAAGTTCCTAAGTGGCTTTACTCTGGCAAACATTACTTTGTTAGCGTTGCTGAGAAAAAGGATAAGAAAACTAAGGAAATTGTAAAGGATGTTAAAGCAAGAAAGATTTATTGTATGTTCATTAGGGCTTTAAAAGTAGCTGAGAAGGTAGCGATAGGTAGGGTCGTTCTCAGGAATAAAGAAGAAGTGGTAGCCATAGAGCCATTCGGAGATGATGGCTTAGTATGTTCTGTGCTTTATTTCCCAGAGCAGATAAGGGACGTTGAAGATGTTAAGACGATTATCGAGCTGGATATGGAGAAAGCTAAGATTAGCGATGCTATTATGTTCATCAAAGCTTTTAGTGAGAAGAAAAAGATTAACTTAATAGAGTTTAAGGATAGATACTTAGAGCAGTTATTAGAGATTATCAACGGTAATGTTCCAGAGGTGGAGGAGGAAGAAGAAGTAAAAGAAGTGGATGATTTCAGCAAAGCTTTAAAGCTTCTTCAGTAAAAATGGGGAGCATAAACGAGGCAATTAGGGAAGCTCTAAAACATTTCAAGGAGGAAGACCCTAAAAGGAGTGAAGAAATGAAAGAGTTGCTAAAAAACTTTCTTGAAATTCTTAGTAAACATGATGATGAGGTTCTCCTTGAATTCTTTGATATTATTTACAAGGGGTTGGTTCAAAGTTCGGCTATACTATTCATTGATAAGATGGGTAATCTCTATGTCAGCGAGGATTTGGACAGGAGTATTAGGGAATTCGGGAAAGTTCAGCTAACGAGCCAGAGCTATAAAATAGACATTGAAGCGATTACTCCAAAGAAGAAGGATTTAGATGGGATGTATAGATAAAAACTAAGGAAAAAATGAGCCATTTAACGACATTGATTAAAAGAGTTGAGAAAGCTGAGAAGTTTGGAGAGGTTCATTGGAGCAGATTGCTAAATCTGGCTGAGTATCTTGTATATTATGACGATTGGAGTAAAGAGGAATTTGAACGGGCTAAGGAATTGTTAGAGAAGCATAACTTTAAAGTTGAACTAACACCACAAGGCATTGAGAGAAAGTTAATAGAATTGAAGGGATTGCCAGATTTCTATTCGAGGACTTGTTTGAGGTGTGGAAGACGACTATCTAATCCCTATTCAATTAGGAAAGGGCTTGGTAGCTATTGTAGGCAGAAGGTTAAGAGAGGGGATTGGGGGAAAGATAGCAAAGTTGTTTTCAAGGGTCAGAAAAAACTTTTTGAAATGGGTTGAAAAATGTTCATGCTTTGCCACGAAACTAAGGATTTGGGCATTTTGGAGAGTGATAAGTTTATAGCTGAGCGAAAGCTGGATGGTTCGAGGGCGATTCTCATAAAGAAAGGTGATGAAATTAGGGTCATCGGTAGGAGAGGGCTTAACTACAAAGCAAAATTACCCGAGTTCCAAGAGGACTTCTCTAAGCTTGGCGATGTCGTTCTTGACGGGGAGCTTGTTTTCTTGTTTAACGGTAGGGAAAAGCTTAACATAGTTCAAAAGAGATTGCTAACCGAGAGCAGGGTCATGATTAACTTCTTGGCAAAGAGGTATCCCCTTAGCTATTATGTCTTTGATATTCTTGAGCTGGATGGTGAGGATTTAAGGGATTTGGAGCTTCTGGAGAGGAAAAGAATTCTGGATGAGTTCTTTAGAGAGAAGTTTAATTGCATAAAAAAGCTGGATTATACTTTCGATAAGAAAAAGTTATGGAAAGAAGTTGTTGAGAAGGATTTAGAGGGTATAATTCTCAAGGATATTCATTCAAGGTATTTAGCCAAGAGGAGTAAAAGTTGGCTTAAGCTTAAGAATTGGAAGGAAGCCGTTTTGGAATTCACGAGCTATGAGGTGAATCCTGCTGGAGTTCTTCTGCTTAACGATAACGGGGATAGAGTCCAATGCTCTGGTAAGCAAAGCGAAAAGGTCAGAAAGCTTATAGATGAGAGGGGTAAGGTTAAAGTTGTTGTTCAATATCTTGAGAAAACTAAGGATGGGAGGTTGAGAATGCCTACCTTTAAGGAGATTTATGGTAATTTTTAAATATAAAATCCAATAATATAATGATTAAAAATGAGTTGGGAAACTCTCGTGGTAGGGCATTTCAAACTCAAGGAGGACATAGGAGAGGATATAGCGAAGAAAATAATATCCGAGCTTGAGGAAGTGTTGGAGTGTGAGATAAAGTATGATGATGGGTATGATGAGTATGAATTTGAAGATGTTAATTGGGTCTCACATGTAAGAGGGGACAAAATAAAAGAGGTCGTTGAGAAGTATAAGGATTATTTTGTATATTTTGAAAGTAGTGTCTTTTATTTAAATGAGGCGGATGAAAACATTTCCTTGAGCGATGGGAAAATAGAGGCACAAGTATTTGAGTGAAAAATGGCTGGAAAAAGGAAAAAAAAGGTCGTGTTCAGGAAGGATTTGTTTCACGAGCTTGGCTTGTTTAAGAAGAATTTTAGTTATGTTGATGTTGTGGTTAATAAAGAGGGTGTTAGTTTCATGTCGTTAGACCCTTCTTCTATTTCATTGATGGTGGTGAAGTATAGCGTTGATGACTTCTTGGACTTTGAGGTTGAGGGAGAGGATAAGTTCTGCATTGATGTTAGCGATGTGGTTATGCTCAGCAAACTAACAAATGTTCTCTTTGTCAAGGAAGGAGATAGAATAACCATCGAAAGCGATAATTTAACCTTCAAGTTCAATGTGATGGAATTTGAAAATGCTTGTAAGAACATCGATAAGATAGATAAGGAGATAGGCGGGGATTGTGTTGCGATTACTGAGCCGAGTAAGTTCTACTCTGGGCTGAAGCATGTCTCAACGGTTTCAGAAATCGTTGAGTTTGTTGTGAAAGGTAAGGAATTCTTTATCAGGGGTTGTTCTGGAGACAGAGAGGTTTGGGTGAAGGTTTGCTCTGCTGATTTATCGGACAGGGTCATTAAGCTTAACTTGAATTATGTCCCGAAAATTGATGACATTTTCGAGATTTATTTGAATGAGGGTAAGCCCGTTAAATTCCAAACCATTGATAAGAAGGTTGTATGTTATATAGCACCTATATTCGAGTCCTAAGGCGGAATAGAATCAAATTTTGGAAAGGATAGTAAATGTTTGGTGGGTGAAAAATGAGGCGTGTTGAATTTATCATTTGTTTTGATAAGGAAAACAGAATAAAAAGCTTTTATAGGGTGTGTAATGTTAGTGTTCCTTCTTGTGATATGTGTCCTAAGAGAGAGTGGAAAGAATTATGCGAAAAAATTAGCAAATTAATCAGAAATGGACTTAAAAACCATCAAAATTCTGGAAAGGGTTAGAAGGAAAATTCAGGATAAAGAAGATGTGGAAGCTTTTGATTGGTTGGTGAAAAAAATTCGGGAAAATGAGCAAGAGAGTAAACAAAGAAAAGTTGATTGAAAAGTTCAGGAAAGAGCTTGAAAGGAGAGGAATTCCACCAGATTCGATAGATTTAGAAGCTGAAATAGATTGGTCTCTGAGTTTTGAAGAGATAAAGAAGCAATTCGCTAAGATTGTTAGGGCTTTTTCTGGAGCTACCGAAGATGAAATTCACAAGATGAAAGAGGGTCATAAGGAATACCTTTCTGAGCTTGAGAGGAAGGAAGTTGAGAAATTAGTTGAGGAAATTAGGGAAATTGTTAAGAAGGATACGGTAAATCTTGACAAATACTACAAGAAGGTTTATTTACTCATGGATATTTTGCTTAGCGATAGTAGTATATTCGGTCTCTACATCTATGGTGAAGCTGGGATAGGTAAAAGTTTCTCGGTCATTAAGTATTTAGAGGAGCATGGATTCGAGTTTGAGAGGGATTATGTCTTGGTTAGGGGGCATATCACACCTCTTGGGTTGTATGAATTGTTGTATGAGTATAATGGTAGGATTATTGTTTTCGATGATATTTACTCAATATTTGATAATGAAATAGGTAAAGCTTTGCTTTTGAATGCTTTGTGGGATTTGGGGGGCGGTAAGGGTAGGTATATTTCCTATCATTCAACGAAATTGGGCGTTCCCAAGACATTTAGGATTAAACCAGAAACTAAGTTCATCTTTATCGGAAACTCTATACCAGAGGAATTTAAGCCGTTTTTGGATAGGATTTTGTTGTGTCCTCTAAGCTTTGATTTCAAGACGAAGATTAGAATGCTTAGCGAATATTCTAAGCTGAAAGGTTATCCTAAGGGTATTGTTAAGTTTCTCGTTGAAACTTGTAATGATAATACTTATGATTTATCCTTCAGGGTCGTTGATAAGCTTAATTCGATTAGGAAACATTGTAAAGAGTGGAGGGACATCGCTTACGAGCAGTTGCAGAGGGTAGCTGAGGATGAGGAAGTTGAGTTGGTGAAGAAGTTGTTGGAGAAGCACGAGAGGGTAGGTAGAGCCATAAGGGAGTTCATGGAGATTACGGGTAAGTCAAGGAGGACATTCTACAATATTAGAAAGAGGCTACTTCTTAGGGAAGGGAAATATAAGAGATATTGCAGAATTAAAAGTGATATATAGTGGACAAATGTGCAAAAAATGTGCAAAAAAGTGCAACATATTTGACGGTATATCAATTTTGATTAAAATGAAAAGTGATATACCGTTAAAAAATGTGAAAAAGTGAAAGTGCATGTCCCTTTTTAAAATATAAAATCCCATAAATAAAAGAAATTTAAGAAAAATCTTGTTGAATGCAGGTAAAAGGTTAAAATGGAAAATAATGATGATATTATAGGGCTTATCCTTGTGTCAATCTATTCATTAGGATTTTCAATTTTGATAAACCAAGCTCCGACTTTAAAAGCTGCATTAGCATTGTTATTTTGGGGCTTAGCTATTTTAATTTATTTAAAAAAATAATTCAAGAAAGGCAAATAATAAAAATGAAAAATTACCGATATGCAAAGGTCTTTGAGAGGGATGACTATGAGAATTGTTTTTCAATTGCGAAATTTAGAGTGAATCCAGAAACGAAAGAGCTTGAACTTGTAGCGATATGGGATTCCTTTGATGGTGAATGGGACACTCCAGCCGAATGGGAGATTAAGGAACTCTCAAAGATTGCCTTTGATGAAACAGAACCAGATTTCTATCATGCGTTTATTGGAAGGTGCATTTTAAAATAAAGTAGAAAATGAGGGGTCAAAATGGAATTTAGCTTAAATTTAGCGAATATTCTAACAGAAATGAGAAATGAATACGGTGAAACTCTTGAGGATTTAGGTATAGATTGGCGAATTGTTGCTAAGAAAATAATAAAAGGTGAAATTGAACTTGAAATAAAATCGACTCCGATAGGCTGTTATCTTGTTATAGATATTGATGAAAATGAAATTGAATAAAAACCAGAAATTGTAAGGAAAAAGCAAAACCAAAATGGATGAAAAAGAATGGAAAAATTTAGTTAAATTAGCAAAGGAGAAATTCCCACTCATGCAAGTTTGGTGTGCAAAGGAGAAAAGATACTATTCAATAAGCGAATTTGAGAATGTTTGTGAGAAGTGTCTTAACTGTGATTACTTTATAGTGAATGGTGGATTTTGCGACCCTATCTGAAAGATTATACATTCAAATGTATCATAATTTAAAAAAAGTTATACAATAGAGTGTATGGCTCGTTCTGGAGGTTCTTCCCTTTCGAGAGGAGTTAAAATGGATTTTGCGACCCTATTTAAAGAATTCACAAGAAGGAAACGAGAAATAGTTAAATTTATTTTGGTTCTCGTAGCATGGTATAGAGCGTGCATTCAGCAATATATCGCAACTATAATTGCTATTCTTACTTCGAGATAGACCCTTTCAGTTCTTACATGCCTTGAATGAACTCGTTGGATATACATTAGCGGCTGTGATAACTATAACTCATTTAAATATTTTATTTCATTTTTTATATAAGCATTTTTAAATATAAATGCTTTTTTTATATTCATAGTAACTACCGCAAGGAGACCACGTCTAAGACGGGTGGAGGAATTGAAACACAATAGTCTGTTAGAAGATGCTGAGACCAGACCAGAAGAGAAAAGTTGGGAAGTTAAACGCCGATGACGTAAAGAAGGCTCTTGAGGAAAAGCTGGACGAATGGGAAGACTATATAAGAGAGGTTGATAGAAGAAATCTAAAAGCAAGGAACTTTTTAAAATTTTTATAAGGAAAAATACCTATGCAAAAATATTGGTAATACCTCATAGTTAATACGCAAGAAATTGAGTCTCTCTCTCAATATCTCTTCAAATGCATCCTCCTCAATTCTACAAACCATTGTTTCAGAAATGCAATTAAAATACATCTTTCCACCCTTAACCCCAAGAAATACATAAGTTTGTCTAACTGTTGGTGAGAAGATTACAGGATAGGTGAGACATTGAAATGGTCTTTCATCGTATATTGAGCATAATCCTCTTTCGAGAAACGCACATTTTCCTCCAGCATCGTGTTTAATTAATACTCCTTTTTTAGTTATCTCAATTTTCTCAGCTTCATCCATTTCAAGAATTCTCAAGATTTCTGGGATTGATAAGAAGACCAACTTATTGATACAGCATTGATAACATCTGTTGCATGGTTTTACAACTTCAATACTCTCAACAGCTTTTTCTCTCAATTGATTATCCCATAAGACTAATTTCTCTATAATTTCATTGAGATGCATATTTTGAAAAATAAAAAAAAGAAAGAATTAGAGAAATTTATTTTCCTACGATACTCTTCATTTCTTCTCTGAGATATTTCCTGAAATACTGGATTGGGCAATGTTTACCAAACTCTGGGTGGTCTTCTAAGCACTTTCTATGGGCGGCTATTGCTGGCTTCGCATCGGCAACTTTTTCATTTATTTTTTTAACTTTCTCCGAAGTTCTGTTCACTCCCTTAGACCTTATCACAATCCTGTTTATACTCGGCTTGTAGTAAGGAAAACTATCGAAAACCGTTCCTACTCTATGTCCTGGTGTCCTTACCATTTTTACATCACCTAATTAACCTTATTGTTATTATATGGTTATCAGAGATTAAAAGCAAGGTAGTGGTTTTTTTCTGGCGATTTTTTTATTTTTTAAATATAAAAATCCTATATAGAATTAAATTTAAGGTGGTTGAAGGAACAGGTGGTTGAAATGAAGGTAAAAATAATCCCCCTGACTTGGATAATTGCTCCTTTGGTAAACCGAGAACAGCTTGAGAGGTGGCATAAAGCTGGATTCATAGATGATGAGGGTCTTCACTTGGATAGGGCTTTCCCAAGGGACTCGAATGGTAAGCCTATTATCTTCAGAATCTGGCTGAGAGGGGCTATGAATAGGGCTTTGGAGAAGATGAAAAAAGCTGATAGAAGTGTTCTTGATTTCAGGATTGTGGATGAAAAAGGTTTACCAATTGATTACATAACTATTAACGACAAACCTCTTAGGTATAGGAGGTTTATAAACGTTGGAAAGAAACAGACAACTGAATTTTTTGAGTATGTGGATGGAACTTATACGCTGAGCTTTTTGGTTGAGACCCCCAAGCCAAAAGAGTTCTTAGAAGTGCTTAGTATTGCTGGCGAGATAGGTCTTATGTCCAGAACAAAGCATGGGTTTGGGAAGTTTAAAGTTGAAGTTGAAGCAAAATAGATGTATAAAAGCAAGAAGATAATTGAGCCTACTTATATCTCTGACCACAAAAGGAGGAGATAGAAAAATCCTTGTGGATTGATATTTTTGATGATGGGGATAATATGTTGGTTGTTATGTAGGGTGGTAGTGAGAAGGAAAAAAGAGGGAGAAAAGTAAAATATAAAAATGACTCGAAAGAGAAAGCCCTATGAAGGAACTAAGGTAAATTATATCAAAAGCCAAGCAGAGATAGGTGAAATCCTCACTAAAGAGGGAATATATAATTATCAATTTACACATTTAGAGGGGAAAGTAATCTTAAGATTCGTTAAAGAGATTGATTTCGAGGGAAGAAAACTACCCTTGGTCGTTCAGATAGATATGCCAATTCCGAAAAATGCAGACGATAAAAAACATGCAAAAGAAAGGGATAGGTTATTTAGGGTTCTAAAATGGTGGATTAAGTCAAAGTTCGAGGCTATAAATAGTGGTATTTATGAAACTTATACTATAGGTTTCGTGAAGGAGTTTTATCCAAACCTTGTGTTTAGGGATGGGAAAGGTTATGCAAAAACATTGTATGATTTATTGTTGCCTCAATTAGTTTCAGCTGTTAAAACTGGTAGAAGCAATATAAAAATGTTGCCTGATTTGGAAAATGAGCAAAATGAACATTAATAGGGAGGATATAGAATCCATAAAAGATGTTATTACCTTTGACAAAGAAAAATTCATAAAAAGGCTCGAGAAGATTAAAGATTATTTTATATCATCTGTTAAAATCGTAAATAAGATAAAATTAGAAGAAGTGGAAACTGGATATAAATTTGTGATGGATACTCCTTCTTTGGACTTTGAATTTTTTATCGGTGCTGATAGAGATTCCAACGGCAGGGAATATTATTATCTCAAAGAATTTTGGGAGTTTCCATTTGAGGTCAGTTATCTTGATTTAACAAGAGAAGAGTATGAGAAGACGGATATATGCAGGGTCTGGTATTTTTCTACAAGATAATTCTCTTAAAATATCCATATTTTCCTCTAAGAGCATACCTAATGTTCTATTATGTATTTTCTTGGGTAATTTTTCTAAATACTTCCCCTGAAGTTTACATATATTTTCGAGTATTTTTCTATCGTGTTCATCCAATTCTTCGTGAGTTATCCACCGCATTTTAAATTTTTGACCCAGGAATAATCCAACCCTTTTCAACTAATCTCCTATATAATCCAGGGTCGTATTTCTTGGCTAATCTCCCGCACATGGCGTAAAATTCAAAGTCTTTCATCACTATAGGCTCGGGAATATCGGAATAGTATATAACATAGTGGGGTGTCGTTCCCCTGAATGCAGATACGCCCTCAAATTCTACATCCACTATTTCTTTACCATATCTTTTTAATAGGTCTCTGCAAGGTTCAAACTCTGGCGGTGGTGTTACATATTGCCCTGGTAGTTTAGGAACTGCCAATCTTAAATACCTCACATCGCTTAGAATCTCGCTCAGGGTCTTTGTCGTCGTTTCAAAGCCCTCCCTTATGTCCTCATGGATTCGAGAGAGGTATTCCTCTATTGTCTCAGTTAGGGGGTATTTAGCCTTTTGCTCCTCGTAGGGAAGCTTCCCAGAGAGAAGTCTTAACCTCGGTTCAAGTTCCTTCCTCAGCTCTTCGTAGCTTAGAGACCAATCCAAACTTTTTATGTCCTCTACATCTAATGGAACTCCATACTTAGCAAACAATCTGATAACATTCCTGAGCTTTCTTTTGTCAATTCCCTTTCTTTCAGCCCATTCTCTAAGTTCCTTTAATGTTTCCCTCGATATTTCCATTTTAAGACGGCATAGGAAAGGATGCTATCTATCAGAAAGAGCTGTTTCTTATACATGATTTTCTCTGGCTTCTCGAAGACGTGCTTGAACTCTCCTTTGTATTCTCCATCTATGTAGAGTTTGCAACGCATCTCTCTTCCCAAGTCCTTGCATTTGACTTGGATTTTTTCCATTATTTTTCCATCAGTTCAAAAATTGCATATATTACGATTATTGCAAATATCGTTAAGAAGATTTTTCCTAAAGTTCCAGCCGCCAGTAGAAAGGTGATTGTGTTTTGAATGTTGCCCATTAGGTAGATGTTGTTGTTCATGAAGTGGACTCCAAACAGGAATGCTGGAGTTACGTTGATGAACGGCAGTAGGTTTCTCCTTACATCCGCTTCGTATATGTTGATTAGCAAAGCTCTGAATACTAAGGCTGATGCTATGAACAATGGAAAGTGATTCATCGCCACATGGGTGTAGGCAAAGATTAAACCCGCCAGAATTGATGTCGCTATTATTAAATCGCTCTCATTCAACGGGGTTAATTTTGATAGGACAAAATATATAATCGCTGGTAATGATAAAGCAAACCAATACTCCTCAACGAATGGGGCTACTATGGCATCCATAAACCAGTCGAAGAAGGTTGTTTTGATTGTTTCTGGTTGTTGGGGTATAATTAGCATCCAAAAAATGCATCCAGCAAGGAAGGCTAATGCACTTTCGCCGAAGCTCTTACCCATCGGCATGAAGTATTTGCTTGGGATATATCCTAAGTGGACTGCCATTGTAACCGTGAAAGCCATTATCAGCAGGACTAGGAATAGCATTGATGTTGCGTAAACTGTGAATGAGTTGGTATTTATCCCGAGCAGGGAGAAGTAGATTAAGAGCGTTGATATTATTGCGAACCAGAGTGACCAGAAGGTTGAGAGCTTCTCTTTCATAATTAAAAATTGAAGATGAGGGGTTAAAAGGCAGATGGTGGAGTTTTTCTAGTGAACTCATATCTGCTATTAACTTAAAATATTACAATAATCTAAAACTTTTTCAATATCGCTATCTTTATATTCCCTTTCTCTTAAAACTTCTCTTAATTTTTTGGGGAATCTCTCGTTAATGGCACAAACAAATGCTAATCCTTTCTTTTCAAAATGTTTTAATCTTTTGCCCGCTTGTTTCTTTTCAACAGCCCTTTTTGCATCAAGAAATCTGTATCCTACTTCCTTTTCTATACCTTTTCTTTCTCCTAGTTTAAAATTTTCAAATGTTAGGTAAACAGCGGGTAAAAAGCTAAAATCGTCAAACTCGGTATGACTGCCTATTCCATGTTGTAGCTCGTGTGCCATCGTCTGGCAATTATCACATATATCTGTCGTAAGGATTTTGTCTCTAACCTTCTCATCCTTTGCTGTATAGGGCGTCCAAAAAGTCTTTCCTCCTCCTATCCCTCCTGACCCAACACAAAAATAATGGTTATTAGTTGTGAAAACTACAAAACTGTGTAATTTTTTGGTAGCTGGGTCTGTTATTGGTATATTTTCCATCTTTGCTATTATTTTTTCAAATCTGTTGGGCTTGGAAAAAACTTCAGAAATCCATTTATGGCATTTCTCAACAAGTTCAATTTCTTTTGCTCTATTATAGTCCCCTATGTCGTCCTGCTCAACAATAGCTCCTGTAAAAGTCCAGTTGTCTTTTTGTATTTTAAATTTTGCTTCCCAATCCCTCATTTTTGCAATCGACAAGAGTCCTCCTCAAATTTTTCTTTAAGTCCAAGGTGGATATTGCCGTGTCGTAGATTTTATCCAAGTCTCTTTTTTCTGTATTTGGGACACCAAACAATGTGGTAATTAATCTCGTATACTGCTGAGCTTGTCCTTCCCATATATTAACCTATAGGTGGAAAGTATTTAAATTTTTGCACCTATAGGTATATCATGGTTAAAGCTACGAAAGTTATCAAAGCAAAGATAGTTTACCTTACAAAAATTAAGGAAAAATTACTTTCTGAGGAATACGAAAACCTGCAAAAGTTTCTTCGTGGAGAGAAAAATGTTAAACTCTACTCTGCAAATAAGCAACAAGCAAAGCGTTATTACAAGAAAATCAAGCCTAATAAAGAATATCCTCTTTCCATCAGAAAGGATTTAATAAAGGTCGAGAAAAGAGATACAAAAATTGCAAAATATTGGGTTAGAATTCCTGTTGCTGGGAGGAGAGGGGGAATATGGGTCGCTATTAAACCTCATGAGGATGTTTTGTCTGAGTATAGGATTGGTGAAAGTAAAGTTTTTAGAAGAAATGGTGAATGGTATATTCACATTACCGTTTTTAAAGAAGTTGAAATCAAAGAAAGTTACTCTCATGCTCTTGCCGTAGATATCGGTGAGAGGGTAATGGCATGTGTCTGTGGCACATGGAACTCTCTCAAGCCGATATTCTACGGCAAGGAGATTAGAGAGATAAGGAGACACTACGCTTGGTTGAGAAGGAGATTGCAGGAGAAAAAGCTACTCAAAAAAGTGAAGGAAATTGGAAACAAGGAACACAGAATCGTGAACGATATATTGCACAAGATAAGCAGAGAAATAGTAAACATCGCTAAAGAACACAACGCAGTAATTGTAATGGGCAAGCTTAATGGAATAAGGAAAGCGGCACAAAACAAAGGGAAAAGAATGAGAAGGTTAATTAACTCATGGGCTTACTATCGATTGCAAAAATACATAGAATACAAAGCACTTTGGGAAGGGATTAGAGTAATATATATTGATGAAAGAGAGACATCAATAACATGCCATAGATGTGGAGCGAGAGGAAAGAGAAAGACACAGAGATGTTTTGAGTGTCTAAATTGTGGATTAAGGGATTTCAACGCAGATTTAAACGGAGCAAGAAATATACTCAAGAGGTTCTTCGCCTATATGGTGAGGAACGGGGGTGCTGTGAACCACCCCTTAACCGTGCCTGTGCACGGAAGCCATCGGTCATAGACCGATGGTAGTTCACTTCACGGCATATATGCCTAAAATCCTCCTTTAGGAGATTCTCTTTTATCCCCAAAAAGCGTTCTGAGATTATTCCACTCATTTTAATCTATATCCAAAATCCAATCAACTACCTCTCCGATTACTGAAGCCGCTGTGGTGCTGAAGAGCAACTTGATTATCAGCATCCATCCGACCTCTGGAAAGATACACCCGTAGAACAAAAGCAAAGTCCATGAGTATATCACTCCTCTAATAAACAATGCCAACAAATGTTTTTTGGTGATGAAGGTCTTTGGAACTGGAAGACCCTTCTCTAAGCGGTATAGTCTAATCATGTATCTGTAAGTTATGAAGCCCAATACCATGGATAAAGCTATTATTATCTGCCAAGTTCCCTCTAGAACGTTAGGGAAGTATGGCTGTAGTAGGTTCAATGCAATCAAAGTGTAGATTATTGTAAATATTCCCGCCCCTAGCATTTCTATTGCTTCCTTTTCCGTTATGTCGGGTCTCTCTTTAACCATTTTGCCTGTAAAAAATTGGGGTTTTTTATTTAAATTAATATTCATTTAACTTTCTCCACGCTCACAGGCTATCATCTTTTCGAGGATTCCCTCAACTTTCCAAAACTTTTTTTTACCTTTGCTCCAAGTCTTGATTTAACTATTTCTGCTACATCTACAGCTTTTGATATAAGTCTCCCTCTGGCTTTTAGGGTCACCTCCTTGTGGTTTTCTAGTTGGAGTACAACGGCGTATATGTAAGATATGAGTCTTTTTTCCCTATGTATATAGTGTTTTCTTCCATTTTTACGGCTAATGTATCTTATCTTATGAATTTTTTCTGTTCAACTGAGAGTCCACAGTCTAGTGTGGAGTCTCTTATTATACAAACTCTTTTTTCATCAAAAGGATATTTTACTAAAACTTTATCATGGGTTATCTTCAGTTCATCAGCTAAAGAAAATATAATTGTTCTAAACTTTCCTAACGATTCTCGTTTTCTTTTTCCTTCCTTATAGTAGAATGCGTCTATTTCACAAGACCAGAGGTCATCCTCTTTTTTACAGGTAATTTTACCATTGTTGAAGTATATGTGTTTTTCAGACATTTTGTCATAAATCTTCATTTACTTCCATTACAAAAAACTTAATGCACACCTACATTCTTTTTTGCCCATTTTATACCCAATATAAGTTATCTTTTTTTGACTCTCCTAATGCTATAAATTGTTCTTTTGGTGATAAGATATAATGACCATATACTTTATCTGTTTCAATTGTGCAAACTAATTTATCTGGGCTTATCATTTTGCATTTCATTTTTTTGGATAATTCTTGGCTGATTGACAAAACATCTGCAACAGCTATGGGGTGTTTTTCTCCTTCTAAATAAACTTCCGCATCTTGAATTTTTCCATATAGCTCAATTCTCAAAGGTTTTTTAGCCTCGAATGTTACTACAGAAACATCTTTAATTGGTTTTTCTTCCTCTATTTTAAAACCTTGCTTCCTCAAGCTTTCCCAATCTGGAATGAAATATTTAGTCATTGTTCTGTGATTTTAACAATAATTCAATTAATTTGCTTCCGTTAATTTCATATACGAATTCCTTTTTGAATGTTTTGGTTGAAATTGAGCCTAGCTTCTCGTGGTCTTTGAAAATGTTGCACTTTATCTCGTTGTCTTCTATGTCGCATGAAATTGTGACATTCATAGTTATTAATTTTTTGATTTCCGAGATAAAAAAACGGATGGTGGTTTTTTTCTGTTAATTTCTAAAATAATAATTATGACTTATAAAGGGCAATCCAAAGTGACTATGAGGATAACCAATACGGATACGAAGTTTTTTAAGCTTGATTCACGCCTGAAATCCGAGTATCTTTCCTGGCTTAATGACAAGGGTTATCTTGACGCTTATATAGATGAATTCATAGATGAGAAAATCAAGAAATTGAAAGAATTAAAAGAGAGTGTTTGAAAATGCCTATTGGAAGATTTCGGGGCTTTGGGGGCTTTGGCTTGGGTCCTGGGGGGTATTGTATCTGTCCTAATTGTGGATATCGGAAGCCTCATAGGAGGGGTGTTCCTTGCTTCATGGAGTTCTGTCCAAAATGCAAGTCAAGAATGACACGGGAACGTTGAAACTGCCAAGACTTATGTTGAGATTGTTGGATTCCCCCGTTGGAACGATTTACGTTCTCAAGGTTAGGAAGGATGCTCAGCTCGATATTGGAAAGAGAGTAAACATTAATATTAGGCAGAGGAGGGTGTGGAAAAAGTATGGGATTTGTTGAGAGGGTCACCATAATTTCTCTGCACACTTTTTTATCAAGAGTTTCCTGTTTTCTCTTATTTCTTCTGGTAAATCTCTCAAAGATAAATCCACGACGGCTTCAGAGATTTCACAAGTGCAATAGGCATTTGCTTGATATTTTATTAACTCTGGAATTAATTTTGATATTTCAGCCCATTCTTCTTTATCTGCAAGCTCTAAAATTTTTTCTTTGAGTTCTTTCTTCTTTCGCCAATTAAACTTACCAACAACCATAATTAATTATTTAATTTTTATAAAAATATCATCCTCTAAACTTCCCACTTTTGCTAAACCTTTTTTGAGAGGTGAAGGTCATTTTTTCGGAGCTAAGTAAAAATAAATATCCAAATCCTTCGTCTTATATTCTATAGCCAATGGGGAATTATCACCTATCCACATAATACCCGTGCCGTTAAAATTCTTTATGAGTTGTTTTAATAAGTTATTATCGAACTTTGATTGCATTCTTTTATTTTTTGAGGAATAGAGTAGGTATCTGGCTTTCCCGTCCTCGATAAGCGTGCCTTTCTCCTCCACCCTGAATGTAACTTCATCCCCGAGAACATCTAAAATTTTCTTCAGTTCTTTGAACTCGACCAGCACTGTTGCACCGTATGGGCTTAAGAGTATTTCCTTACTTTCATCGAATTGTCTTGTAGGGAATTTTAGAGATTGACGCTTGGAACTGAACTTAATGATGTCAAAATCGCAGTAAACGTCTATTTTATCATTGCTAAATAGGTAGAATCTATCTATGTCTGCGGTTATCCAGAATTCGTCTCTCAGCTTGTAATTTTTGAATTTGTCACTGGGGATGAATGTATCGAAGCCCACAACATCTTGTTTCTGGCTCTGGATTTTTAAGCCCGTGTTTGTGAACTTTATATTGATTTCGTGGAAGCCCATGTTATTCACAACCAGCTCGAATAAATCCGCAAAAACTTTTGAATTGATTTTTTCCCCCTTGAACATAATTATTAAATGATTTTTTAAATATAAAAACCAATATAAAATTATGGACATTTCAAGACCACCGAGGTTGCCCTTAGCCCCGATATACCGAAAGATAAAACAAACCGTAGGACCAGAGTGTAGGCTCAGCAAGGACGCTTATAGGCTGCTTAGAGAATACTTGCATCACGAGATTGAATTCATTGCTCTGAAGGCTTGGAGGGTCGCTAAGCATTCTGGCAGAAAAACGATAATGGCTAAGGATATTAAATTGGCTATAGAGGAGTTTAGGTTGATGCCCCTCTCATCCATTGACCTTGGAATACCTGTTGAGGAAGAGGAAGACATCGTTCTTGATACTGGATTTGTAGAGCTTGACACCGAGAAAAGTGAGGAGGAGATTGAGATAGAGGTCGTTGAGGAGAAGAAGAAGGAGCTTTTCTTGAAGAATTTTGATAAAGAAGTTGAAGAGGTTAAAATTGCTAGTAGGTTGAGAAAGATGGATATTTGAGGTGGTAAAAATGAGGAAGGGTTTATTGGTTATTTTGGTTGTGGGGTTGGTGTTAATTGGATTAACAGGTTGTGTTGAGGAAGAGGAAAAAGTGGTTGAGGGGGAGAAAAAGCAAAAGCCTAAGGGGGAATACAAGATAGAAGATTACTCGGTTATTGTTGAGAATGGGATACCTTATCTCAAGGTGAAATTAAAGGGGGAAGCCCCTATTTCATATTTAAAGGTGATGTTGTCTGACCCTGAGGGTGCTACTGTCGATAAAAAATACGTGTCTAAGGAGGATTTGTTTGACGGTGTCGAAACTATAAAGCTTAGAATGACTGGCTTTAGTTTTGGTCAAAGTCCGAAAGCTGGAGCTTATACCATTAGTGTAGTTGATGTTCTTGACAAACAGTTATGCACCAAAACGGTAAGATTTAACGGAGGGCAAATAGAGATAAAAGAGATGGGGTTTGAAGTAAAGTCGTATGAGGGATTTTTTTCGGAAAAGTTTATAACTGGAGTAAGCATAGTTGTTGTGAACAAGGGAGATTTGCCTGTAGTTGTTAATAAAGCCGTCATTGAGGTGGATGGGCAAGAAAAAGAGATACCTCTTCTACAGGAGTGGATTCCTCCAAATAAAAGCAAGAAGATAATTGAGCCTATCTATATCTCTGACCTTGGGGGCGGAACGCACTCGGCGAGGGTAACGCTGTATTCCGATGATGTTGAAGTTGCGACGTATGAACTGGAGTTCGACATTTAAAAATGGACGAAATAGATAAATTGGCGGATAAAATCATCAGGGTTGAATATCCGACCTATGAGCAAGCAATACCGCCGTTAAGGAATGCGATAATCAGGAAAAAACAGCAGATAAAATTGATTCTAGAGGAGTATATCAAGCATAAGGTTCATAAAGGAATTGCGGTGGGGAAGATGGCTCTTAACATAGATAAGGAAGATAGACCTGGACTCTATAAATCAAGAGCGACGATTGAAGATTTTAGAAAGGCTGAGATGATAGTGTGTAGTAATTGTGGGCATATCATAGCGAGGAAGGGGAAGAAAGGAGCTTGTTTTGATGTCTTTGATTGTTCGTGGGAGTGTAAGAATTGTGGGGAGTTGTGGTTAAGTTCGGATAATTGGGTAAGAGTTGGAAAGATTTTGTTGGCTGAGCATTGAAAAATGAAAAAAATAGGATTTATGGTTGGGTTGGGGCTTATGATATTTATTGTAGCATTATTGTTGAGTAAAAGTTATGAGGGGGGTATAGAACAAAATGTAAAAAAGGAAAGCAAGCGATGTCAGGACTACGGTGCATTTTATTCTTATCAAATTGGGAACAGAAAAAAGGATTTAAGTTGGTTGGCATGGGAAGAGCAAGAGGAAGCAATTGAGAGAATTGTAAACTGCGAGTGTGAAAATTATTTTTTCGGTAGGTTATCGAATACGTCCTCAGTCATTCTCAAAGAAAGAAGTTGTAAGGGAACATTTAGATATGAATACAACCTAACCGCCAAATTTGAAGATATATGTTTGAATAGGAGGCTATTAAAGAATGTATCATTCGTTTATTTGATAGTTGAGAATGATGGTATAATATATTCCTTTGGTAATTTGCCTGCTGAGATTAAGGAAGTTCCTACGAACACACTAATTTTGAGGGATGATAATAAAGGACTGAGAATCATAGATATACAATCTTCGTGCAATAGATTAGCAGATAGGCGTTTAAGTTACAGGATATACCTGTTCCCCACAAATGGTTCCGATAGAGTATATTTATTCGAGTGCAATGGAAGTTTGGATTGGGAATATACAAATGATTTTTTCACACACTACACATACGTGATTTACACATCCGCCCTGAATTATTCAACTTGGAAGAAGCTCAAATTTGATATTGATTATGATGATTATGAGGATTGCTTTGTCAGATGAAATGCTGAGCATTGAAAAATGGACGAGGTAAAAGCTAAAATGGTTCACTCGACCTTTCAAATATTAAGCGGGTGGTGGAAAAAAATCTGGAAAACGGAAAATGACCCTGATACTAGAAACCAGATACTGTAAAACGGTGTATATTGACGAGAATAATAAAAAGATATTTTTGGATTTAGAAAAGTATTTAGACAAATTGAAGAATTCGGTTATAAAGCAAGATGAAAAAGGACAATATTATATAAGTAGGAAAATAAGCATAACAAAAGTGCAGATAAATAAGGATTTGTTGAGAAATTCCGAAATATACCGAATAACCATACGCCACCGTTACGGAGAGACCCGCATATATCTTAAAAATTATGAAGAAGCAAAAGAAAAGATAATGAAAATTTTGCAGGAAGGTATATACGCACTTGACCAGAAAATAGATAAATTTGATGAATTTGTTATTGAAAGATTTGAAGTTGTATAGACCTAAAAATATATATTGTGGAAAATAATCAAAATGGGTGATTGAAAAATGGACGAGATAGACAGGAGAATAGAGGAGATAGATAGGAAAATCCTTGTGGATTTGATATTTTTGATGGTGGGGATAATATGTTGGTTGTTATTGTGAGGTGGTGGTAAGGGTGAGAAGGAAAAATGGTTAGGAATAGATTATATCTTAAAAAAGATTATAAGGGACAAGAAATTGAAGCTCCTGATGAAGCTTGTCCTTGCAGACCATGTTGGCATTTGTATCATTTTCCTTGGTGGGATAGTTCAGGAAAAATGTATAGCAATTTCGATTGTGTTACGAAGCATAACAGTGGATGTCCTTCACCCAAACCAAAACCATTGCACATTTTTTATTTTTCGGAGAAGTTTAGGAGGAGGAAGAAGGGTGATGTATTTAGGTGTTTAAGGTGTGGTAAGTTAGTAAGGATTGGAGAGGAGGAATGTGATTGGATAGCTGTTCCATATCGTAAGAGAGAAAATGTTATAGAATATTTAAAACAAAGAGGGATAAGAGCGTAAAAGTTTTAAGGAGGGAGAAAGATGGCTGAAAGGGTAGTAACGATGACTTTAAAATTTAATGCTGATGAGAACAACTTTGCATGGTGAGGTGAGAAAGATGTCGAAAATGGAAATAGTTGATAAAATTATTGAAAAAAGGATTAATGAGGTAAGAAAAGAACTCTCTGAGAAAGAGTTTTTTGTTACCGATTTGGTAGCATGTTATAAAAAGCGTGAATTCAGATTGAAATATCCCGTATTATCTTACATAGATGCTATTAAGAGCAACTTCATTCTCGGATACCTTGTTCATCGAGGCATACAATCTTTTCTCAAAGAAGAGTTTTCTGCCGATATAGAAGTTAGTAATAAAATTAAGATTGATGATTACGTTCTTCATGGAAGAATAGATGCTATCATTGGAGATGGAAATGAAAAATTTGGAGTGGAAATAAAGACAGCAAGAAGTGATGTTGGCATACCTCAGGAACACCACATTGACCAGGCAAAGATATATAACTTCTTGTTCGATTTACCAAAGACAATTCTACTTTATGTATCCCCTGACAGGTTCACCGAATTCGTTGTTTCAGATAGATTTAATGAGGAAGAAATTTTGAATAGAATGCGGAACATATCATCAGCTCCACGATATAGCTGGGAGTGTAAATACTGCATATACTCTCAAATCTGCTCTGAGAAAAAGATAAAATGAGAAAATGGACATGAGAATGAGGGTTTGTGGTTGGAGTTGAAAATGATTGGTGGTTCCATGAATAAGTTAGGTGACACATGGCTCGGATTTGGCAAAGAGCTTGTTTCAGCATACGATTTTGCTGTGTTTGTGGTGAATGATGATAGCGTAACGGCTGAAGATTTGCTTAAGAATGACAAACTAGTAGAATGTATTGGAAATGACTTATGAGATTTTAAAGAATTGTGAATTGGTAAACATAAGAATAAGGAGGCTGAGTGGAGAGAGTGGAGAAGAGGAGTATTGTGAATACTGCGATTACTGTGGCGAACCTGCAAAATACGAAATTTTAACGGACAATATGGGAACTGCTGGGTGTCTATGCTGGAGATGTCTCAAGATATTTGCTGAGGAGAGGGGTATAAAAATAAAAATTGAATTGGATAAAGGTCAAAAAACGCTAGAAGAATGGCTTTTGAAAAATGAAAAAAAGTCCTCTCGAAGTTCTGAAAGAATTAAATGAGGAGAAAAAGAAAAAGAAAAAGTTAGGCTTTGACATCAAAATAAAAGAAATACTTAAAGAAATTGAAGAGATAAAAAAATCCTTGAATGAAAGTATAGAACAATCGTTAGAGGGGGATACCTCTATGAAATATGCTTTTTGCTTTGCTTTGGATATTGTCAAGCAGATTGAATCGAAAATCAAAAAATTATTTCCCGAAGAAGAAAATGTTGTCGTCATAAATCTGGATGAATTAAAGGAAGGAACATGCATTATTAAGGATTTTGGTGGGGATAAAAGGGTCATCTGTATGGAGGAGGGGAAGTTAAAAATATTTGAATTGATAGATTAGTTTGGGAAAAATGGACTCCAAGACTAAAAAGAAGCTGGCTAAAAAGGTGCTTATGAAGTGGCTAACTAGCGATTTGGAGCTGAGCATACCCGAGCATCGAAAGGAATACAAGGAAATTGAAGAAATAGTTGATAACTGCCTTGAGGAAGGTGGCTTTGTATTTGAGGGTAAATGCGACGTGCTAGAAATAATCGAACTAGCCTTCGAAGTGGCTCGCGAGTATTACGAGGACAAATATCTACCTTATTTGGCTGAAAAGAACCGAGTGTGAAAGATGACTGAGGTAAAAAGGTGTCCTAAATGTGGGGCTATTATGGACATAGATGGAGATGACGTTCCAGACATTAATGGG
>Ga0180302_10000234_pt1 | contig 23077 bp, 20 predicted proteins | sample GuaBasSediGuay17_FD_121794 | JGI IMG/M metagenome (GOLD analysis project Ga0180302, IMG submission 121794) | Subseafloor sediment microbial communities from Guaymas Basin, Gulf of California, Mexico - Guay17, Core 4571-4, 12-15 cm | ecosystem: Environmental > Aquatic > Marine > Hydrothermal... | reverse complement strand
TTCGGATAAATTATACGTGCAGTAATACTGTTTTTTCCGTCGTGTACTGCAATGATGGCTGCAATATCCTCGCTATGGCTGCCATGCCATCTTCCATTGATAGCAAGAGCGTCACGTGCACCGAGGGATATTGAAGACTTATTTGCGTAGCCGAGAAAGGCGTATGGCACAACAACGGTATCACCAAAACTGTTTGTGTACTCAGTATGAACTGCTACAATGTATATAATAAATCCCCCGTCAAATGTCTCATTCTCGCCGTTTTTAATGGTGGCAGTAACGTTTATCCAGTCTTTATCAACCTTAACAGCACCATTAACTACGCTCACATTAGGCGCATTCCTCTGCAGACAAGCATTGATCGCATTCTCGTACGTGCTTTCATCACGAGAGCCTACTATTTCCCTGTAGCCAAAATCAAACTCTGCCGTCGGCGTGTACATGATTCCATAATCTAGTGCTCTCCTATAAGCGTCTTCATTCTTATCTATCACCATTGTGACGAGGGCAAGTGGCTCATCATCAACCATTTGTGAGAGCGTGTTTTCCGCACTAGGGCAGGCACCACAGTCTGTAGACACGAATAACTCACACAGCGCGTTCCTCCCGTGCTCTTTTACTCTACCCCCCTCAGAGCCACCGTATGTCATGGCTTCCTGATAACCGCTCTCTAATAGCCTATAGCCAACAATCACAATAACAAGCACAATTATTATTGCTAGGACTATGGCAACAACCCCCCTGTCCGTGCCGACTTTTTTGCAGTCTGATCCGCACAATACCTGCATGTGCACAGAAAAACCACCACCCATATTAAAATTTAGCCCAAAAAAGTCAATACTTCTCTGATAGAAGCCTTATCACACCACTCATTATGTACGTTGAGGATAAACCCTCTATTGCCTCGCTGAGGTCAACTTTTTCAACAACCCTCCAGTAAATAAGAGTATTCTCATTGCCAATTATCCAGAAAACCGCAAGATGGTTTCCACTGGCAATCTCCAAGTCTAATACTCCATTGTACGAGGATGGCGACCAGTAATTCACCGCTTTTCGCACATCTATTTCAAATTCTTTTAATAAAGATATCCAGCATTTTTTCAGTTCTCCCGGCCCCATGCACGTTCTAAAGCCTGCCTCAATATCATGCCCCTTCCGTAGTTCCTCAGCAAGCGTGGGCATTTGTTTACTCGCATTCTTCATATCCAATCTTTTTTCACCCATCATCTTCCCAGCCCTAAACTCTTTTTAAATCCTCATACGCCGAAAGTGCTGCAACTGCGCCCTCTGCACACGCCACAACTATCTGTCTTACCCCTCCCGTGACATCACCAGCAGCGTATACGTATCCAATATTTGTTCTCTGCGTTTTATCCACTAAAATGTATCCGTTATCGTCTAGATGCACACCGAGACCGAGAGCAATATCTGTCTGCGGTACCTCACCAATGGCAATAAAAATCCCATCTGCCTTTATGATCTCCTCTTTTCCCTCCTTGTTAATAACTGCTCCTTCCACAAAACTTTCCCCAACTATCCTGCTAACTGTCGCATTCCATATAACTTCTCCCCCAGAATTAAAGAACTGCTCCTGTACAGCGTGCTCGGCCCTTAATTTATCTCTTCTGTGCACAACGGTGACATCGCATCCGATGTTCATGAGATAAAGCGCCTCCTTTATAGCGCTATCTCCACCGCCGATAACGAGCACTTTTTTCCCCCTAAAAAAGAACCCGTCGCATGTTGCACAGTAAGATACACCCCTCCCCCTAAGCCTCTCCTCACCATCAATGCCCAGTGTTCTGTGCTTGGTTCCTGTGGCAATTATCACCGCCCTGCTTCTTATCATACCATTGCTTGTGTTTATAATAAACATATCATCATCGCGACGGGCGCTAATAACCTCAACCCCTTCCAAAATATTCACATAATCCCTAGAATGCTCTGCGATTTTTTGTGCGAGTTCCATGCCACCTATGCTTCTAAACCCAGGATAATTCTCCACACTAGGCGCTTCTGCCATTAAGCCTCCTGCAACACCCTTCTCAATAACAATCGCATCCAACCCAGCCCTAACTGCATATATTCCCGCAGTCAGTCCTGCCGCACCTCCCCCGATTATCACAACATCGTGCTCCATGATTGTATGTGAAATATCCCCCGATATAAAACCTTGGCGGCGAAATATTGGGATTGATGTTGGTAGGGGCATAAAGTACAAATGCCAAAAATCTGGGAGGAAAAACTACGCGATTATATGCTTCTTCGCCATATCGGCGCATTTCATAGCATCATCATACCTTCCGAGTTTTACTAAAACATAGCCCTTGTTTATCCAGGCATCCTTGTATCTGGGCTCTATTCTTAAAGCTGTATTGTAGCACTCCAGTGCCTCATCATACCTGCCCATCCTTGCTAGTAAGTTACCCTTATTATTCCAGGCAACTTCGTACCTGGGGTTTATCTCAATAGCCCTATTAAACGCTCTCAGTGCGTCTTCAAGCCTTCCCATCTTTGAAAGTATAAGCCCTCTCAAATTCCATGCAGCCTCATTGCTTGGGTTTATTTCGATAGCCCTATTTACATCACGAAACGCCTCATCAAGTTTTCCAATTTTCAAGAGAGCAGACGCCTTGCCGACCATAGGTTCTTCATCAAAATACTCATCTGGCATTTTTCTAAGAACATCCTCATATATTGTTTTTGCTCTATCAATCCTCTTTCTAGCATACTCGTGGTGACCAACCATTACTCTAGTCTCAACCCGCTCTTTAACAAAGTGCTCGGCGATATGCTGAAGATATGCCATGACGAGCAAAATTACGCCCACCGAAGGCAGATAATATGTTGGATACTGATAGCCACCAGCACTAGATTCAAATCTGGCGAGTCGCTCCACACTAAATATGAAGAATACGGCTGTTCCGAATAGCCATACTACACTGTGCTCTACCCTTCCCTTCATCATAGCCGTCGAATAAATAATGCCTACTATGCCTATGGATGCGAACACTAAGTCAAATACGGGCTGGCCCAGCAGACCGCCAGAGCGTAGCACGCCTGCATACCAGTGAACAGGCACAAAAAGCGCAAGCAAGAAGGAAAGAGTAAAAACTGTGATCATTTTTTTCTCCCCGTGTTTCAAACCAATAATGCGATATCCTGTTATTGATATTATTACGCCAATGGCTAAATAAAAAGCCATAACTATGAAAAGCCCAACATAGAATGAGGCAAGCAAGTCATAAGGCATGTTTCTTATAATCATATATTCCACCAAAGCTATGAAAAACACTGCAGATGAGGTTTTTATAGCGAGTGATCTATGCCTTTCCCAATCCTCCACGGGCGATATATATACACGCCTGATTAGCGGTATGGATGTTGCTGTAGAGACGGCAACTTTAGCGCCAGAAGGTCTGCCCCTTGCAGTGGTTCTCACAGCAGTAGGTCTTGCACGCCTTTTTTCAACCTTTGGTGCAAAACCTTTTCGTGGCGCAGGAGGCTTGTACTGTACTCCCGCTCTCATATCTCTTTGCTTGGCAATCCCTCTCCCCACACTCGGTATATGTTCACCCCTTGCCATAACTCCGACATGCATTTTTGGCGCAACAAGTGTTTTCTTGACAACCTTTTTAACCCTCCTGAGGGGAACATGCACTTTTTCTTTGCTCACGGTCTCGGGCAAGGGCTTAAGCCCAGCAAAAACTTCTACTTCACCAGCGTCCTCCACACCCGCTTTTTCAACACTTATCTCTTCCTCTCCAACACGCTTTACCTCTTCCGCAAATCTCTCTTCTTCCAAATCTCCAACACCTTCCCTCGCAACTCTTTCAAATCCCTCTTCAGCAACGCCCTTCACGCCTTCCATGCTTGCCCTTTCAACGCTTTCAACACCTTCCGCAGCCGACTCCGTACTTCTTGCCATCTCTTCCATACTCTCGTTTTTCATCTCCGCAGCGCTCTCTACTTCTTCAACTTCCTCCACCCCTTCGCCCCCTTCAACAAGCACGTATCCGCATATTGGGCATTTTGTACTCTTCTCGCTAACGAAGGCACCACATATTGGGCATAGAAGAATCTCTCCACCAACCTCTTCTGTTTCCTCTTGAAAAGATGATGGTGCTAGGGTCTCAACTCCCAATGCTTTCTTAAAGGTCTCTAGGGCTTCTACACCCTCTTCTTCGCCTTTTTCTACGCCTTTTTCAGGTCTAACTGCCTCTCCCACAACTTCACCACATATTGGGCAAGTTTTTGCTCCCTCACTCAGGAAGGCACCACAATTCGGACATAGCAGGAAATCGTGCATCTTTTCCTCCTCTTTAATCTCTCCCTTCTCAACTTCAACCCCCTTTCCAACATCTCCACCACATATTGGGCATACCCCTCCTTTTTCAGGAGTAAACGCTCCGCAGTGAGGGCAGAGAACGATTTTTCCTTCACTCTCTTCCTCAACATCAGGTGGTATTTCCCCCTCAACCCCGAGTACTTCTTTAAACTTTTCAACCCCTTCCTCTTCCTCCTCAAAAACTTCGCCAATCGCTACCTGTACAAGGTCGTCTTCCCCCCTTATTTCCGCACCGCAGATAGGACAACGGTCGCTCTCTTCCTTAACAAAGGCTCCGCATTTCTTACACACACGCAGCGGTCCGAAGGATACTGGCTCTCCACCCACCCCTATGTCCACATCGGAGTCTACAAGGCTTACGCTATCGGCAACTTCCTCCTCATCCGCAAGAACAGTGCCACAGTGCGGACAGTATTTTGCCTCCTCACTAACAAAGGCACCACAGGTTGGGCATATATAAAGACCTACATGTTCCTCTTCCTCCTCAACGATTTCCTCAGCACCTTCATCTGCAGCCTCTTCCTCCTCCACAACAATGGCCCCACATCTTGGGCATTGCTTTGCACTGGCACTCATAAATGCGCCGCAGTTAGAGCATATATAAAGACCACTCTCTTTAAGTTTCTCCTCGGACAATTCCTCTTTTATTGCCTCCCCCACTTTCTTACCCACACCCTTTAGTTTCCCAGTCTCTGACGCTTTTTTTAAGTCGGCAAGACTTCTAACGCCAGATTCATAGATTGCTCGTGCTCTCGCACTTCCTATGCCTGGAAGTTTCATGAATTCCTGTATTGCCCTCTTATATAGTGTGTCCTCATCCAGCCCGTGCTCAAATTCCTCTCCGCATACTGGACACTTTTTTGCCCCCTTCTCAAGCGGAGCGCCACAAATCGGGCAGACGATTTCTTCCAATGTGAACACCGACCTCCTTAAAATTAGATAGATTTTGTGTTATATATAAGTTATGGAGTACTATACTATAAAGCGGGTAGGTGCGAGCATTTATTAATTGTCCATTAATTAAGGTGCCACAATGATTGTGCTGGGGCTCGAAGGTACAGCGCACACAGCGGGTGTAGGGATAGTTGATGGTGAAAAAGTATTGGTGAATATAAGCGATATGTATATGCCCGTGAAAGGAGGAATACACCCAAGAGAGGCGGCAAATCATCATGCAGAAGTTTTTCCCGGCTTGATAAAAAGAGCCTTGGAAAGGGCAGGGATTGGAGTGGAAGACTTGGACGGAATCGCCTTCTCACAGGGGCCGGGCTTAGGCCCATGCCTTCGCACAGTTGCCACTGTTGCTCGCGTTCTCGCACTGCGGTTATCCATCCCCCTCATCGGGGTGAACCACTGTGTCGCCCACTTGGAGATAGGAAGGCTATTAACAGGCGCAAGCGACCCTGTGCTTCTTTACGTCTCTGGTGGAAATACTCAGATAATAGCATACGCCAACGGAAGATACAGGGTGTGCGGTGAAACACAGGATATAGGCATAGGGAATATGTTTGACAAGTTTGGAAGAGAAATAGGATTGCCCTTTCCATGCGGGCCTGAAGTTGAAAGGCTGGCAAAAAAGGGTAAAAAATTGCTCATGCTACCATACAGTGTTAAAGGAATGGATGTAGCCTTTTCAGGCATACTTACAGCGGCGCAATCGTATATTGGAAAGGAGAGAATTGAAGATATAGCGTATTCTTTGCAAGAAATAGCGTTTTCAATGCTAGTAGAGGTTTCTGAAAGGGCACTTGCACATCTAGAAAAGGACGAAATACTATTGGGCGGAGGCGTGGCGCAAAATAAGAGGTTGCAGGAGATGGTAAGAAATATGATCACTGAGAGGGATGGAAATATGTATGTTCCGCCGCCCCAGTACTGTGTTGACAACGGGGCAATGATAGCGTATACGGGGTATCTGATGTTATCATCTGGGCAGACTACGAGTGTTGAGAATAGTGTGGTGAGGCAGAGGTACAGAACGGATGAGGTGGTGGTCAGTTGGCGGAAATCATAAAGGTCGGTGCAGAGGCAACGCTTTACAAGATTAAGTGGTTTGGAAGGGATGCTGTAAAAAAGGTCAGACATCCGAAGAAATACAGGCATCCCGGCCTAGACAAATGGCTGCGGAGCATGAGGACAAGGCATGAGGCAACACTTATTAATCAGGCAAAAAGGCTTGGTGTGAATACACCAACAATATTTGATATTAATCTGGCGGAAGGAGCAATAGTTATGGAGTACATAAGGGGTGATGTTGTGAAAAATATTGTAAGAATGGGGGATGATAGGATGGAAAAAATATGCGAAAATATTGGGCGAAGCATAGCAGTTATGCATGAAGGAGGTCTTGTGCACGGTGACCTCACAACATCAAACATGATATTGAGGGATGACAGGGTTTACTTTATCGACTTCGGTCTTGGTTATCATAGCATTAATGCTGAGGACTTTGGTGTTGATTTGTATTTGCTGAAGGAGGTGTGGCTGAGCACGCACAGCGATAAGATGCATCTATATGATAAAATCATAGAGGCGTATGCTAGTGAGTGCTCAAAGGCTGATGAGGTGATGAAAAAGTTGGCAGAAATTGAGAAAAGGAGGAGGTACGTGTGAGGGTATATTTTGTAACATCCAACGATAAGAAGTTTGAGGAAGCGTCTAAGGTGTTTTCATCATTTGCCATAAAACTTGAAAGGATAAACAGGAAATACGTTGAGATACAGGCGGATAAGTTGGAGGAAGTTGCGGAATTCAGTGCGAGGTATTTGATGGACAATACGCCGAAGCCGTTCATCCTCGAGGACTCAGGCTTGTTCATTGACGCACTCAAAGGCTTTCCGGGCGTGTACTCTTCGTATGTATTCAGAACAATAGGGTTGCAGGGCGTGCTTTCATTGATGGAGGGAAAAAGCAATAGAGGTGCGCGCTTTTTATCAGTTGTGGCGGTAGTTCATAACAACGAGGTGGTTTTATGCAGGGGTGTTTGTGAGGGGCACATATCGCATACGGCACGTGGGCATGGCGGTTTTGGATTTGACCCTATATTTATTCCAAGGGGGGAGAAAAGAACGTTTGCGGAGATGAGTGCTGCTGACAAAAACGCGTATTCTCATAGAGGAAAATCAATGAGGCTTGCAGCAAAATATATTGCAGAAAATATGGACTAAGCCTTTCTTTTCCACAAAAAGGCACAAACATTTTATACAGTTATCAGTTATGAGGTGCGGGATTTAAAATGGTGGAGTTCAAGGTAGTGATTGGAGATCCAAAAACGGGGAAATGCTATCAGCGTGTTGTGGATGAGCCTGAAGCAAATGCACTCATAGGCAAGAAAATAGGGGATGAGATTGACGGCAGGTTTGTAAGTCTTCCAGGCTATAAACTCAAAATAACGGGTGGAAGCGATAAGGACGGAGTACCGATGCGTTGGGATATATCAGGGCCTGGTAGAAGGCGTGTTTTGGTGTCTGAGAGCACAGGTTTTCATCCAAAGGATAGGGGCGTGAGGAGAAGGAGACTGCTCAGGGGGAATACTATAAGTTCGGATATTTCGCAAATTAACATGAAAATTGTGAAGTATGGTCCAAAATCAATAGAGGATTTGTTCGCAGAGAAGGAAGAAAAAGGAGAAAAATGATGCGGTATGTCCCAGCCAGAGGTTAACATTGGAATGATAGGTCATGTCGATCATGGTAAAACCACGCTCACGCAGGCGCTTACTGGTAAATGGACAGATACGCACAGTGAGGAACTTAAAAAGGGCATATCGATAAAACTGGGTTATGCAGATGCCACGTTTTATAAATGCCCAAAGTGCCCAGAGCCTGAATGCTACAGTACAAAGCCTACATGCCCGATATGCGGGGAAAAAACAGAGCCTCTACGTACAGTATCTTTTGTTGATGCACCTGGTCATGAAACTCTCATGGCAACAATGCTCTCTGGTGCAGCAATAATGAACGGTGCCTTACTACTCATAGCAGCAAACGAGCCATGCCCCCAGCCGCAGACGAAAGAGCACCTTATGGCTATAGAAATTGTTGGTGTCAAGCATATAGTTATAGTGCAGAATAAGATTGACTTGGTTGACGATAAGGCGCTCATAAGAAATTACAACGAGATTGTTCAGTTTACAAAGGGAACGATAGCAGAGGGCTCCCCAATAATTCCAGTCTCCGCCCATCACAACGCAAACATTGACGTTTTGATAGAGGCAATACAGGAAAATATACCAACCCCAACCTTTGATGAAAGCAAAGACCCAAGAATGTATGTAGCCCGATCCTTTGATGTCAACAAGCCTGGAACAAGACCAAGCAAACTAGTTGGCGGAGTTCTTGGGGGGTCATTGATACAGGGGAAACTCAGGGTTGGCGATACAATAGAGATAAGACCCGGGTTTAAGGTTGAAAAGGGTGGAAAGGCGCATTGGGAGCCAATAATAACGACGGTGACAAGTTTGCAGACAGGTGGTGAGAATGTGGACGAGGTAAGACCAGGTGGGCTTGTGGGGATAGGCACAACCCTTGACCCCTCCCTTACAAAGTCTGATGGGATGAGAGGGAGAGTTCTTGGCCATCCTGAGCGTTTGCCCCCAATATGGGAGAGATTTACTCTTGACACTCACCTGCTCCCGCACGCTGTTGGCACACCTGAGGGCACAAAGGTTGATAAAATAAGGACAAATGAGACTTTAATGCTCACGGTTGGTACCGCAGTGAGTGTTGGGGTTGTTAGTAGCGCAAGGGAAGACGTTATAGATGTGAAGTTGAGGGTTCCAGTGTGCGCGGAAGAGGGACAAAGAGTGGCGGTGAGCAGGAGAATAAGCGGAAAATACCGTCTTATAGGCTACGGAATAATAAGGTGAGCGCTATTTTGGGCAATTGCTCTGTCTAAAAGCAAAGGGGTATATGCAATTACGGTTTTGCCGTAGATGACCTGACAACAATATATATGCCTGCAATTATCATGGCGGAGTAAAGCATTTGCGATGGACTAAATGTGTCATGAAGTAGCAAAACGCCGAGGAGCACTGCAAAAACAGGTATTAGGTATACGTAGAACGCTTGAACCGATAACTCAAACTTTTTCAGCGCATAATACCATATATAGATGGAGATTGCTGTGGAGTATAAGGCAAGGAGAAGGATGGAAACCATCGCACGCCTGTACAGAATCGATGCCATGCTTATCTCGTGGTATATAGCAAAGTCGATGCCAATTGCTGGCAGAAGCATGAGTGTGCCGAGAAAAACCTCCACAAGTGAGACGGTCTGCGGGTCGTCAATAGATATACACACCTTGCTTATAACGCCCGAGACAGCATAGCAAAGCGCCGAAAGTAATATCAGAATACTTCCGAGAAACTCTACACTGTGCACTCCATGGCCCGAGATTGAGAGAAGAAGAGCACCAAAAAACGCTAGCGCACCACCAGCGATTTTTCCAAGAGTTGCGCTTTCTCGGAGGAAAACTACAGCAAACGTTGCCGTTAAAGCAGGACCAACACTCTGTATAAGTGCGCTCATTGATGCGCTTATGTAAAGCATGCCAATATTCTGAAGTACAGTTGGTAACGATATTCCGAAGAAAGCAAGTGGAATGTACAGTTTCTTTCTAAACTTCAGCACTTTCAAACTCTTTTGTAAAACACTCCTATCCATAATGTAAAGTCCCGGTAGGAGGAAAATGAACGCCAGCAAGAATCTAGATATCGCCAAGGCTACGGGTGGAACCCACAACAGGGCGATTTTTGTTAAAATAAAGGCGGCAGCCCAGTAAAAGGAAGATATGGTTAAGTAAAAAATTAGGACGCTTCTTTCCATGTACTATCACACCTGTACGTCTAAATCTTTTCTTGCAAGTATATACCCGGCAAGAACTACAGTTATTATAGAAAATATGAGGATGACAATCATGGCGTTTACCGGGCTGTATGACTTGTACCTTGCTATATCCCCAATGCTGACATAATTTCGCACAAACGCCCTTACATGATAAAGAATGCTTGCCATTGGAAGCCTGCCATAGGTCCTTGCTATAAGGTTCTCCCATATGAACGCGATAAGGAGTGCTGGAATGTGCGGCTTGCTCAAGATCACCCCCAAGAATGCAAAAAAGGCTCCGTAGGCAATAGTTGCTAGTATTATCCCCGCAATATATGAGGCGTAGAGCGTTGTCCCAGCACTCTCAACGCCATCCACATGCCCAAAGTATGCGATCCCATAGCATACAGTGGCGGAAATTATCGTTGGAAGGGGTGCTATTATTATATAGCCCAGGTATCGATAGCCAACGTACTCAGGTCTGCTCAAATATCTTGTTGTGTAATGCACCACATTTCCACTTAGAATATCATTGTTTATAAGGGCTGAAGCGTATATTACCGATATTAATAGAGCCATTATCTGTATGTGATAATTGAGGTAAATGTTTGATAGTGCATCTAAGGTCAAGTAAGAAGCGTTCAGAAGGCCTGCGGTGATAATAATGGGCACTATCCCAAAAAGCCCCATAACGAGCAGTTTTCTTCCCATAAGCATTTCCCTCATTGTTATCGTAACAACAACAAATCCTGTGGAAAATGAGCGCATTAATCTACCCATGACATCATCTTCACCACCATGCCAACCATTACCCTTCTCATCACCCACCTCTTCCCCCCTGCTCTGTGTAAAAATAACTTTACTATCATACCCTGCAAAAGGTTCGCTCATCCGACCATCGCTACTCACTCCCTCTCACCTCCTGCAGCGTAGTTAAGCCTTCTACTGATCAGGTAATTGAAAACTGCCTCAAGGTTGTCATCCAAGGAGCGAATTTCGTCCACATGCACCCCACACTCCACACAAAATTTTGGAAAGTTTGTGTAAAACTCGTTTGGCATACTAGTTTCCACTATTAACTCATTATCTCTTTCAACTCCAACTCTTTTCACCCAATTCATTCCTATGAGTTCTTTGGCTACATCTCTCGCGTTAGAGCATACGACTCTTATCCTGTGCGGATACATGTTCATGAGCGCTCTTATGTCCTCCACACGTCCTTGAGCAACAGCCCATCCTCGGTATATGAGGATTACATTTTTTGTCATTCGCTCAATCTCGTATAATATATGGCTACTAATGACCACACATCTCCCACTGGCATCAATCTGGTGTACAATATCCATTATTTTTCTCCTAGCCACAGGGTCAGCACCGCTCATCGGCTCATCCATTATTACAATCTCTGGCTCGTGTATGAGTGCCTGCGCAATCTTGAGCCTTTGCTTCATGCCCCTGCTGTACCCATAAATTCTCCTCCCTCCATCTTCAGCTAAGCCCACAATTTCAAGCAACTCTTTTGCTTTTTTCTTAGCATCATTTGTTTGCATCCCAGAAAGTCTCGCGGACTTTACAAGAAACTCCTCACCAGTCATCCAAGGGAAGAAAATATCCCTTTCAGGAACATAGCCCAAAATTTTCCTGAGTTTTGGATTATTCCAAGGTTTTTCACCAGCCACACGTATAGTGCCAGAACTCTGGCGAACAAGCCCCATGATAATCTTAAAGAAAGTGCTCTTACCTGAGCCATTTGGACCAACAACACCAGTCACCCCCTTGCCAATGCTCGCGCTGAACCTGTTGAGAGCAATTATCTCCCCATACCATTTCGACAAATCATTTGCCAAAATTATATCATCCGTCATGCAACTATCCCCTCCCTACGCAGAAATCTCCAATACACCACTGAAAATGACAGAACAATTGCCCCAATGATAATGGAGAGCCCATAATACCAAGGAAGATGGTACCAAGGCGGGGAGCGTGGCGATATTCTCATACCAAACATGTTGATAACAACTATTATCACACTGTTCCACAGGTAAAAGAGGTAGGCGTAATTGTTATTGAGGGCTGAGCCGACAATTTCCGCTATAAATCCTCCTATCAGGAACACACCAAAAACACCTGCAGATGCCCATTTTCCATCTTTTGTAAGCGAAGAAAGCATTATTGTCACAGAACCAAATAGAATAACCATGAGTAAGGCGGAGCCGATCAGGGGGAGGAGGAGTTTGCTCGCCTCTGTAATGAACTTCGAGGACTGCGGAAGTGAGGCGATGTCAATAATGTATACGAGAAGGAGTGGAACGATGGTAATAAGCGATAGGTGGAAGCATACTGCAAGAAATTTTGATACAATGTATTCAATGCGCGTTATTGGGCGAGAAAGGTAGAGTATTATTGAACCATTTTTCAAATCTCTGGATATTATGTTGAATGCTAGGTAGGCTGAAAGTAGCATCATATATAGGTAAAGATTACCTATTGTACTAACATACCCATATTTTTCTATGGGCGCAGGCCTAACAGCCTGATAAAAAGCGTTTATGTAGACGAGCAAATACGTTATTAGTATTATGATTAAAGACCATACGGTAACTCTTATTTTTGCCTCTTCAAACACTATACGAAGCACGTTCTTTAATCTACCCATTCTAGTTCCCGACCACGGTGTATAGGTAAGAGGACTAATCCCCATATTCATCGCCTGCGAGCGCACAAACAAATTTTTCCTCTAGGCTTTCTCTCCTCCTCCCAAGATAGCGCACCTGGACACCCGTTTCTGCGGCAGCCCTTAAAATGTCTGACGGCTCACTTCTAACAACGAATACATTATCGTCCCTAGATATAAGTGAGTTTTTATCCCTGAAAACCTCAGCAAACTTTTCAACATCTTCGCCACTCCCACCAACCCTAACAACATAGCCATCCAGCCCTCTCAGCATGCCCTCTATTGGTCCTGCTTCAATAACCCTGCCACCGCTCATCATAACTACATGGCTACAAATCCTCTCAACATCAGGTAGAAGATGGGTGGAAAGAATTATGCTCTTCCTGTAACTCTTCCATAAATCGTATATAAGGGCAAGAACTTCCTCCCTACCCTGTGGGTCAAGACCCGTTGTAGGCTCATCCATGATTATTATTTGCGGATCGTGAACGAGGGCTTGAGCGATCTTGATTTTCTGCTTCATCCCCGCACTGTATGTGGATATAGCCCTATATCTTTCATCTCCAACTCCCAAGTAGTGCAGGACAATATGAACTCTCTCCATTGCATCCTTTCTCGGCACACCGCTTATGATAGCCATATGGTAAAGAAATTCAACGGCGTTCATCTCTTCAATAAGGCAATCCTGTTCAGGGACATAGCCTATTATAGCCCTAACCTCAGGATCTCTTTCAACATTGTTCCCAAGAACATACGCCTCTCCGCTGTCAGGAAGGATAATCCCCATAATTATTTTAACAAGCGTGGTCTTACCGGCGCCATTAGGACCTAAGAGGCCTGTTATTCCCTCGCAGAAACTCACAGTAACATGGTCCAATGCAACAACGTGCCCGAAGCGCTTTGTGATATCATTTACCTTGACAATCTCGCCCGTCATGTTTCACCGCGCCTTAATACGCACACCGTTTAAAAACCTTTAACCGATGAGGAAAACTTAGCGATAAAAAAGGCATAACCTTTACCAATCATGCCCCAAAGAGTGGTATAGTGCTTTGATATAAAAACCTTTTAATCACACATTCTTGTATTGAGCCCTGAGGTCAATGTTGTTCCCCCTATTAAAGCTCGGTATACCAAAAACTGCGAGAGTTGGAGGCTCAGTGCTCGGAGTTGCGATATGCTGTGCGTATCTCATGGGAACACTATCGCTAATAACATCATTCAGTTATGAAGTGATAAGTAGTGTGAATATGAGCGGTAACTGTTATGCTATTCTATACCAAGATGATATACTAACCAGCAGAATACCTGTGACGAACGATACGGGGCACACACGCTTGCTCATATCACGTTGCTTTCTTGGATATCCGATAAACGAGTCAACGTATTTGGTTGCAATAAACGATACTGCTCATATATTTTCATCATACCCAAAGATTGATAACAAAAGTGTTTACTTGGGCACTTATTACAAGGGCATTAAGGTTAACAAAATCACAATATTTGTGGGAAACAGGAGCGTAAACCTGACATTTGATGGCTATTTGTCTGTGTCCTCATTTCCAGATACATGGGTTTACATTTCTGAGAACGTTCTTAGAAACCTTATAAACATTTCCGATAATGAATACTCAGCCCTTATAATAAAAATTGGGGAGAGGAAAAAATACGAAAAAGAATATAATGTTTATCCGTTCCATATATCTGGTTACTTTGTATCCCAGAGTTTGAAGGAAATAAACCACATACTCGTAATATTGTTTATATCGTCTGGTATTATTGTCAGCATATTGCTCTATACAATCATGAGTGTGGAAATAGAGTATTCAAAAAATGATATAGAAATACTGAGAAAGGTTGGAGCGTCAAATTTTTTCATCGTGCTAATATTTTTGTTTAAGAGCCTTGGGATAATAGCACTAGCCACAGTTCTCGGAATATCTCTCGGTCTCATAATGCCTGGAGCCCTTATATCGATCATAAAGATGATAGGCATATATTCACCAATCTACCCCCTATATCAGTGGGAGGTCTTTTTATACCCTGCATTGACAATCTTGGCATTCGGGCTTGTGGGTGCACTGTGTCCCGTAGTCGGATACATTAAAAGGGGTGAGGTCCCATGATATTCACGAAAAAAATTCTCTGGGTTTTTGTCCTCAGTATATTACCACTCTCCACAATCGCTCCAATACTCTGGAATGTCGCTCAGAATACATCAATAATGATAATGGATACACAAGATTATGTCATAAGTTACATATACGAGGGTGACAACAGAACTCTTCCTACAGAGTCTTTGGCTAGGGAAATGCTCTCACTGCCTTACGTTGAAAGTGTGAGCCCGGAAATTTATGTGCCTACCGTTGTACACGGCCATTCTGCCATGCTAAGGGGGGTGGATATTCGTTTGTTTGTGAATCACTCTCATGTAAAATTGGCAGTATCGCAGCCCAATGAGCCGAACTGGGCGATTATTGGTAATAGAGCGCGTTTAAAATTCGGTCTAAATGTTGGGGAAGACATTGTTGTCAGCGGAACATCGTCCAATGCCTTAGCAATTCTTCACGTTGTGGGTGAGTTTCGAGGATCACACGATGACGAGATTCTAATCCCACTCAGCATAGCAAGATTTCTTGTTGGGTATAACAAGGACTATGTCACTGTCATAAGGGTGAAAACCAACGATGTATGTGCTTTAAATGATTACATAGAGAAAAAATACGAGTCTAAGCCGAAAATTATTGCTAACAGTGGTAGTACATCATCTGCTTTTAGAAGTGAGGTCATAATGATAATAATGCAAAATTATTCCCAGATAAACGCGGACTGGGTGCTAAGTTACGGTGTAAGAAGTGTGCAGATTGTCTCATATACATTCATAGGATTAATAATGTCTCTCGTGCTACTGGGGGGGATGGGTGTTATATTGAGAACATTAAACCAGAAATCAAAGGATATAGGCGTGTTATACGGCATAGGAGCAACAGAAGGGAGAATAAGGCTTATAATAATGGCAAATCTGGTGAAGTATCTGACACCAGCTATGGTGATATCTCTCTTCATAGGAATAATTGTCATAAACACCCTTGATAAGATGGGATTATTCCACACATTTGGGCACACCCTAGTCATAAAATACGACCCTTTGCTTTTTATCACAATATTTGCTGTCTATATCACCCTCATGCTTCTCACCACAATTATTGTAAGTAAGCGCATCATCGTTCACACACCCGATGAACTCATAAGGGCTGCAAAAATAGCCGAAAAAAGAAGCCTGGAGGAGGTGCTTGGGTGAAAAAGATAAAGGTAAAACATATACTGTTAATCTTTATTCTAGCATATATCGTGAGAATGTACCCGTTACATTTATCCCCTCTTCCATACAATATTGATGGCTACCCGCTAGTCAGGCTGGCGGAAGATATAAGCCACCAAGGCGTTTGGAAAATAAGGGATGTTGGACATATACTATTAATATACAACAGCAAACTACCAATATTTATCATAACGCTTAGTATGTTTTCACAAGTTGTTGGAAAGATTCCCCTATACACCATACAATACTTAATGCCTGCCTTCGGAGCAACGACTACAGTGCTGATATATATGCTCGTGTACAGGGTGACGTCAAGAAACAGTATCGCCCTGTGCTCGGCCTTCATTATGCTCTTTCTCGGTCCTTTTGTTTACTTCACAATGGCATCTATGAAGCAAACAATGGCATTTGCCCTTTATCCCCTAGCCATGTATTTATTCTTGAAGCGCTCCGACATGCGTATGAGGGTACTTTTAGTTATAATATCAGCGATGATGCCCTTCCTACACCATCTGACATCACTCATGCTATATCTCGCAATGCTGTACGCGATTGTTATGGATTATTTTAATGCTCCGTCAATAAAGAACTTGCTTTTAGATACAATATCGGGTCCATTCTGGGCGATTCCGGGTTATATTTACTACAAAGTTGTCGATCTACAACTGCTGGGATACTTTAAGGGGTACGAAGAAGCAGGAGCAACATTAGCAGCACAGTCTCAAGGAACGGAAATGCTTACATTTGCATCCGTGATTTTTTTATTTTTAATATTTGCACTAAAAATTAGAAAACCAAGAGAAAGGCAGGCTGGTGTGCACTCGATGCTTGCACCAGTCCTAATCACCCTTTTAGGTCTTGCAGTAATAATTGGCAACACCATAAGACCCATATTTTATGGGGTTAGAACCACAACCACGTTTTTACTTTTTATCACTCCGTACTTGATTATAATACTCATAGCAATATACGGCTACTCGCTAGTAAAAATCGCAGAATTCGACGCACGAAGCACGGTCTACGGCATATTACTCGCCCCCTTCACATTAATATCCCATGCTCTTCTGCGTGATGTAAGCCCAATGACAATGGACATAGTTTACAGGGCTTACGACTTTCTCGACCCTGGAATTGCCGTATTAGTGGCAATAGGCATATACTTCCTATCGATTAAGAAAAAAATATCGTATCTTCTACCAATAACAGTAATACTTTCCGCAATGACCCTTCCTTATGCATACGCGCCTGCTGATGTGTATGAGATAGAGAGTGTCACATACGAGCATGAGTTTTACGCTATGCAGTTTTTGGCGGAGAAATCACAACAAAATATTACTCTTTATACAGACCAAAGAGTTGCAGATATATTCTCTCCGTACTTTGAGCACGAAGCCGATATGCACATACCATATGCTATTATTGAGGATGAGAAGTTTAAAGGCTATGCCTTACTGGACTCCAGATGGTGTACAAGGGGTGCCCAACAGTACCCTGTACCAAACATTGTGATAAACTCAACACTTTTCTATGATTATATGGGGAAAGAGTGCCTAATACTGCAGGTATCGAGTGTTACAACAGTGTATGTACTCTACGCTTCTGATTAGCATGATTTATATTTTTCTAAAAAAACCCATAATGTTGCTACGGGCAAAATATACTATAAGCAAAAACACCACTCCCGAAAGTTATTTAAAAGCATAGACCTTACCGTTTCTCGATTGCTATGGTTGTGGGCTATATATTAATAAAGACGGAAGCGGCAAAAGAGCACTCGGTGTACGAGAGATTAAAGCATATTGAGGAGGTTGTTGAGGTACATGCACTCTTTGGCGAGTATGACTTTATTGTGAAGCTTGAGGCAGAAGATTTCAACAAACTAGGCGAGATTGTCGTGGACAAAATAAGGGCAATTGATGGTGTCAAAGATACGGAGACATTAACAGGTCCCGATACACTTTCATTCTGAGGTGATGAATAATGGCTGGAAATGTTTGGGATTGGTGGGTGTTTATATCGGTTATAGTGTTGATACTAGCGTTAATGCTGCTGATTGCCGGGATATTTACAGCATACTTTGGTAGTGGCAAGAGCAGGGCGATAGGGGCTATATTGCTCGTGCTTGGTCTAGTAATAGGGATAGTTTATGGATGGATGGCATACAAAGACATCAGCCCGATAAGCATTGATTTAAGCACTGTGATTTGGAATATGCTTATGTACATTGGTGGCGCAATAATCGGCGCACTCATAGGCATTGGAATATTCTTAGGAGCAATAATGAAGGCATGAGCGCCTAATGTTAGGCAAGGAGCGCCGGCAAAAACATGAATTCGAACAATTAGTATTACACATCCTTAAAGCAGATGCCTCAGGATGTGAAAATTTGGGAAATACAAAGTAACAATATCCTAAGGGAGATTAAAAAATCCAAATTGGAAATGGAAGAGCGCATTGAAAATTTGCTTGAAAAAGATATCTCTATAATCTCAAGTGATCTGCTTGTAATCGGGCGACAGGTAGAAACAGATTTTGGAGGTGTTATAGATCTTTTATGTTTAGACCATAATGGAGACGTTGTAATTATTGAATTAAAACGTGACAAGACCCCACGAGAAGTAACCGCTCAAGTATTAGACTATGCTTCATGGGTTAAAGACCTCTCCAATGAGAAAATTACGGAAATAGCAAACAAATACTTAGGTGAGAAGGAGCCTTTAGAAATAGCTTTTAAAGAGAAATTTGGCGAAGTCCTACCAGAAATTATAAACGAACATCATAAAATGCTTATAGTTGCCTCAGAAGTAGATAGTAGCACAGAAAGAATTATTGAATATCTTTCAAATACCTATGGGGTTGGGATAAATGCTGTGACATTCCATTACTTTCAAAATGATGAAGGTAAAGAATTTTTGGCAAGAGTATTCTTAATTGAACCACAACAAGTTGAATATAGAACCCAGACTAAATCTACTTCAAAAAGGAAACCCCCTCTGACCTATGAGGAATTGGAAGAGATTGCTGAGTCTAATGGAGTTGGTGAATTATATAAAAAACTTGTTGGTGGATTAACACCTCTTTTTGACCAAAAAGGTACCACCAGAAGCACAATAGCATTTATTGGAATAGTCGAAGGAAGTCGGCTTACTATATTTAGCATCATTCCTGGAGATAGCAATTCACAACAAGGATTGCGATTTCAAGTATATATTGATAGATTGGCCAAATATCTTAACATCCAAACAAATGAAGTTATGCAAATTCTACCGCCAGATTGTAAAGAGTACGAGCCTTGGAAGGGTGCACCACGCACTTTGGCTGGTTATTTCAAAGAAAAAGAAGAAGTAGATATATTTATAAAGGGATTAGATCGATTCAAAAGAAAATTAGACCAACAGCGTCTAACAGCGGAGATGTGGCTAAGATACTTTGCGCCTTCGCCCAAATTCGCAAGCCGATCTTCGTATGTCAGCAGAACGTTATCTTTTAGTGTGATATAATGAGTGTGTAATATCTGCGGTAAAAATAGGATTTTGGATAAGCATAAGTTTTGCTCATATGATTTGTGGTGCTGTGTACAATACCATATTGATGATATAACCAAAAGCATAAATACTCATGTATAGATTTACCCTGTGTCCCGTAGGAGAGGGGTGTTATGACAATGCGTACGCTGAGAAACGACCAAATACAGGAAAACTCTCCAAGCATTGAGAAAGCACTCGGGCTAACTAATGGGCTTGTTAACGGTAATGTGAACAAGGGTAATGGCGGGTGGGTTCTTGTTGGCGAGGGGGCAACAAATGGCATAGGAGGGGATAGATCGAACGGACTTACAAACGGTCTTACGAATGGACTAACAAATGGTGGCATCAAAAAACGTACCCTCATGCCTTTTAAGGACAAAAAATTGCTTCCGAGAATTGTAGTATCACTAGTAATAATACTAGCACTTCTTCTTCCGCCCTATCTGACAATTAGAGAAAAAATACTGGCAATTCCTGTAGCAATTGATGGTAATTTTGCCGATTGGGAAAATGTGCAAAAATATCAGGATGAAAAGGGAGATGTTAGCGCTGGAAATGTGGATATCCTCCTCTGTGCATGGAGGCACAATAAATTGACAATAGATTTTTATGTTAAGACATACTCATCATTATTTGGGCAGGAAGATCCTGCGGCGCTTTATGTTTTTATAGATACAGATAACAGTAAAGATACGGGCTATTGCATTCTCAACCTAGGAGCGGATAGGCTTATACGTATTGTGGGCTGGGATGGTGCTATAAGAAGTGCTGATGTTTACAAATTTAATCCATACCATCAGACGCTTAGAAAAAGACCATGCTATGACTGGTTTGCTTGGGAAAAAATGGGCGGGCCCGAAGTTGATGTAAGGGGAGCAGAGCTTGAGGCGAGGGCAAATCTTCAGGTATCTGGATATGAGTGGAGTGAGTATAGACTTCTTTTTGTCACCTCTCTTTTCAAGGACGGAGGATATCTTGATATCTCTCCAATAATAGGCGAAAAAGACTTTTTGAGGGTGAGACAAGAATTTCAAAATCTCGAAAAAATACAGCCTTTTACGCAAGTAAAGTATGCAAATATATTGCTGGTGTCAAGTGGTCCTGTGGAATTGAGCGAACTGGTGTTTAAACCCCTTGGAACTGCTAATCCTGCCACAATGTCTGCAACACTCAGAATAAATGGAAACGAATACACAGCACATGGGGTTAGAGGAGGGAGGATAGTTATAACGCTCCCCGCTGTAACTGTGGAGGGGGAAGAAAGCGCTGAACTCTATATAAGGGCCAGTGGTGAGAGCGGAAAGACATTCGGGCTTATGCTTGAGGATGTTGTGTGCTCGGGAGTCCCCACTGTAGAGGTCCTTGGCTCTCCTCCAATAAAGTACATAGACCAAATTCCATCGGACATAGTGATTGATGGAGCGATGGAGGAATGGGCAAGAGTTCCAACAATCCAAGCGACCGGTGGGGACGTAACAAACCCCAATGTGGACATTGTTGGTGTTAAGGCTCACGATGCCAATGACACTGTATATCTCTATGCCCAAGTGTCGGGAAAAATATTTGAAGGACTGAAAATAGGGGAGTGGATTGAAAAGCCAAAGCCTGCGCCCAGTGCGCCCAGCGCTGCACCACAACCATCTCCTACCCCATCGCCTCCCACGGCGAAAAGGGCGAGGTATAGGAACACTACAGACCTTCTTGTTATAAATATAGAATCCAAGGATAGAGCAGATGTTAAATACAGGGTGGAGGTTAAGGGAAGAGACTATAGGATAGTTGAGGGGAGAATATACAGATACGGTGCTTTCGGGAAAACATGGACAATATTAGGTGCTAGTGTGCTTGCCAACTGCAGTGGGTCGGCAATAGAGATAGCATTGCCAAAAATAATACTGTACCCAATAAGAAATATTAGTGAGGCGAGGATAACCATAAAACTCTCTGATGCACTGAAGAGATGCGACTACTTTGAGTTAAATGTTGTGGTCATAAATACATCGATGGCACGAGAATATGGCTGGGGTAGCCCGACGCTAACGAGGTCTGGTGGAATATCATGGCCCACAGCATGGAATCTTGGATGCACGGACTCAGACGATTCGCTCCACAGCAATGATACAACTGAAATAGTGAAAGTGTATTATGCATGGGATACATCGTACTTTTATGTAAAGATAGTGTTAAACAGCACATATGGTATGGGTGTTAACCACATGCGCAATGTCACATATGCAGTTTATTTAAACACAACAGGCGATGCATCGTACGACTGGCTTGTTTATAACTACAACTATACAAATATGTCGTATTATAAATGGGACAGTTCATCCAACTGCTGGGAGTACAACTCTACAGAAACCATAACGGATAGTGATGATGACGGAGCGATGAAGCAAGATACGAATACCACAGGATATGATGTAATAATGATTGCGATAAATAAATCCAAGATTGGTAACAACCCCACAGCACTTACCGTAGCCACGCATTTTGGCGTCAATTATAATATGAACGGTAACACATCAAATAGTCCACAAATATCTACCACTGCCTTCCAAGACGAAGCTAGTGTCGAGATACCAAATCTGTCCACGCCCTACATAATCCTTATTCCTGTGATTTTCGCGGCGATTTTCATGAGAAAAAGGGTGAAAAAAGGTGCTTGATTATATAGACGTCAAAGTATTTGATATAAACTCGGAAGCATTGGGAGTGAGTGCGGAAACGCTAATGGAAAACGCGGGCAGGGCACTTGCTCATAAATTATTGGATAATTTTGCAGATATTGAGAATATTCTCATAGTCTGCGGCACGGGAAATAATTGCGGTGATGGGCTCGTGGCGGCAAGGTATTTGGCAAGAAGGGGGATGAAGATAAAGATAATTTTCGTACGCGGAATGCGGGGAATAAAATCAGAACTTGCGAGAAGGCAGTTATTGCGTTTGCAGGGGATTAGAGAAATTACGCTACTGGATTATTCACCAAACTCGCTTAATGAATCTTTGATATGGTGCAATGTTGTCTTAGACGCTATGCTTGGCGTGGGTATAAGTGGTGATGTGAAGGAGCCATATGCTGGTGTTATAGATGCTCTGAACAAATCGGGAAAGCCTATAATCGCCGTGGACGTTCCATCAGGGCTTGGGACAAAATCTTGCGTCAAGGCAGAGTTTACGGTAACCTTTCATGATGTAAAGAAGGGAATGAGCCCCGAGTATTGCGGGAAAATAGAGGTTGCAGATATAGGAATACCTAAAGAGGCTGAACTATATACAGGTCCGGGAGAGTTTGTTTACTTTCCGAGACCCAAGAAGGAATCGCATAAAGGTGAAAATGGTAGACTTCTGATAATTGGTGGGGGACCCTATACAGGAGCA
>Ga0180302_10000233_pt1 | contig 23099 bp, 15 predicted proteins | sample GuaBasSediGuay17_FD_121794 | JGI IMG/M metagenome (GOLD analysis project Ga0180302, IMG submission 121794) | Subseafloor sediment microbial communities from Guaymas Basin, Gulf of California, Mexico - Guay17, Core 4571-4, 12-15 cm | ecosystem: Environmental > Aquatic > Marine > Hydrothermal... | reverse complement strand
TTCCTCCTTTCCGAATGGCAGGGATGGTAACCTCTATGTCCGAGTCTACCGGCAGGTGGCTGTCTATGAAAAGATGTAGACCTCCCTCCTTTATCCGTGCCTCCTCCACCCGGGCCTCGAGGCCGGGGAGCGTGAGGTCCATCGCCCCGTGGGCCGAGAACCTCTGCTCCGGAACCTTGGCCCCCGCCCCGGTCACCGTGAGGTCGGATATGTATACCTTTACGAGACATGAAGAGTATACGTCCACCACGACGGGTTTTCCTTTACTTCCACCCAAAAGCCCTGTAAGTACGACCTTGAGGGTGTTGGGTATCTTCCCCACCAGGGGGAGCCTGCGTGTCCGGCTTTCCCCGGGAGGGATGTTCCGGAAGACCACATCGGCCTCGAAGGGGACCTCCGGTGAGGTGCTTTCTAAAACGAGGTTCAGGGAATCTAAGTAGATCCCGCTTATGTTGTTCTCTATAGTTATATCTGCGTAACCTTCCTCCACTTCGACGTAGAAGAAAGTCCCGAATTCCTCTACGTGCTTCTCTATGGTCGGTATCTCGAAGGGAGGAATTGCGGGCACCGTCTTGCCGTGCATATCCCTGAATTTCCCGCCCGTAAGCTCGTCGAAGGTTATGGGAGGCGTGCTCTGGGTGCCGGGCGAATCTATGTGGATCTTGCCGATCTTCTGGCTGAAGCTTATGGGCTCAGGGGGGCTCAGCTTGAGTTCCCCGCCCACTCCTATGGGGGCAAGCTCCTCGTTGTACCGGACCCTGTAAACCCCTAGGCTGTCCACCGTGAGGATGGAATCTTTGGGTATGTCCGAGAAGCGGTAGGTGTAGTCGACGAGGGGAACGCTCAGGAGGGTGTCCCATCGAGGGGGCTCGGGCTCTTCCGGGAGGGAACATGCCGCCGAAAGGAGGAGCCCAACGGATGCTGTCCTCAAGTTCATGTCCCTTCCTCCCATGAATTTAAATATCTCTCCTGCTCGGGGGTTAGCACATCTATCTCCACCCCCATAGCTTCCAACTGGAGCCTCGCGACTCTCCTGTCTATCTCCTCAGGAGGTTCGTACACATGGGGCTCAAGTTCGTCCCCGTGGGCCACTCCGTAAGCTATGACCAAGGCCTGGTTGCAGAAGGAGAAAGCCATAACTGCCGATGGATGCCCCTCGGCGTTCGCCAGGTTCACGAGCCTCCCCTCGCCGCAGAGGTAGACCCTCTTGCCGTCTATCGTGTACTCGTCGAAGAGCGGCCTCACCCTCCTTACGGAAGAGGCGGCCTCCCTCAGGCCCTTCACATCTATCTCGTGGTCGAAGTGTCCCGCGTTGGCGAGCACGGCCCCGTCCTTCATCTTCTTTACATGCTCAAGAGTTATCACGTGTTTGCATCCCGTGACCGTCACGAAAACGTCCCCTATCTCTGCGGCCTTGGCCATGGGCATGACCCTGAAACCGTCCAGGACCGCCTGGAGGGCCCTGAAGGGGTCGACCTCCGTGACCACCACGTTCGCCCCCATCCCCCTGGCCCTCATCGCCACCCCTTTCCCACAGTTCCCGTACCCGGCCACCACGAAGGTCTTACCGGCGAGGAGGACGTTCGAGGCCCTGAGTATCCCGTCTATCGTGGACTGGCCGGTGCCGTAGTAGTTGTCCACGAGGTGCTTGGTGGGAGCGTCGTTCACCGCAAATATGGGGTACTTCAGCGCCCCTTCCCTCTCCATGGCCCTGAGCCTTATGACCCCCGTCGTGGTCTCCTCCGTGCCGAAGAGGAGGCCGGGGATCAGGTCCTGCCTTTCGGTGTGCACGGTGCTCACGAGGTCGCACCCGTCGTCGACCGTCACCTGCGGTCGGGTGTCCAGGACCCTCCTTATGAACTTATAGTAGTCCTCCCTGCTCTCACCCTTGTATGCGAAGACCTGTACCCCCTCATCGGCCAGGGCTGCTGCGACGTCGTCCTGGGTCGAGAGGGGGTTGCAGCTCGCTATGGCGACCTGGGCCCCGCCGGCCACGAGGGTCCTCACCAAGGCTGCGGTCTCCTTCGTGACGTGCAGGGCCATCCCCACCCTTACGCCTTCTAAGGGCTTGGTCCTGGAGAACTCCTCCCTCACCTTCATCAGGGCGCCCATCTGGGATTCGGCCCATTCTATGTTCTTTTTGCCCTGCCCTGCCAAGCTTATGTCCCTAACCTCGTATGCCATATCAGCTCCTCGTTTCGCCTCATCTGGTGTAGATCAGGGCTTTATCGGTAAATTCTGGGTCCGACAGGTGGCCCTGGAATGCCTCCACCTTTATGGTCTCGTCGTCTATCATCTGGACGAGGAGGGTCACGTCCGGAAGTTTATCTATCCCCATCTCAGGCGGGGTGGTGAGCCAGTAGACCACCTTCCCGGTCTCCACCGTCACGTCGGCAGGGTCTGGGGCGTTCCCGACCACTGCGTATCCCTCGTACGAGACCTCCACCGGCAGGGTTCCCCCTATGGCTATCCTTATCTGGCTGCGGTCGAACATGTAGTACACAAAGGCCAGGTGCTTGTCCCATTCCCCGAGGGGGTCGGACTCGCTTATCCCCTCGAGGAACCAGTTTCCGACGAGCCTGCCGGGCACGTCGTAGTCGAACTCGCCCCAGGGCGGGTCTCCCTTGCGCTTCATGAGCCTCTCCAGGAGCTTTTCCTTGAGTTCCTCGTCGCAGTACTCTATGAAGTGGGCCGCGTGCGCCATCCTCCAGTACTTCTCGGGGTGGATGAAGTGGGTGACGTCCTTGTCGTACACCCCCCAGTCGAGGCCTGTCTGGGCCATAGGCCTTCCTCCGGCCCAGCCTAATAGGTCCCCCTCCTTCACCGGGATGCGCACGCTGTTTACGCCTTCTTCGAGTTCTCCGGCCTGTTCGAGGATTTCGGGGCTGAGCTTCGAGATGTGGTCGAGGTAGCTCATGAAGGTCTTGGTATGGGCTATCTCTAGCCTATAGTCGTCGTACTTTCCGGTGAAACCGCTTTCGGGAGGCCAATCCTGACGCCTGTAGAGGACCTCCACGATGATGCCGTCCGCCGGAGCCCTCACCTCGTAGGAAGGTGGATATAGGTACGGGTCCGCGAAGGAGAAGCCGCCGTGGTCGGAGGGGAAGGTGTGCCCGCCTTTGGGGTTGATGTTCCCGAGGGGCTCTATATAGCTGAAGTCCTCCCACTTCATGGGGATGCTGTGGAAGGTTATGGGGCCCTCGCCGAGCTCGGGAAGGTCGTAGAACAGCTGGACCGCGGTCTCCTCGGGCGCCTCCGGGCCTGGGGCCATCTCGGACCAAGGGCCGGTCAGGACGATGAGCACCGTAGCCCCTCCTGCCCCTTCGTATCCCTCGACTATGGTGATGTGAGCTCCGAGTTCGTCCTTCCTGTACAACAGGGTGTGGACGGTGAGTTTCCCTTCGGTCCTCACCTCCTCTCCTTCTAGGCTCCACCCCTCCATGTTCCCCTTGTACCAGCCCACAACCTCGTCCGCGGCGGCGTACACCTTGTATCCATCGGATGGGACATCTTTCATACCTAAGGCTTCCTTGAGGTCCGCGGGCACGTAGTAGCCCTCCGAACCAGGGTAGACCGGGACCTTCACCTCCTCCCATTCCCCTGGCTGGAAGGGGCTCGTGGAGAACTCATTGTCCTTAAAGGTATTTTCAAGCTCGCGCTCCGAATATAGGTCGTAGACCTCGTTGTTCATGCACCGGTTGCCCTCTATGAGGTTTCCGCTGGAACCCTCGGCTATCCTGATCCCATACCCGTTACCTTCCACCTCGTTGTTCCGTATGATGTTTCCGGTGGAGTACCTGTTGACGAATATCCCGTCGGATCCGTTGTCCTTCGCCGTGCAGCCTTCCACCACGACGTCCTGGGAATAGTCCATCCTTACTCCTCCGGCGTTCCCGTCCGCCACGCATTTCGAGATGGTGAAGTTTCTGGCGTGGTCGAGGCATATGCCGACCTCCTCGTTGAAGTTGGCCGTGCATTCCGAGACAGTTCCGTCGGAGGAGAAGAAGAGGTAGATGCCTCCGGAGTTGTGACTGGCCTCACATCCGCTCAGGCTTACGTTCGTACAGCTTGACACGAAGAAGCCGTCGATGGTGTTGTCCTTTGCGGTGGAACCTGTTATGGAGAGGCCGGTTGAGGTCGCTATCTGTTCGTATCCTTCGAGGATCGTGCCAGCAAGGTATTTCTGGTAGTCTTCTAAACTTCCCACGGCCACTAAGCCCGCCGTGTTCCCGTTCAGGGTGGCGTCCTCCACAGTTGCGCCGGAGAACGAAGCTAAGAGCACGCCAGCCCCTTCGTTCTCCACGGCTTCGACACCCTGAAGCTTCGGCCCCTCGACGCCCGCAAGGTATACGCCGACCTCCCACCCTGAAACCTTCAGGTCCTTTATGGTGAGGTTTTCCACGCCTTCTGCGTAGACGCCGTAGCCATTTCCGCTCCCCTTGAGGGTGAATCCCTTCCCGTCTATGGTCACGCTGTCGGCCTTCACGGTTATGCAGGTCTCGGCGCTGGAGATATCGCCCGAAAGGACGTATAGGCCCGGCTCGTCTATCACGCAGCTACCCGATATGGTTCGGGCCCCAGCGGCGGCCTCGGATGCCGGCGTAAACCTCAGGAGCCTGTTGGAGAACTTGAACTCCCCGACCCACAGGTAGTATCCGTCGAACCATATGGCCCCAGGCCAGAAGAGGCGGTCCCGTGTTGCGAGGGGCCAATCCTTGTCCCCGTCTAAGCTCTCCCTGCCCAGCACTACGGCCGGAGGTTCGTCGGCCTCGGGGACTTCGTCCCATATGAGCACCCTGTTCCAGACGGTGTCGGCAACATAAAGGCGTTTTCCATCTAAGAACGCCCCCTCAGGCAGGTTGAACCTCGCATCTCCTTCACCCCTCAGGACCGTGGGACTTCCTCCTTCGGGAATATCGTCCACCCTGAACAGGTAGATCGCAGGCTCTGCGGCGCCCACGGCGGCCAGATGCTCGCCGTCGCTGGAAAGCCTCTTGGCGGATAGCTCTATGGTGTAGTCCGGGCCTTCGTCGCCTTCTGGGATACCCTTCCAAACGTAGATTTTGCCTGCCTCGGCGTCGGCCAAGTAGAAATATCGGTCGTCCATGGCCACGCCCCTGAGCCATTGGAAGCTCACATCGCCCACGGTAGGTCCCAGGATAACCTCGGGCCGTTCTCCCTTGAGGAGGGAGTCGACCTTCCATATGCAGACGGTCCTTTCACCTGCTATGGCCAAGGTGTCACCGTGGAGGGCTACGTCCCAAGGCTGGAAGCTGAGGTGGTATACGATGTCGGGTTTCGCACCGCTTTCGTCCGGAAGGTGCTTCCAGACGTATAGCTTCCGATCGAAGTCCGAGGCCACGAAGAGGTGCTCCCCGTCCGAACATGGGACGGGGTTTGTGAAGAAGTAGTTCTCCTCCAAAGTGTTGGTTTCAACATCCGGAGCACCGACCGCGAAGGCTGGAACCTGGCCCGCCTCCGGAGGCCAGGTGAACGCAAGTATCCGGTTTCCGTTGGTGTCGGATATGTAGATGATGCCTTCAGCTACGGCTATATCTGCTCCATCCCCACCCCTGACCGCGGCTCCTCCTGGAGGGGCGACCACAAGGCTCGGTTCATCCTCGTCGGCGAGAGGGACTTGGTCCCAGACCGCGAATCCGTTAAGGACGAGTCCTAAGAGCTTCCCTCCGGCGAACGTCAGGCCCCAGACTAAGTGTCTGTGCTCCACCGGATCCGTGAAGAAGCCGTCCGGAGGCTGGTCGTCGTAGGTGGGGAACGCATTCCATACGAAGACCCCTCCCTGAGCCCCTTCGACCTTCGGGTTATGGTCCCCTACGAGGAGGTGTTCCCCGTCGCATGCCACGACCCTGGGTGTTCCAAACCCCACTTCCTCCGTAAGTATCAGGTCCGCCGGCTGGTTGTTCTGGGTCGGAAAGCTCTTCCATACGAGGACCGCGGCCCTCCCCGGACAGGTGACTATGAGCCTCTCCCCGTCGGTCCAGAGGTCCCAGGGCCAGAAGATGGAGGCCTTGTCCTCAGGGCCGGGAATAGGTCCCGTGACCCTGGTGTAGAGGTCGGGGGCCCCTAACACCAAGTCCGCAGGCTCGCCGTTTTCGGTGGGGAGGTCGTTCCATATCAGGACCCGGTTGTTGTAGGTGTCGGCCACCACGAGATGCTCTCCGTCGGTGGCCACACCTATGGGCCAGTTGAGCTTGTCCGGCCCTATCCCGGGCTCGTTGGTGTAGAAATCCTCCTGGCCCAGCACTACGTCGGGTGGTTCGTTCCCTTCGGGGAGGTCGTTCCATATCAGGATGCGGTTATTTCGGGTATCGGCCAAGATCAACCTCTTCCCGTCGGTGGCTATCCCGGCGGGATGGTTGAACATAAGAGGTCCCCCGGAATAGTCGAAGTCGAACCAGCCCAGCACGATGTCAGCCTGCCCTCCGGTCTTGAAGCCCCCCTCGGCCACGCCTGGCTCGGCCGCCTTGTATGAGGAGGCCACGAGTTCGACCTCCTGGACGACGTCCGAAGGTTTCCCCTCCTCGGGTGGCCTCGCCTCCTCGGGCTCCATGTAGATATCTATGTGGACATCGTCCTCGCTCAACAGGAGATATCCGGTTTCGACGACCTTCTTACGGTATCCTCCCTCGGGGTCCTCGGCGAAGAGGGGCGCTCCCCACATAGGATGGATCGGATATAGCTTGTATCCTCCGTCCGGGCCGGTCAGGGCCTCGACCGTATCTTCGCAGGCCGCATCGTACAGCCACACCCTTATCCCCTGGACCGGCTTGCCGCCCACCTCGTACACGGTTCCGACGACCGCTATCGGGTTGTTCCCGAGACGTAGGACCAAGGTGGTATCCCCCATTATCTCTATGAACTTACGGGCGAAACCGGACCTAAGTTCGTACTTCGAACCGTCGGGAAGCCTCGCCGTCGCCCCACCTTTACCGACATAAGCCAAGAACTCGTATACATCCTCGCCCGAAGCCGCCACCTTGGCCCTGCCCGCCCTTCCTTGGGCGATGGATAAGCTGATGCCGCCCACGAATCCCTTTCCCAGATTGACGAACTTCCTGACCGCGAGATCGCCAGCTTCGTCCTCGACCCTCAGGAAGTAGGTTCCCACGCCGAGCCCTTCTAAGCCGAGCTCCAGCCTATAATGACCCGGAGATAACCCACCCGTCGTTCCTTCGTATACTCTTTGACCCAACACATTGTACAGCTCCACCTTAAGTTTGTCCACCTTGACCGGGAGGGATAAGTCCACGCTCAACCTGCCGTCCGTAGGGTTGGGGTACGGTGCACCGAGCGAGAATTCCGGGAGGACCTTCGCTTCCTCCTCCACTTCCACGAAGGTCGGGCTGCAAGGAAGGCTGAACTTTACGGGCCCGGATGAGGAGCTGACGCCACCGGATATCATCTGCCCACCCTTCCTCACCTCGACCACCGCACCGTCCACCGGGTTGTCGCTCCAATCCACGACCCAAACTTGGACCGTGGCGGTGCTGTGGAGGGACTCCTCGGCCTTCAACCCACCGAGTTGAAGGGGGATCAATACGAGCGCTATCAGAAGCCTTCCCATAGCTCTCACCTCCTAAGCTTCCCCTACGGCCCTCCTGAGTTCTTCGACCTTGTCCAACTTCTCCCATGTGAACCCTTCGTCGTGCCTTCCGAAGTGGCCGTATACCGCTGTCTGCCTGTATATGGGGCGACGGAGGTTGAGGTGCTCTATTATCCCCTTGGGCGTGAGGGGGAAGTGCTCCCTTATGAGCCTGACTATCTCCTCGTCCGAGAGCTTCCCGGTGCCGAAGGTCTCGACGTCCACCGATACCGGCTCGGCGACGCCTATGGCATAGGCGAGCTGTACCTCACATTTGTCGGCGATGCCTGCCGCCACTATGTTCTTGGCTATGTACCTCGCCATGTAGGCCGCGCTCCTGTCGACCTTAGTGGGGTCCTTACCGGAGAAGCACCCACCGCCGTGCCTCGCCATACCCCCATAAGTGTCGACTATTATCTTCCTTCCCGTAAGTCCCGTGTCTCCCTGAGGCCCCCCTATCACGAACCTGCCCGTCGGGTTCACATGAAATACCGTCTCGTCGTCCAGAAGCTCCTCGGGTATGGCCTCCCTTATAACGTGCTCTATTATGTCCCCCTTAAGCCTCCTGTAACTCACATCCGGATCGTGCTGGGCGGACACCACCACAGCGTGCACCCTTATGGGCCTGTCCTCCTCGTACTCCACCGTCACCTGGGACTTTCCGTCCGGCCTGAGATAAGGCAATATCCCCTCCTTGCGCACCTCCGCGAGCCTTCTTACTAGCTTATGCGCCAACATGATCGGCATAGGCATGAGTTCCGCCGTCCCCCTACATGCGAACCCGAACATCATCCCCTGGTCCCCGGCCCCCTGTTCCATGTGGAGCCCCTCGCCCTCAAGGACCCCCTGGGCTATGTCGGGGGACTGTTCGTGGATGCTGGTGAGCACAGCGCAGGAGTGGTAGTCGAGGCCGTACTCGGCGTTGGTGTATCCTATGTCCCTTATAGTGTCCCTTATGACCGTAGGTATGTCCACATAGCAGTCCGTGGTGACCTCACCCGCCACGAGGACCATCCCCGTGGTGAGCAGGGTCTCCACCGCCACCCTGCTGTAGGGGTCCTGAGCTAACATGGCGTCCAGGATGGCGTCCGATATCTGATCCGCCACCTTGTCCGGATGCCCCTCCGCAACCGACTCCGATGTGAAAAGATGCCTCTTGGACATGTCCCCTCCTCATTCCGTCCATATAGGGCTGGACCAGGCCATGTGCCCGTCCGCCTGGATCACCCTCAGATAGTAGTACCGACCTCTTCCACCCCTATCCTTCCAGCGTACCTCCAACTCCCTGCCCTCGACCTCCCGGCCGTAGGCCACCTCCGAGTCCTTAACTACCTCCACCTTTATCGGAGCGGTGCCTGCGACTTTGAGGTACACCTCCAGGTCCCTCGGGTCCTTCACCACGCCGCCCATAGGAACGCCGTTTATCCTGAAGTCCAAGAGTATCCGTGCTCCCGTGGTCCCGTAGCACCTCCTCGACCTCAGAGCCCAGAAGATAGCTTCCCTGGTCAGCTCCCCTGCGAGCACGCATGCAAGGCCTCCGGGAGGGGTGCCCGGATGGCCGGTGTGGTCGTCCGAGCCAGCTATCACCCCCAACCTATATCCCCTTTCCCACGCAGCCTGAACCGAGTGCTCCCCGTAGCACTCGGAGGAGCCCCACATAGAATATATCTCGACCACAGGCTCCCACTTGGGGTCGTGCTGGTCCCAGTCCGTCCTACCGCCGTACTTGGTGTGGTGGGGCACGGCTATCGCATCCATCCCCTCTAGTTTCGAAAAGAGCTTGTTGGGGGTGTCGGTCTCGGGCTCGTTCGCCGGGAAGTAGGGTCCCTCGTCTCCGAGGTAATACACGCATTTGTCCCCCCATACCGTCCATCCTCCCCACTCGAATCCCACGAAGGTCACGAAGCTCCCAGGGGAGTTGTACTCGTCGGCCTTGGCTACATCCAGCTCCCAGAAGTCCTCCACCGGAAGCCGCTTGGCACCTTCCACGTGGTTCGTGAGGGCGCAGAAGTCGAGGAACCTCACATCCCTCGCCCAGAGGTAGTACTCGTCTATCGTCCCCCTCCCGTCGCAGTGTTCGTTGTGCCCATGTATGTCCCCGAAGTAGGCCCCCCATCCCTCGGGGAAGAAGTCCACGCCTATGGGGGGACTTTGACCTATCAGGCCGTTCCTCTCGTCCACGAGGGTTACGGTGTGCACCCCGGGGGTCCTTAGGACGAGCCCAGAAAGCACGAGCTTACCGTCCCTCACCTCCGCCTCCCTCGGCACCTCGGCCTTCGGGTCGGTGCAGATTATCCTCACTTTGCCGGAGTATCCCGGGCTCGGGTTACCATCTTGGCCGTCCAAGGCTAGAGCCCTAAGTTGGAAAGGCCCTCCCGACCGGACGACGGAAGGTGCTATCACATATAGGCACCTCGGATGTCCCCCCGTCACCTCCAAGACCGGAAAGGAGGCTATCCTGCGGTACCTCCCGCTGTTGTCCAGGTCCAAAGCTACCGGGAAGGGATAGCGCATGCTCATCTCGGGCATCCTCATGGGATTTCCGAGGGGGTCGGCGAAGTTCAAGGTCACTACCTCCCCCTCCCTTAAAGGATACCCCTGAACAAGTATATCGGCTATTCCGTCCGAAAATGTAACGTCCAACTTGGGCCTGGGGTCGGTGCAGGAGACGGAAAAGTAGGGCGTGCGTGCCCTGAGCACCGTGTCCAAGGTGAGGGGCTGTAGGTCCCCGAATGGGGTCTCGACGGCTATGTGGCCGTACCTACCTACGCCGCCTGGCCCTGCCCGGAAGTGGAACTTGAGGTACACCTCCTCGCCGGCCCGGACCCTTTCAGGTTCGAGCCACGCCTCTCCCGGGACGGGGGGCTCGTGCACGAACCTGCGGTACTCCCTCCACCACTCCCTCGTGCCGAACTCCATCCTCCTCCAAGCCTTACGGACTCCAAGTTGTATGGCAGGTACGACGGCGTCCATCAGCTCACCCCCAGGCGTACCTCCGACGAATCCCCGACGTTTAGCCTCTGGTAGGCGCCGGAGACCCTCGCCCTGTCCCCGACTATGGAACCCTCCAAAAGGCATCCCTTCACGAAGGCCCCTTCCCCCACTATGCTGTTCCTAACTATGGACTCTTCTATGTGTGCCCCCTCCGCCACCGACGTGTAAGGGCCCACTATGGAACTTTCTACCTTGGCCGTCGGAGCTACGAAGGAGGGGGGGAGGACCACGGATCCGGGGACATCCGGAGCGTCCCCCCTCTTGGAGAGCAGGTGCCTGTTGGTCTCGAGGAGACTTTCGGGCTTTCCACAGTCGAACCAGTCCTCGATCTGGAAGGCCTCCAACCTCGCTCCCCTTTCCACCATCTCCTGAAAGGCGTCCGTGAGCTGGTACTCGCCCTTGGTCCTCCTGTCCTCGTTTATTATCGTCTCTAAGCTTCGGAAGAGCAAGGGGGTGTTCCTCACGAAGTTCACCCCCGCTATCGCAAGGTCGGACACGAACTCGGAGGGCTTCTCCACCAGGCGGACTATCCTGTCGCCCTCGGTAACCACCACCCCGAACCTCCTCGGGTCCTCCACCTGCTTCACGCCTATCCTCGCATCTGCTCCCCCCTCCAAAGCACCCCTCAGGTCCCCCTCGAATATGGTGTCCCCGTATATGATGAGGACTGGCTCACCTTCGGTATACTCCCTCGTGAGGTATACTGCATGTCCGAGCCCGAGTTGCTCCTCCTGTTCCACGGCGTAGAGCCCCAGCTCCGGGTACTCCCTCCTTACATATTCCACTATCTTATCCCCCAAGTGCCCCACCACGAGCACCACCTCGTCCACGCCCAACTTCACCACCTCGTCCAGGATGTAGGCTAGGATAGGCCTTCCGGCGACCTGGAAGAGGGCCTTGGGGGTGGTGTAGGTATGGGGTCTGAGCCGGGTCCCCATCCCTGCCACGGGGATTATGGCCTTCATTCCGTCCTCCCCGCCGAGCTTAACAGGGGCGGTCCCTCCCCGGATCTGTTGAGGGGGTCCACCGGGAGAGGACCGCTTGCAAGGGGAAGGCCGAAGAAGGATAGGAACTCCTCGTTGCTTGTGAACTGTGGAAATATGCCGCCGAACGATGGGTCGGGAAGCACGAACGGAGGATCGCCCATACCTAAGGGGTTAAGTTGAGCGTCGGTGAGCACGAGATCGTCGTAAAAGTTATCGTTCCCGAAGTTCTCGGGGTTCCACCTATGGTAAGGCAGGAGGTCCTTGAGGTCCTGTGGAGGGTGGTCGAACCAGGCGGATAGGTCCACCAAAAGTTCCTCCTCCTCCCCATCCTGGTCGAAGTCCTCCCTTAAGGCCACGGGCCCGGAGAGGAGCTGCCTCACCTTGGCGAGCAGGTCCTCTACCGTCTCAACATCCCTGAGGAACTCGGGGGTATCCTCCTCCGGCCCGATCTCCTCGTCCAGGGCCTCCAAGACCTGCTTCTTGATGATGTCGTCCTCCTGAGGGTCTTCCTCGGACCTTATGAAGGCCACACCATCTTCGAGCTTTATCAGGGCTGCGAATATGTCTGACTTAGCCTTAGATGGATTACCGCCTGAGCGCAGTGTGAGGAACTGGGATTCCTTATCGAGGTACCTCAGGTAGGCCAGCTTGAGGGAGTCGGACTCCGCAGATAAGACGTCGTAGCTTCCCATGTAGTCGAAGTCAAGGTTGTACGAGGTGAAGATGAGAAGCCATGCTCTTAAGAGCCTTACCTGGGCGTCCAACACATATACCTCCCCTAAGTCCACCTCCAAGGAATCCACCTCGGGAGGAGGCAGGAATCCCTCCTCCATCCCACCTGCGAACGCCTCCATGAAGGGCTCCAGGGTCTCCGCATTGATGTAAACCTTAAATTCCTCGTCCTTCTCCACCTCCTCCAAATGTCCCAGGGCCCTCCCCAGGCCCGGGAGCACCTCCTGTTCCACGACATCCTGAACGTCGCTCATCCTAAAGATGGCCACCTTCGCAGCACCGGGTGGCCATGCCCTCTTCGCCATCCTGTAGAACGTTATCGGAGAGCTGGCCATAAGCTCCACCGGGGACTCAGATGGAAGCCCCTCGAGGATGCTGGCCAGGCTGTCCGCTGCGTCCAACACCCTCCTGTTCTTGAGGATCGTAAGGAGTTCCGTTATAGCCATTCCGAAGTGGGCCAAGGAATTGGATGGGTCAAGCCTTAACGCCTCCTCGTACAGATCTCGGACGTAGCTCAAGTCCACCTCCCCCAGGGCCTCCTGGGGAGGGGCTTCGGGCTTGACCTTGCTTAAGTTGTCCTCCAGAACCCTACCTGCCTCCTCTGCCTTCGCCCTGGAGGCCTCCTGGTCCACCTTGGGCTTCTCCTCCGGGCCGAAAAGCTTGCAGGACAGGAACAGCGCCAGGACGCCGGTGAGCATGTACTTGCCGCGCATCTTATCCTCCTCGTTTTAGATCCCTCACCAAGATAACCTTCCCAGAGCCCCCTAAAAGTGAGCTTTGTCACATCAAAGGATATCCTTTACGAACCCCAAACGTTCCTTGTACACCTCCGAAAGGAACTCCCTCACGTCCCGTCCGCTGTGCATAGCGAGGACCTTTCTGGCTACCTCCCTGGCTTCGCTCAAGGTGCTTTTCCTTATCATCTCCTTGACCTCTGGGATGGCATTGGGGTTCATACTGAAGGAATCTAAACCCATCCCCAAAAGCACGGGCGTGGCCAGGGGGTCGCTCGCCATCTCCCCGCAGAGGGCCACAGGGATGTCGTTGCCGTGCCCTGCCTCTATCGTCTCGTATATCAGCCTGAGTACCGCCGGATGGAACGGATCGAAGAGGTAGGCCACCTTATCGTTCCCCCTGTCCACGGCCATGGTATACTGTATGAGGTCGTTCGTCCCTATGCTGAAGAAGTCGGCCTCCCTTGCGAGCCTGTCGGCGACCAAGGCCGCCGAAGGCACCTCTATCATAGCCCCCACAGGAGGGTCCTTGAAATCGGCCCCTTCCTGCCTGAGCTGGAGCTTCGCCTTCTCCACCATCTCCCTCGCTTCCAAGAACTCTTCGATCCCCGATATCATGGGAAACATTATCTTGACGCTTCCGAACTCGCTCGCCCTCAGGATGGCCCTGAGTTGTTCTAAGAACACCTCCTTCCGCATGAGCGAAACCCTTATAGCCCTCCACCCCAAAAAGGGGTTCGCCTCAGGGGAGGCCGACATACCGAGCTTGTCCCCGCCCAGGTCCAAGGTCCTGATGACCACAGGCCTCGGGGCCATCCCCTCCACGACCTCCCTGTAGACCCGAAACTGCTCCTCCTCGCTCGGAAGGTGGGGATGCACGAGGAACAGGAACTCCGTCCTGTAGAGCCCTATCCCCTCAGCTCCGACCTCCAGACATGTCCTCACCTCCTCCGGGAACTCTATGTTGGCCTCCAGTGAAACCTTGTGGCCGTCCTCTGTCTCGGCGGGAAGGTCCCTCAGGACGGAGAGCCTGGCCTCCTGCTCCAGGAGGGCCTGACGGCGCTTCAGGTACGTCTCGAGCGCTTCCTCGTCCGGGTTCACATGGACGACGCCCCTGTACCCGTCCACCACGACGGTATCCCCGGGCTCCACGAGCTCCGTGATGCCTTCGACGCCCACCACGGCCGGTATGTTCAGGGCGTGGGCCAATATGGCAGCATGGGACGTGCTCCCCCCGAGCTCAGTCGCCAACCCCAGGACATGTCTGCGGTGCATGTGGGCCGTATCGGAGACCGTGAGGTTGCGGGCGACGACCACGACCTCGGATTCTAAGTGGGCCAGGGACGGGGACGGCTCCCCCATGAGGCGCGAGGCCACCCTCCGCTGTACGTCCAGGACATCGTACATCCTCTCCTTGAGATACGGGTCGTCCGAGGCCTTCAGGGCCTTGACGACCTTGCGCAGGGTTCTGAAGAACGCGAATTCCGCGTTCTTTCGTTCCTTCCTTATCCTCCCCACCGTCTCATCTATTATAGCCCTGTCTTCGACCATGGCTACATGGGCGTCCAAGATCTTTGCGGCCTCCTCCCCCAACTCCTTCAAGATCCGCTCCCTGGTCTCCTTCAGTTCCCCCCGCACTTCCTCCATAACCTTAAGGAACTTCTCGACCTCCCTTTCGACCTCCTCCTCCGAGATGGTCCTCTCCTCTATCCAGAAGTCCTCCTTCTCGTAGAGGAACGCCTGTCCCACAGCTATGCCAGGAGAGGCCGCTATGCCCTGAAGCACGAATTCATTCTTCATAAAATCCTTCCTCCACAAGCTCGGAGAGCGCCTCCACGGCCTCCTCGCAGTCCTCCCCCTCGGCCCTTATCGTAAGGTCGCTGCCCTGCTCTGCCGCCAGGGAGAGCACTCCCATTATGCTCTTCCCGTTCACCCTTTCCCCGTCCTTTATGATATAGATATCGGACTTAAACTTGGACGCTTTCTCCACGAACAAGGACGCCGGACGGACATGTAGGCCGAGTTTGTTGCGGATCGTGACGGTGCGCTCGGCAGCCTTCATATCCCTCCTTCAGAAACGCCAGACCGCCCCTATGTCCACCCCCTGATCTCCATCCTCGTTCAGCCCGAATAGGGCCTCGAACCTATATTCGAGCGAGGGGTTCGCCGAAAAACCTACCCCGATGAAGAGGACGGAGGACGCCTCGGGCTCCTCGGATACGGGCAGGTCCACATCCAACCCCAAGTAGGACACGAGCTGTGGGAACCCGAACCCTAAGGACGCCCTAATGTCCACCCGGAGGCTGTCCCGGTAGTGGGCCCCTAAGGAGGCCGAGATCATGGGCCCCCTGTCCCCTCCGACTATCCTGCGCTCCAGATCTATCCCTATATAAGTTGGCTCCTCGGCCTCCACACCGATGTGGAGCCCGAAGTCCGTCCTTCCGCCGAGGCCGTACTCCATGTGTTCGAAGAGGCCGAACTTGAAGGACGGCTCCACCCAAACCAGATGCTCTATGCCCACCTCGTACGCCCCCCTTGGGACGGTCCGAGGGGTATCGAAGACCCCCGCGCTGACCGCACCGGAAAGCACAAGCACGAACCCGAAGGCTCCGAGGGTACGCATGTCCCCCTCCTTTTTAAAACCGACGAAAGCAAAATAGCCAAATAACATCCCCTTGTCAAGACCTTTGGGCCCGCCTCATAAGAGCGCACTCCGCGACCAAAGCCCCCGCTATGACCGAGGTGCAGAGGAGGTACGGGGCCCTGAGCCCCCAACCCTGTGCCACCCATCCTCCGAGGAAGGGCCCCGAAAGGAGCCCGCTTCCCACTATGGCCTCGTTCAGCCCGCTGTACGCCCCCATCTGTACCTGGCCGTAAAGGCTGTAGAATATGCCGAAGGAATACGTCGTCCCTAAGAGGAGGCCCAACAGCAGGAACCCTAAGGCGAAGCCTTCGAACCTCTCCGAGGTCATGACGGAGGCCATCCCGACCGTACCCGATAGCTGGGCGAGCAGAAGGTTCCTCATCTTTATGCCCTTCCCCCCCCTCGCCCTGTAATATGCAAACGTTGTGAGTTGTGTTAAGGATATGACAGCCATAAGTATGCCTAAGGTCCTCGGGGAGAAACCTATCTCGGTCCCCAGCTTGGGGAAGAGCGACCTCACTGTCCCCATCGTGAAATATCCCGCGAAGTTGGCCACCCAAACCGCATAAAGGAGCGACCTTCCTCCGCACCGCTCCGATGGAGGTCCCACATCGGGAGCAGAGGTCCTCCTTCCCTCGGGAACCCTCACCAAGATAGCTAAGATCGCCAGGTCGATCGCAGCAGCCCCCCAGAAGGGAAGCTTGAAGTCCGTCTGGAAGGCCACGCCTCCTAAGAGAGGCCCCACCACCATCCCAGCACACCATGCCATGTTATACCCCCCCAAAGCTTTGGCCAAAGCCTCCCTTCCCTTCCCCTCAGCTATCCACGTCGCCAAGGGAGGCCAGAACAGGGACATGACCCCACCCCCGAGCCCCACGAGCAGGAGGAGGTATCCCACGCTACCCGTCCAGACCGCCACGGTGTACACGCCCGCATATATCGCGGCCCCTATCAGCATGAGCCTCTTAGGCCTGAACCTGTCGGCCAGCCTCCCTGCGAACGGGGCGGCCAAGGTATAGCACAGGGAACCCACCGTCCCCACGAGCCCGAGCTGAAAGGGGGACGCCCCGAACCTTATGGCCAAAAGGGGGAGTGCGAAGTTGACCATGGAGACCACGACCGCCATCCAGAAGGCGGCCACCTCGAAGACCCCTATCTGCCCGAACCTTCCCATATCCCCTCCGAAAACGAGACCAGAATATAAGCCCGAACCGCATCCCGGTCAAGGGACAAAAAACTCTTGCCTCCGGGGTTCCAAACGTATATTTTTTGTATGTATGTTGAAGGAACTTTACATAAGGGACTTCGCCATCGTGGAGGAACTTTCCCTCTCCCTCGGACCGGGCCTCACCGTTATCACGGGCGAGACCGGGGCGGGGAAGTCCATCCTCGTGGAGGCCCTCGGCCTCCTCCTTGGAGGGAGGGCATCTTCCGAGGTCGTCCGTCTGGGGGCCGAGAGGTGCAGGGTGGAAGGGCTGTTCGACATCTCGGGCTGGGAGCCGGCGTTAAGGGCGGTAAGGGCCTTAGGGGTGGAGGTGGAGGGGGAACTCTCCCTCTGCCGGGAGGTCTCAAGGGAGGGGAGGAGCAGGTGTTACATAAACGGGAGGCTGGTGCCACTCCACCTCCTCAGGTCCGTAGGGGAGGTCCTGGTGGACATCCACGGCCAGCACGAGCACCAGGCCCTCCTGAGGGAGGAGACCCACATAGGTTTCCTCGACAGGTTCGGGGGGCTCGGTCCGCTGGTGGACGAGGTGGGGAAGCTCTACGAGAAGTTCGCCTCCCTGCTCGAGCGGCTGGAGGAGCTCAGGGCGAAGGAGAGGGCCATATCGGAACGCAGGGAACTTTACGCCTTTCAGCTCAAGGAGATAGAGGAAGCAGAGGTACAGCCCGGGGAGATCGAGAGGTTGGAGGAGGAGAGGAAGGTCCTGGAGAACGCTGGGCAGCTTCTGGAGTCGGCCTCCTCCCTGGTGGAGGTCCTATACGAAGGGGAGGACTCGGTCGTCTCCCAGGTGAGCCGATGCCTGAGGACCTTGGAGGAGATGGCCAAGGCGGACCCATCCCTCGGCGAGCGGGTTGAGATCTGCAGGAACATGCTCTACGAGGCCGAAGACCTGGCCGACTTCCTGAGGGACTACGCATCCAGGATAGAGGTCGACCCAGAGCGCCTTGAGGAGGTGGAGGAGAGGCTCCTGCTCCTCAAGCGCCTCGTCAGGAAGTACGGGGGCTCCGAGGAGGCGGTGCTCAAGTACAGGGACTTCCTGAGGGAGGAGCTCGAGGCTTCGGAGGGCATAGGGGAGGAGATAAGGAAGGCCGAGTCGCAGGTTCATGAGGCCCGTAGGGCGCTCTCCCTGGCCTGCCTGAGGCTCTCCGAGGCCAGGAGGGAGGCGGCAGAAAGGCTCTCCCGGGCGGTCGAAGCGGCCCTCTCCGACCTGGGTATGAAGGGTGCCTCCTTCCAGGTCCGCCTGGAGGCCCAGGAGGACCCCGAGGGCCCCGTCGAGGTAGGGGGGAGGAGGTTCCGTGCGGGTCCCTCGGGGATGGACACGTGCAGGTTCTACTTAGCGGCCAACCCCGGCGAGGGATTCCGCCCCCTGGCCCAGGTGGCGTCGGGCGGGGAGACCTCCAGGATAATGTTGGCCCTGAAGTCCATCCTCGCCGATGTGGACCAGGTCCCCACGGCCGTCTTCGACGAGATAGACATAGGGATCTCGGGAAGGACCGCAGATTCTGTCGGAAGGAAGCTGAAGGAGTTCTCCCGCTCCCACCAGGTCCTCTCCGTGACGCACCTGCCGCAGATAGCCCGCATGGCCGACCTCCATCTCGTGGCCAGGAAGAGGAGGAAGGGGGGCCGCACCGTGACCGAGGTCCTCGAGGTGAAGGGAGAGGATAGGGTGAAGGAGATCGCAAGGCTCCTCTCCGGAGGGAGGATATCTCCGACCGCGAGACGACATGCCGAGGAGATGCTGAGGGAGGCCAGCTATGCTTAGCCCCCACAGGCTCGCCAACTTCCTCACCCTGAGCAGGATAGCCCTCGTCCCCCCGTTCCTGGCCTTCCTCATATCCGAAGGAGGTCCTGGTCCCATCTCCAGGATCCTGTTGGTTTATATGGTCCTCTCGGACCTTCTGGACGGCCCCGTGGCCAGGAGGAGCAGGACCGACAACCCCACAGGCCGCTTCCTTGACCCCTTGGCGGACAAGCTGATGGTGGGGTTGGGATATATCGTGCTCTCCTTCAAGTTCGATCTGATCCCGTCCTGGCTCACGGCGTTGATCTTGGGGAGGTTCGTGCTCGTAAGGGGGCTCTGGGGCCTCGTGTTTTTGACCTCGGGCATGGACCTCGGCTCGTTCCTGAGGCTCGGGAACGCCCTCACGAAGCCCAACTGGCTCGGGAAGGCGGCGGCTGACACACAGATGGGCCTGTTCTTGGTGGTCTTTTTTCCGTTCCTGGGCTTCCTCCACACCCCGGGAGTGTACATCGTGGCCGTACTTACGGCCTCCTCCGGAATCTATTACCTCATCCTGTCGGCCAGGGCGCTCCGGGACACCGAGGTCCTCCTGAGGCCCCAGGTCAGGTGGAGGCGCCTGGGGAGAACCATCCACAGGGCGTCGTCGGCGATTGCGGGACTGGTATGGAGGGAAAGCTCGTAAATTGAGGAGGATGCCGTGCGTTTCATAGCTTACATAGAAAAGGACCCTGAAACGGGACTGTATGTCGCCGTAGTCCCTGGCATCCCTGGGGCACACACCCAAGCTGAAACCTTAGATGAGCTACAGCGTAACTTAAGGGAAGTCCTCGAACTATGTCTTGAAGAGTTAAAACCCGACGAATTGCCCGAGTTTGTCGGCATCCAGCAAGTAGAGGTGGCAGTTGGGTAAGCTCAAGCTCGTAGATGCAACAACTATGGAAAAGTTGCTGTTTAAGTTAGGCTTTAAGCGAACCCGTCAAAGGGGAAGTCATGTATTCTACAGACATCCGGATGGTAGGACCACTACCGTACCTCATCACAAAGGGAGGCTCCTCGCAAGACCTCTGATAAGGGAGATTCTGCGGGAAATTGGGCTATCTGTGGAAGAGTACAACGAATACTTGAACCAACTTTAAGGGGGATATATATGAAGGTAGCTGTGGTCATGGGGAGCGAATCCGACAGGGAGGTCATGAAAAAGGCCGTGGAGCAGTTGGAGGCCTTAGGCATATCCTGCGAGACCTTCGTCGCGTCCGCACACCGCACCCCCGAAAGGGCGGTCGGGATAGCTCAGGAGGCGGAGGAACGGGGGTTCAAGGTTATCATAGCGGGGGCCGGCCTTTCCGCCGCCCTTCCGGGGGTCCTGGCCGCACACACTACGCTCCCCGTCGTAGGCGTGCCGATAGCCTCGTGGCCCTTGGGAGGTATCGACGCCCTCCTCTCCATGGTCCAGATGCCCACGGGGGTCCCCGTAGCCACCGTGGGGATAAACAACGCCAAGAACGCGGCGATCCTGGCCGCAGAGATATTGGCCCTGAGCGACGAGGGAGTAAGGAAGGCGTTGGAGAGGATGAGAGGGGGATGGCGAGGATAGTGCCGTTCGAGCGAGGTCTCGAGGAGGCCCTCGAGGTCCTCGGTTCGGGAGGAGTGGTCGCCCATCCCACCGAGACGGTGTACGGGCTCGGGGCCGATCCCTGGGACCCAGAAGCGGTGGAGAAGGTACGTCGCATCAAGGGGAGGGCCGAGGGTAAGGGGTTCATCCTCGTGGTCTCGGAAGTGGGGATGCTGGAAGGACTGGTGGACGAGGTTCCCGAGGCATTCCAAGTTCTGAGCGAAAGGTTCTGGCCGGGCCCCCTCACCTTGGTGTTGAAGGCAGGACCCAAGGCTCCCTTCTGGTGCGAGGGTACGGTGGCCGTCAGGGTCCCAGGGCACGAAGGCCTGAGGAAACTTATAGCGACCTTCGGCAGGGCCATCATCTCTACGAGCGCCAACCTTTCCGGAGGCAAACCCGCCGAGACAGCGGAGGAGGTTGCCCGTAACTTGGAGGGCGTGGACCTGATATTGGACGGGGGGAGGTGTTCCGGCCCTCCTTCCACGATCCTGGACCTCTCCTCCGGAAGGCCCCGCATCCTGAGGCTGGGAAGGATACGGCCTTAGTGCTCGGGCCGGCTCTTGAAGGTCGGGGTGTCCAGGTAGGTCACAGGACCGGAAGGTACTCCTCGAGCTCGTAGGCCGTAACCCTGGTCCTGTACCTTTCCCATTCTATCTTTTTATTTTCTATAAGCTTGTAGAATATGTGGTCTCCGAGGGTCTCCCTTACGAGCTCGCTTCCCTCGGCAAGCTGGATGGCCTCCCATAGGCTCCCGGGCAGGGTCCTTATGCCCAGCTCCTCCCTCTCCTCGTCCGTCATCTCGTAGACGTTCCTCTCCACCGGAGGAGGAAGCTCGTAGCCCCGCTTTATCCCCTCTAGCCCCGCAGCGAGCATAACTGCGAAGGCAAGGTACGGGTTGCATGCTGGGTCGGGGGCACGGTACTCCACCCTCATCGCCTCCTCCTTGCCGGGCTTGTACACAGGGACCCTTATGAGGTCGGAGCGGTTCCTCAGGGCCCAGGTTATGTAGACCGGAGCCTCGTACCCTGGTACGAGCCTCTTGTAGGAGTTCACCCACTGGTTGGTCACGAGGGTTATCTCGGGCGCGTGGCGCATGAGGCCCGCTATGTACCGCTTCCCGACCTCGGAGAGGTGGTACTCGTCGTCCGGGTCGAAGAAAGCGTTCCTGTCGCCCTGGAACAGGGACTGGTGGGTATGCATGCCGCTGCCGTTCTCGCCCTGGAGGGGCTTGGGCATGAAGGTTGCGTAGGCTCCATGTTTCAGGGCTATCTCCTTCACCACGAGCCTGTAGGTCATGGTGCTGTCGGCCATGGTGAGGGCGTCGGTGTAGCGCAGGTCTATCTCGTGCTGGGAGGGAGCGACCTCGTGGTGGCTGTATTCCACCCCTATCCCCATGGCCTCCAAGGTCAAAGCTATGTCCCTCCTTATGTCGCTCGCGACGTCCAAGGGCGTAAGGTCGAAGTACCCCCCCTGGTCCAAGGGCTCCGGGGACTCGCTGCTTTTGAAGAGGAAGAACTCGAGCTCCGGTCCGACGTAGAAAGTGAAGCCCATATCCGCCGCCTTCTTCAGCATCCTCTTGAGAGCGTAACGGGGGTCCCCCTGGTGCGGGCTCCCGTCGGGCTCGAGGATGTCGCAGAACATCCTGGCCGTGGCTCCGCCCTCAGTCGGCCTCCAAGGAAGTATCTGGAAGGTGGAAGGGTCGGGCATGGCTATCATGTCGCTCTCGTCTATCCTCGCGAAGCCCTCTATCGAGGATCCGTCGAACCCCATCCCCTCCTCCAAGGCTCCCTCCAGCTCCTCCACGGTTATGGCGAAGCTCTTGAGGAATCCGAGGATGTCGGTGAACCAAAGGCGGACGAACTTCACTTTGTTCTCGTGGGCGGTCTTCAGCACAAATTCCTTTTCCTCGTCCATATCCCCTCCTTTCGGGTCAACGGGACGAACACAAGATACAGGGGGGATGTTTCGTCCCTATGACGGGAACGTTAAATCTACGTTACAGGGGTAACCGGCCGTACGTTTAATGTCAAGTTATGTCAAGCATCGAATGTTGCCCTTGCTTATGCGATGGAATTGTTATATTTTTCTTAGCCAACCGAAGGAGGGGACATGAAGGAGATCGTCGGCATGTGGAGGAGCACGAAGATGTGCGCCCTCACGGCCCTCACCGCGGCCGTCTACGCTGCTGTCCTCATCCCGTTCAAACCGATCCCGATAATCCCCGGTTTCACGGAGATAAGGCCGGCCAGCGTGCTTCCCGTGGTCTGCTCCCTCCTCTTCGGCCCTGCAGCAGCTTGGGGGGCCGCCTTCGGCAACATCGTAGGGGACCTCTTCGGGACCTTGGGACCGGGGAGCCTGTTCGGGTTCGTGGGCAACTTCCTCTACGGGCTCCTGCCTTACAAGCTTTGGAGGGCCCTGGGCGGGGGCACATCCCTCCGCTCTGGCAGGGACCTGGCGGTGCTCGCCCTCGTCTGCTGGACCTCGAGCGCGGCCTGCGGGGTGACCATAGGGTGGGGCGTGGACCTGCTCGGGTTCGTCCCCTTCGGAGCTCTGGGGAACATCATATGGGTTAACAACTTCTTGGTCTCCATGGTCCTGGGGCCAGTGCTCTTAAGGCTGCTCTGGAGGAGGGCGGAGAGGTGGGGGCTGCTCTACACTCAGATCGTGGAAGGGGCCGGAAGGCCGAGGACGTGGGTCCTGGGCCTCGTGCTCCTCGTCCTCGGGACGGTGGGAGGTCTTGTCCTGGGCAACGCCATATCCTTGGGGGTGTACAAGGCCGTGCCCTTCGCCTTCGGCAAAGGGGTCACAGGTGGGCTCGGCATAGGCTTAGG
>Ga0180302_10000232_pt1 | contig 23150 bp, 23 predicted proteins | sample GuaBasSediGuay17_FD_121794 | JGI IMG/M metagenome (GOLD analysis project Ga0180302, IMG submission 121794) | Subseafloor sediment microbial communities from Guaymas Basin, Gulf of California, Mexico - Guay17, Core 4571-4, 12-15 cm | ecosystem: Environmental > Aquatic > Marine > Hydrothermal... | reverse complement strand
TTTGGAGAAGTTTTCTCTTAGTTAATAGTTTCTACTTCTAAGAATAACTAAGTAATAACATATCCATTACCCAACAAACCCCAAGAAAAAGACAAAAAACACCTAAACATAAAGAAAGTCAATAGGTAAGAGGGGAGAAAGATCTACTTATATCAATTTGAACTTCCTCTTCTTAACGCCAGCTCTTCTTCTATCCTCCTCAGTAATTTCGTATACCTTTTCAATAATCTTTATCTCCTCCTTGCTAAGCGATAAGCCTCTTCTGGACATCATTCTACGTTGTGTCTCTATAGCGGACTCTAGGAAGAGTTCTACAGGCTCTATACCAAGGCTTTTAGCATATATTGTGAAGGATGGTACGTCTTCATATATTATACCATGGAGGTGAGATGAAATGCCTATATTCTTTCCAGTGTATATGTGGACTCCTATAGAGGTCTTTACCATGTCGCCTATAAAACAGCCTACTTTGAGTATTCCAGTATCTATTCTCTTTCCGCCTATAGTAACTCTGACTGTACCGTAGGTATTCTTTAAATCTGAATTCGTAGTAGCGGCTCCTATATTCACCCATTCACCTATATAGGCATGACCTATGAATCCTAAGTGGTACTTGTTCGTATAGCCTAATACTATAGTTTCCTCCAATTCACCTCCAGCTCTACATACATCGCCTAGATTGCTTCCTTCTCTAATTTGTGCTCCCCCCACTATTATATTGTCTCGTCCTATGAAGGTAGGGCCTTCTATTCTAGCTCCTGCCTGGATCCTCGTATTTCTTCCTACATATATAGGTCCTGCTTTTGTATTGAAGACTGTATATGGTTCAACTTCTACACCTTCATCTAGGTATACAAGTCTTTCATCGCCTACTATGGCTACTCTTTCATCTACATACTTTGCCTTCCACTCTCTTCCTACGTACCTCTCTTCTAAATCCTCCTTTATCAGCTCTGCATTCATATTAACCATGTCCCATAGATAGTCAGATAGTGCTATTTCTTCTCTAGGCACTTCTACATAGTTTCTAATTATTTTCTTGAGCTCGATGGCTTTTTTCTCATTCATAGGTTCGAGTAATAAGCCTTCTATTCTTCTTGCATTATTGCTCGTAGCCTTTATGAGAGCGACATCTGTTCCGGAGTAAACTATGATGTTATCCTTTCCATCTATTATCCTCTTTATATTCTCCTCAGTTCTCCTATCCAATACAAGTCTACCATTCATTAATATAGTGTCTGAGTCTAGTTCACCCTCTCTATTGACTACATATTCTTCTCTCTCACTACTATATTTTAGAGTATAAAGGTCCCTTAGGTAGTCGCGCATATATGCACATACTATATCATGTTCAAAACTTTCTACCACTCTCTCCCTATTAGTCTTAGTGCCTACTCTTAGTTCGTAGACTGGTCTTAGGAGAGTTAGTGGGTAGAAATTAGTAGCCTTATAATCCTCGAATATTCCAAGAATCATATAACTCTCCGATAGTGTGGTATTATAAGAGATTTAAATTTTTGCTATTGACCTATAAAGAGATGCTAGTACAGTATAGCATCTTCTTAGCCTAAGTTAATATATTATTGGAAGAAAGATCTACACTCTAGTTACCGTGGAAAATACACCACTCTTCTGGACTCTATATACTACGTCTGCAACGTCTTCGAGTTCCCTATCATGCGTTACTACTATAAGTTGTGATAGCCCTCTATGTCTAACTCCCCTCCTAATCATAGTAGTCAACTGCCTCCTTCTAACTTCATCTAAGTGAACCGTAGGTTCATCCATCATCATAAAGCTCAAGCTTTCTCCAGTAAGTGCCTTGGCTATCGCCATCCTCAGAGCAAGAGAGAGAGCCATTCTTTCACCACCACTTATAGCACTTACTGAATATATTCCTCCATGACCTATCAAGTATATATTGAAATCCTCGTCCAGTTTTACGTCATAGTAGTCTAGACCGAAACACTTGAAGTATTCTCTGGTGTAGTTTTCTATGATGGGTTTTGCTATGTTCCTTATATCTCTCTGGAGCTGATCTTTAGAGTATAGCGCCCTTATTTCTTTAAGCATTTCTACAAGTTTACTAAGCTTTATGTACTTCTGTTCCAGCTTCTTAATATTTCTCCACTCTTCTTCCAGTTCCTCAATTTCTCTTCTAAGGCTATCTATCCTAGTCTTTAATGAACTTACTCTCATAGCCAGAGTTTTAGCCTTATCTTCTATACTCTTCCTCTCTTCAAGTAGCTTACTATGTACACCTTCATCGTAATCGAGAAGTTCAAGCTTTCTCTCTAACTCTTCCTTCTCTCTCTTCAATTGCGACCTTAGATTTATATTCTCCTCAATGAGTTTTCTAAGTAGATCTGTCTTACTCGCTATTGGAATTAGCTGTTCATACTGTTCCTTTAAATTAAATAGTTCACTAAGTTTGGTATCGATCGAGCCTGGATCGATATGGTATTTAGTTTCTAAGAGACTCATCCTCTTAATGGTAGTCTCCCTCTCCAGTTCGAGTTCATTAATTCTGCTTACTAGATCTATAGGATTTGGTACATTTTCAAGCTTCTTCATTAGGATATTATATTCATAATGAGTGGCTTCTATTTCTCCTATTACGGGGGATAATTCTTCATATATGTATCTCCATTTATATATCTCCTCGAGTCTGCACTTTATTTGAGACATTTCCTTTAATATAACCTCTTTCTTACTCTGTAGTTCGGAGATTTCTTGGAGTGTTCTATCTATAGTGTCTATTGGTGTAGAAATTATGTCTTTAATTTTTCCTCTAACTCTCTCTAGATATTCTTCAATTTCCTTTAATTTTTTCTCCATTTCTTGCTTGAAAGAGAGGGTATGCTTCCTTTCTAATTCTAATCTATTAATTATTTTATTCACTTTATCTTCTATACTAGACTCACATATGGGACATTTCTTAGAAGTTGCTATAGTATGCTTAAGCTGTTCTACATAATTCATCTTATATTCCAGTACTCCTATTGTCCTAGTGATATCGCTAATGCTCTTTACTAGCCTATGCTCCTCCATAGATAGCTTCTTCATGAGATCGCTATGCTTGCTGTGTATAGTCTTAAGATCAAACTTTTCACTAAGTCCAATCCTAGCTAGTGCGTGTTTTAATTGCTCTCTTTTACCCTCTAAAAAGTGATCATAATCTCTTAAAGTCTTTTCAATACTTAAGATACGCTCCCTTAACATATTTTCCTCTCTTATCTTAGATTCTATAAAGGGGAGCTTATACTTGAGCATGGAATACTTCTTAAGTATGAGTTCTAGTGTATGAAGCTTATGAGCTATCTCTCTATATTCGTTTAACTGCCTTCTCAGTAATTCTAGCTGTTCTTCGAGTATACCTAACCTATCTAAGAGAACTTTGTATTCATTTAGTACGTCTAGTGCTTTAAGCCTCTTTTCCATTTCATTAACCTTCTTCTTAGCTTTCAGAGAAAGCTCATACTCCCTTTTATATTCCTCTAGATTTATGTGGATATCCTTCTCTTTTTTAGCGATTTCATCTAGTCTGACCTTGATATTTATGAATATATCTCGCTTCCTGTTATATTCCTCTAGAGTCTCTTTAATTTCAGCTAATTTCTTCTCATAGGCATTGAGTTCTCTCTCCGTGTGTACTAGTTCCTCTATCAGCTCTTTAAGGTTCTTACGTTTAGATTCTAATTTCTCCTTAAGTTCACTCCTTCTCTTAAGCTCATTCTCTATACCTCTTAATCTCTCTTCATATACCTTTATTATACTCAGCATCTCCTTCCAGGCTCTCTCTAGATCATGTATTCTAAGGAGTTTGGACATCAGTTCTTTTCTCTCGTGTGGACGTGCTGTTACAAGTCTTTCTATCTCTCCCTGTCTTATGTAAATTGTACTGGAGAAGAGATTCTTATCTACTCCAAGGATTCTTTCTATCTCTTTATCCACCTCCCTTTCTCCGAACATCTTCAACTTTCCATCTACATATAGTTTTGAGGCTACTCCTATTCTCTTACCTACCTTAGAAATTTTCCTATATAATCTATATAATCTATTATTATGAATAAATTCTAATTCCACTTCAGCTACGTTTACTCCTCTATGAAGAAGGTTCTCATAGGTTTTTCCCCGACTTGTATCTTTGAATAGCGCGAAACTTATGGCATCTAATATACTAGTCTTTCCTGCTCCATTTGGTCCTATAATAGCTACTACTCCTAGTGGAAACTCTATCTTGGAGTCTCTATGAGATATAAAGTTCTTAAGTCTTATACTCTTCAATATCATGGAGCTCACCTTTTAAGAACTCTTCTATAAGATTATGTGCACTTTCAACATCGCCTTGACTGAGTAAATTAAAGAGTGTATACGCTAGCTCCGTTTTCTTTCTATCCTTAAGCCTTCTCTGTATGAGCTCCCTTATGTTTATACTCTCTATGTGTATCTCTTCATACTCTATTTCCTCTGATAGTGTCTCAAACCTTACTGTGAGGAGAATATCTGATAATCTATCTGTAAATAGCCGTCGTAGTTGTTGCCAATCGACATCTCCTCTCACCTTAATGTGAAGCACTGGCTTCTTTCTACTACGTAATCCAATTACCTCTTTTCTAATGATCTCTACTTCTTTCATCAAATCAGTGATAGTTCTAGCCTCAATACTTCTAGTAAGGTGAGGTCTGATGCAGTCTATGTCCACTCTTTGTACCTCTGGTATATCCGAACTTAGGTCTACTAAGAAGGCTCCCTTACCTACCTCTAGATAATCTACATATTCATCTCTGCTACATACCTCAGTAGACCCCGCATAAGCTAGCTTGCCTAGACCGTGATCCATTACTAGCCTTCTATGTACATGTCCCAGTGCATAGTAGTGAAAATTCTTAGGGATATCGTCTAGTACTAGCTCATGCTCAAATTTAAGGAACTGTTCTATACCCTGGTGTAGTAATAATATTCTCTTCTTATACTTGCTCGCTTCTATGGAGAGATCTTTCAATTTTTCTAGTAAGATATTCCTAAACACTCTAGGAGTATATTCGATACCCCCTATGAAGGTATCCTCTACTACAACATATGGTCTCCTACTTCTTAGTACTATAGCTCCCAATTCTTCTAGTAGTGCATGAGGTGGTACACCTCTTCGTTTTGGCATATCATGACTACCAGGTATTGTTATCACCTTTATCCCGTGTCCTAGTGCTTTCTTAATAGCTCGAGTTGCCTCTAGAAGAGCACGAGGAGTAGGTCTAGATGAGTCGAATAAGTCTCCGGTATGTACTATCAGATCTGGATGTTCTTCAATAGCTTGTTCTACAATTTGATGAAATGCTTCGTAAAAGTCCTTTTCTCTCTCCTCTAAATTATACTGTCTATAACCTAAGTGGGTATCTGAGATATGGATTAATAACATACTACCACTCTTCAACTATTTCTTCGTACTCCTCCCTTAATACCTCTTGTCTATTCATAGCTTTATGCCACTCTGATACTACATCAATATCTCCTCCTGAGAGTTTCCCCTCGAATAGATCAATTTTCACTATAGCCGGTACCTTTACCATTAGACCTAGTACTACAGCTTCACCAATATTGAGAGCTGGAAGTTGCTCTACTAAATCTTCACTCAGAGTCTCACTGGCCTGCTGTACATATCTCTGATCACTAGGCTCTACTAGTCTCAATACTATTAGATTATTTGCCTGAGATAATGTATCTGAATCTAGTGCCTTCGGTCTCTGGCTGACTAAGCATAGTCCGAGACCGAACTTCCTTCCCTCTCTAGCTATTCTACTTATCCAGTATTTTGAAAGAGTCTCCCTGTCGCGTGGTGCGAGTATATGGGCCTCCTCTAAGACTATGAATACTGGGAAGCTCAGTCCTCTACCTCCGGTTTTATACTTCTTTCTTCCAAAGAGAGTTGCCCTCAAGTAGTGGCTAACTATTACATCTGCGGCTTCTTCATCTAGAGACCCTAGGTCTAGTACATTTACTCGATTGAGTTTTAGCTGATAGATTATGGAGGGGGCTAAGGGGTCTAGTATCTCTCCATAATGTTCTCTTAGAGAATCTAACTTATTTATTATAGAGAGAATACTATGCCTATCCCTCTTATAATCCTCTATGTCTAAAAAGCTTCTTAATTCACTCTCTAGCATCTCTAGGATTTTTGTAGAAAGAGAGGGGTTTTTGAGTATAGTACTCTTAACCTTTGAGTAAGCCTTCCTTAGATAGTATTCCTGTTTATAGGCTTCACCACCTATCCTCATGAGCTTCATAAATTCTGTAACATGAAGATTGAGAGGGTTTATTCTGGGGAGTATTAGGTTAACTCCTCCTGTGAAGTCTGCATCTACATATTCAGAATGCATGTCGAATATGAGTACTGCTCCTCCCAGCTTCGTTATACCATCAGCTATAACAGCAACAGTATTTGACTTACCAGCTCCCGTTATGGCTAATATTGCCAAGTGCCTAGTTACCATCTTATTAATATCAAGATAGACTGGTACTCTGGGATTAGATATCAATACTCCTATCCTTATCCCCACACCCGTGGGATTGAATATTCTTCTTAATATCTCCTCATCAGCTCTCTCTACGACAGTTGCTGGTGGAGGTGGTGTTCTAGGTATTTTAAGCTGATTCACATCTCCTAGTATGCGTATACTTCCCTTGATATAGTGATCCTTTACGCCTTCTAACTTACTTATTTTTTCAACTATTCTTGAGTCACTTATCTCATCTCCAAGTGATATACTGCCTCTCACTAAGTTTTCAACCATTCCAAGTACTACTTTCCCGTCATATCTCAGTATGACATATTCACCGACCTTCGGTATAGTCTTCGATATGAATAGCGTTCTAGTAGTTGTGGCTTCTCCTATTACATAACCTATGATATCAGACATTCTACCACCTCTCCCTTACGGAACGCTCTGAAATACCCATTATTCTCTTAATTTTATCCATATCAAGGTTCGTTATTTCCACCTTTTTATGAACACTATAGAGTGGGTAAGGATATCCCTTTACTGAAATAGATTCCAACATATCCATTATATGCTTGATATCATCTACTCCCCTTTCGCCGAGTAACTCTACTCTATATACTCTCTCTCCTCTCTCGAGTCTACAATAGAAAACTGTTACTCGTGTACTGAACTCCTCAATAGAACTAGGTAGTCCTATTTCTCTAGGAACAAATCTTGCACTGTGTATTTCAGGATTTGAGAAACCACATTTCTGAGCTATACTATTAAAAACTACTAGATCGGGTTTTATGCTCTTTCTGAAAACTCTCCTACTGACGGAGGTCTTAGCGATAGCTACTATGTTAGTTGCATAAGTACTGATGAGTCTAATTAAAGTACGATAATATTCTAGGAATTCAAAGAGGATTGCTAGTGCTATAGTAGTATCCATATCTAATTCCTCATGAATGAGCTTATAGAATAACTTTTTACTATAAATCTCTTCACTATTATTCTGAATGTGTGAATCCAGATCACTCAGGTGCTTCTTAAGATAGGACTCTACTACAGACCTAGGTATATTCCTTATGATATAGGGTGCTCTCTTGGAAAAGTGGCTTAAAATAGATCCATCCAATAATAATATTTCTGGATGCCTGTATTCCAAGGCCTTAATTGCTACCTTACTTTCAAGAATATTCATGTACATTCTAATTCTCTCTACAGTGTATTCGTATGGATATAGTAAATCTACTTCATTTATCCAATCCTCGAGGACATCATCACTAGTGTAGGTTATTGCAAGTGAAGAGACGGCATAGAGTATAAATCCATGAAATTCGACGAAATTCATACTACCATCTACAGCTCCTATAGACTCTACGTGGGCTGGTGATGGTTTATATTCAAGCCACTTCTTAAGCACTTCACTTTCATCTATCTTCATGAGATTCAGTTTATATTCAATCTCACTCCTATTCTCTAGAGCATGGTATATTAGTTCTGGTAGCACTTCAACACCCCGATCAAAACTCATACCTGTAGAGTTATATCCTAAACGTAGAATTAACTGAAAGTATTGCTGAGGTCACATGTATTATATTATATATGTAGTACAGTACCTTTATCGATATATTTGATTATTCCCTGAATAGTCAGAAATATATCTAAAGCTTCAAATGGTAGCACTTCTTTTCTTTGTGAACTCCTTTAGACAACTTACCAAGTACTCTATCTCCTCTACCGTATTATATATGTAGTAGCTCGCTCTTACAGTGCCATTCACTCCTAGTCTCCTATGTAGTGGATTTGCACAATGAAGTCCTGTACGTACAGCTATTCCTCTTAGATCTAGCATTACTCCTACAGAGTGACAGGAGTAGTCTTTTAGATTAAAAGATATTATACCACCCCTTACCTTAGGATCCTTAGGTCCATATAGTTCGATATTATTCACTAATTCTTCCTCGAATAATTTGAGTGTGTGCTCAACCAACCTCTCCTCGTGCTCTCTCACATTATCCATGCCTATATGAGTTAGGTATTCTATAGCGGCTCCAAGTCCAATTGCTCCGGCAATATTAGGTGTACCGGCTTCAAACTTCAATGGTGGTTCTCTAAATACAGCGGAATTATACTCCATCCTCTTTACAGCGCCACCTCCTAACCTATAGGGTTCCATTTCCTCTAGAAGGTCTAATTTACCCCATAGGACTCCTATACCAGTAGGTGCAAGCATCTTGTGACCACTAAAGGCTAGAAAATCTATATCTAGCTCTTTTACATCCACCTTCATGTGAGGTACTGATTGAGCACCATCGACCACTACAATTGCATTCACTTCATGTGCTCTCTTTACTATGTCCTCTAGCCTATTTATTGTCCCAAGAACATTTGACATATGTGTTACTGTAACTATTCGTGTTTTCTCATCTATTATTTCGGATAGTGTATCGTATTTCAGTATGCCCTCATCATCTATATCTATATAACTTAATTCAGCCCTTCTAACCTCCGATAATTTCCTCCATGGGAGTAGATTACTATGATGCTCCATTATGGTGACCACGATTCTATCTCCCTCTTCTACATTTGAAAACCCCCATCCAAAGGCTACCATATTAAGTGAATCTGTTGCATTATAGGTAAATATCACTTCGCTAGCATTCCTGGCCCCTATAAATTTCCTTACTTTCTCTCTAGCCTCTTCATACATTTCAGTAGCTTCCCTACTGAGTTCATGCACTCCTCTAAACACATTGCTATAGTGTTCTCTATAGAACCTACACACCGCATCTATCACCTGTATAGGCTTTAATGAAGAAGCAGCATTATCTAGATATACTAAGGGTAGATTGCCTATCTTACGCTCCAGAATAGGAAAATCTTTCCTAATAAGATAGGGATCTAAACTTTTCATATACCTCCTCTCTGCAATATCTATATGCAGTGGAGTAAAATGTTTATACTACATAATTCTACGTTGGAGAGTATGGTATAATATCAGTTTAATGCCATACCATGAGAATTTCAAATAGACCTAGGAATACGATTCTAAAAGCAGTAATTTTAAACATTCTTCGGGGTGTAACCCTTATAGTAGTGATTCCAAATCTAGCATGCCATAGAGTAGAATCGTCCTTGGGATTAAAGTAGAACTTAATCCAGTCTAACCAGTACTTCACGTGAACACTCCAGAAATGCCACATTATGTCGTTTAAAAGCCATGTTAAAATTGCAGCCGCTAATATCTCTAGACCTCTAGTGATGAAAGGATAGGGTATTACGTATGCCAACGAGAGGAATAGATGATATGCATCATTCTCAATATGCTCTCCCTCGTAGGTTTTGAAGGGTGGCTTTATACCCCATAGCTTTCCTATCCATAATATAGTCTCAAATATGTTTATGATTTGTGCATATACTAGTACAAAAGCTAGAGTCGAGACGTTCATATTCTGGTTCTTTTCAAAGCTCTGACATGGGAGTAATCTCTAGTGGACGTATAGTACCAAGAGCTTACTATTAGTGTGTTATACTCTATTCCCACTCCTCCCATTCCTCTTCCCATTCCTCTTCTTCAAAGAATTCCTCCTCTAGTTCCTCCCACTCCTCTTCTTCCTCTTCCTCCTCAGGAAGCATATGATCACATGGTGGAAGTGTAGTTACAGATATATAAATTTGACGAGAATTTTAGTCAGTACTGTACACGTTTCCTAATGATATATCTACCTCTCATTCTTATATCACGTATCTTACTCAATAGGTCTTCTACTATACTTGGAAAGGCTTCTCTATATCCCTCTACAAAGTATTCGAAGGCTTCCTTAGCTACTTTATAATGTGTACTTTCAAGTACTCTTAGTAGAAGGTGTACATCAACTCCTCTATCTTCAAGGTAGTTTGAAAATGCTCCCAGGCCAAAGTCTATTAGAAAGGGACCTCTCTCTGTTATTAGAACATTAGAGGTAGTTAGATCGCCATGTATAATTCCAACTTTATGCAGTAATCCTACATAGTAACCTAGTTTATTGAATAGATCCTTAAGATCTCTTCTATCCATAGAGTTAACTATATCCCTAGCCTTAATACCATCGATATACTCCATAGTTAGAGTACACTCTTTCAGATCTACATCATAGAGTGTGGGTACTGCAACTCCTATTCTATGTGCCTCTGTAAGTAGTTTTGCTTCGCTTATAGTCCTCTTAACTCTTAGGTGTCTATCTAGTACTGGATGTCTGTAGGCCTTGCTCACTCGAATCTTCTTTATCGCTGGTAGACCGTACCAATTTATCTTTACCAGTATAGCCTCAGCTCCTATACTAATTAGTTCACCTGAGATCCCTGTAGTAGTAATACCATGGGACATCTACTTGATCCACCCTCCACTTAGGTCTTATAGAACTATCTTCAATCCTTATGGTAATACCATACTTCAACTCCACTGCTCCTGTCAGTGCTATCATTGCACCATTATCCCCAGCATATTGTGGAGGTACCACTCCGAACTTAACATCATGGGCTTTAACCATGATGTTCAGCATTTCAGTAAGTCTCCTGCTCCTAGCTACACCACCTGTAAGTACTATCTCACGCTTCCCAGTATGTACTAATGCTCTCTCCGTTACCTCTACTACCATAGCATACGCTGTCTCTAGTAGACTCATTGAGATATCCTCTATCCTATAACCCTCCTTGAGAGCCCTTAGTGCTGCTGTAAGCAGTCCGGAAAACGAGAGATCTTGACCTTTTACGGTATAGGGTAGTTCTACAAACTCCTTGGCTTTACTCATCATCTGCTCTAGAATGGGTGGTCCTGGAAACCCTAGTTCTGTCTCTCTAGTAAAGGTATCTAGACAGTTCCCCAGAGATATATCTAAAGTCTCCCCAAAGACCCTATATCTACCTTCTTCATATGCCGCTATCATAGTATTTCCTCCTGATATGAATACTATAAGAGGATCGAATAGTTCGGTCGAGCTTCTAGCTATCTCGAAATGGGCTATAGCATGATTGACAGGTATAAGAGGGATAGAGAGCTTATATGAGAGAGCTCTAGCTATAGTAGCACCCACTCTTAGACATGGACCCATTCCCGGTCCTAGTGATATGGCTATTCCATCCAAGTCCTCTAGCTTTATGCCAGCTTTCTTCACAGCTCTACTTACCACGTCTGCTGCTACCTTAGCATGATGCTCTGCGGCTTCTCTGGGATGTATACCTCCAGTAGTAGGCTTGTAGACGGAGTACTCATTAGCTAATATAGTACCATCATAGGAAGCTATACCTACTCCAAAAGTATGTGCTGTACTCTCTATACCTAGTACTACAGGTCGTTCCATAGGTTCCCTACCTCCGGGTCATGGTCGATAATACATCTCCCGAACTATTACTACCTAAGTTCATTAGAGAAACTCTGTATATCCACACTTTCCACAGGCCCATCTCTCAACTGGCTGTTTGTGGTGAGCCATTATGGATCCACAGCGTGGGCATTTCTTATTTTTCAATCTTATTTTACCTGTTTTATAGTCATACTCATATAGTTTATGAACATGTGCTACTATTTTTCCTCACCTCTCCTATCCCTCTCCTTTATGTACTCTGGTTCTAAGGCTTCACCTCTTTCCTTATCAAAATATAGGTGTGCATGTACTTCACTTATACACGATCCATATATGGTCTCTATACGCCTGATGTATATATTCTCTGGTGGAATATCAAATATCTTTGACAGTATCTCCTTGACATCCCTTCTAGATGGGGTACCTCTAAATTCATGCCTAATTATAAGTTTCACCTCTCTCCTACCTAATAGCTTATTGACTCTATCCTCCTTAATGTCTACTTGGTATGGTCTCTCCATACACTCTACTACCCCTAATCATCGCTCACATAGTAGATTTTAAGCTTTTCCTAGACAGTTTAACGGTAGAGGTGAGGAACAATCCTTGTCTAGCTTATCTATTGCTTATGAAGATTCATAGTTTTACTAAGTAGTATACTGAATAGAATATGGGATTTAATTTGACGATGAGGAGGTACACAGGAACTTTAATGTAATCCTATGATAAAATCCAATATTAGAATTTTTTGAATAATATTAGGGGCACTTATGTGAACTCTATGGTGTAGCTTTTTATTGTTCATTACAGTGAAATAAATGGAATGGTAGGACATAAATATGTCCCATGGAGAAGAGTTAGGGGATGGACCTGTATTAGATGTGGAACGTGTTGTAGGAGTTTTCTTATAAGTTTAACTCCAGGAGAAGCTATGTACTACAGAATCAAATATGGTCCAGTAGTAATATCTTTAAATGGCAAATACTATCTCCTTCCAAAATATGATGGAACCTGTATCTTTCTGCATAGTATTGGTAGTGGATTATATAGTTGTCTGATATATCCTGAGAGACCTAGAGTATGTAGAATCTATCCATTCTACATAAGTGAAAAGCCCTTAAGATCCTCGAGTAGTGAAGAGGCCATATACGAGTATAATGGTGAAATTCTACATGTTTACATCGACTCCATTTGTAGGGGTGTCAATAGAAGTAGTAATATACGTTATGTTGTCAGGAAAGCTGTTGAACTATGGGATAGGATGGGGAGACCCTAAGCTATCGTGGAATAGCCCCCCTTCTGATGTACTCCAGATTGAGCTCTAATCTTTTCTTCATAGCTTCATCAAGTTTACGCTTGTAGTCTTCTCTAGACATTAGTAGAAGTACTGCCACTATATGAGAACATAGTCCTCTCCTTTTATATCCCTTACACGTGCACTTGAACTTACCTTCCTCTACGTTGACAAAGTACTTACCATGGAAGCCTATAATGTAAAATAGTATCTTACTCACCTGATATACTCTCCCCTCACTGATTAATTTCTCTGCTTTTTCTAGTACCTTATGTGTATATCTTGAATCTAGAGCTTCTTTAGACATGACCTCCAAGTATAATACATTGGGAGAATATAATAATATCTTGGAGGAGAAAGAATATGGTATCATAGGGTGATAGAATGGGTGACCTACTAGTTCAAATAGGATTACTACTTATAGTGGGAGGTATTCTACTTATTCTCGCATACATACTCCTCAGTATTCTATTAACCTTTAAAAAATATCCTAAAGCCGAGGAGAAGCGTGAGGTAAAGAAAGGTGCACTAGTAATGATTGGTCCCATACCAATCGTATATGCTACTGATGTGAACATAGCTAAATTAATGATATTGATAGCAATATTGATGCTAATAGCTTTATTAGTAATAATATTCCCTCTATTAATCCTCAAGTGAGAGATAAGCTAAACTAAAGTTTAAATCGATCTTGTATTCAATTCTAATGGTGTGTTCATGAAGCGTACCATTGCATTAGTGCTATGTGGTGGAGAAGGTACAAGACTTAGACCATTAACATTCTACTTTCAGAAGACAATGCTACCTATAGGTATAAATCAAAAACCACTACTAGAGTATATAGTTAGACTTCTAAGCTACCATAGAATTAAACATATAGTAATGTTAGTTGGATATAAATATAAACAAATAATCAATTATTTTGAAAATGGGAGTAGATTTGGAGTAAACATAGTATATGTGTGTGATGATCCTAATTTACCTGGAACAGGCGGAGCACTACTTAATGCGTTTAAGCAAGGTGCTTTCAATTTAGAAGATACTCTCTTAATATACTATGGTGATATCCTATCAAACATTAACATAACCGAGATGCTGAATACACACCATAGGATGAAAGCAGCATGTACAGTAGCTCTTGCTAAAGGATATAGAGTTAGAGTGGGTGTTGCTGAAGTTAAGAATGGAAGAATAGTAAAACTCATAGAGAAGCCCTCTCTAGACCTTCCAGTTACTATAGGTATTCTAGCTATAGAAGGATGGACTCTAGAGCTCCTACAGGAGAAAGGATTACTAAAGAAAAGTATGGACATAATGGGCGACATAATTCCAGAGCTTATAAAACGAGGTTATACAGTAATCCCATACATAACCAGTGCATTCTGGTACGACATTGGCTCTACTGAAAGATATGAGAAGCTCAATCATGTAGAGGTAGATCGTATATTCGAATTCCTATTTAGAAAGGTATAGACCTGGAACTATAGCTAGTTCAAAAAAGTAGTTGACAACAACTAGATGTGGAACTACACTTCCAGCTCTTTTAGAGTCTCCTAGTGACAGATAGTATTGGACAGTATACTGATCCTTATTGCTACCTCCTCAAATCAGTACTACCTTCCTCTGCACTAACTCATCGAAATGTATAAGAGTAAGCTAACCTTGGATAAAGAAGATAGTATGGAAATTGAGGGAATTGAGCTTCAGATTAAGGTCAAGGATCTATTGAAGTTTATAAGATACCTAGTTAGTATGGGTCTTAATGTAGTACCTATCTTTGAGCAACACCTCCCGGATGGCTCTAAACTTTCTATCTATGAGCTCAGTATTGGAGATGATCATATTGGAGCGATTCAAGTAAGATATATCGATAGCTATTACAAAGCCTTCCATAGGATCTTTACATTGAAGAGTACGCCTAGGTTTGAGACTAGAGGTGATGAAGTAAAATATAAGTACTGGGCTGTTCCAGTAGAGCCAACCATAATTAAGATCGAGGGTGCTTCAATGGAGAGTGTTATTGGTATTCTCAGCAAGTATATTGATGAGTATCCAAATCCCGAGGCTAAAGAGACACTAGAGATATACAGACGAAAGAACTTAGGGTTCTAACTTTTATAAGTGAATTCTTCCACTAGCTCCTTGGCCCTAGCATAACTTATATTACCTTCCCTAATCATACTCTCGGCGATCTTATCCACTAGATCCCTGGGTGCTCCTGCCATTATTGCTAGATTTCTAGCATGTAGTCTCATGTGCCCTTTTTGAATCCCCTCTGTAGCTAGTGCTTTGAGAGCAGCTAGATTCTGTGCTAAGCCTACTGCTCCCATTACTTCGGCTAATTCCCTTGCTGTCTTAACACCTAGGATCTTAAGAGATACTCTGGCTACTGGATGGACTTTAGTAGCTCCACCTACTATACCCACTGGCATAGGCATTTCTAAACTTCCGACTAGATCCCCATTCTCATCCTTTTCCCAGATGCTAAGTGGTCTGTACACTCCACCTTTAGCAGCGTAGGCATGGGCACCAGCTTCTAGAGCTCTACAGTCCTGTGCAGTAGCTCTAGCGACTGCTACTACTCCATTCATTATACCCTTATTATGTGTAGCTGCTCTATATGGATCTGCAGCAGCAAATGCCCATGCATATAGTATACCTTCTACTACTTCCTCCCCTCCTAGTACATCCTTCTTGACCTTTGTTCTTGCTCTAACAATCCTCCTATCGGCAAGGTTAGAGACTATTCTTAGATAGACTCTACCACCAGTGAGCTCTTGTATGTAGGGTGCTATAGCTTCACACATAGTGTTCACAGCATTAGCACCCATGGCATCCTTGACATCTACTAAAAGGTACACTACGAGCATAGGTCCTAATGGGGACTCTATAATCTTAACCTCTAAGTCTTTAGCTCCTCCTCCAAGCTTCACTAGTATTGGATCCTTTTCATTGGCTATCTCGAGAATTTGATCTCTATGCTCTAATACAAGTATCCTCTTGTAGGCTGGATCATGGACTTTAACTACTTGAACTTGGCCTATCATGATAGAGTCAGTGGCTATAGCATCTATTCCTCCACTCTCTCTCGTGAGTTTAGCTGCATGGCTAGCGGCAGCAACTACAGATGGTTCTTCAATAACCATAGGAACCATGTAGTCTCTCTTATTTATTAGGAAATTGACCGCTACTGCTAGGGGGTAGGACATAGTTCCTATTACATTCTCAATCATTATATCCGCTATCTTAGGCTCCAGGTTGCCCCACTTCCTAAGAAGTTCTATATCATCCTCGTGAAGTGATGCGAATTCTACAACCTTTCGAAGTCTCTCTTCTATAGGTAGTTTATAGAAACCTGGTATTCTAGAGGTTCTCATACGGTCTCCCAATGTTAGTTGTGCTAAGAATATATAACGTCTTATATAGTCGAAGTATACTCAATCCCCATGCATCCTATTGTTCTCCCTAGTAGTATCTTCACGTTTTCCAGAAGTTGAGATTGTATGAGTTTAACTCTAATGCTTAAATACTAGCTAGACCTGTCAGATGTCATTAGGTTCTCCAACTCATATAGAGCTCATTTATAAGTGTTCTTTGAAAATTACTCGAATGTAGATCTATTATTTCTACTTTATTACCTATCTCTTTGGCTTTTGATCTCTCAACATTTGATATTAAATATATTTCAGCACCTCTCAAGGATCCATTTCCTATGAATATCACATTCTCAAGCTCTACTGGAGGTAGTAGCCCTATCTCCATGGCATTTTCAGCATTAAGCTTATACCCAAAGCTACCAGCTATATAAACTCTATCTATATCTTCTATAGTAATGTTCAGTTTCTTCATGAGATCTTTACAGGCTACTTTAAAAGCAGCTACCACTAGTTGTAGTTTTCTTATATCCTTCTGAGTTATTACTATATCTCCACCCGTAGCTGTGTTTTCACTCCATTCTATTACGTACTCTGTGACTCCATTGCGTGATCTTATCCTCTCGGAGTTCTCCCTAATGAACCTTCCACTTCTATTTATCACACACGATCTTATTAGCTCTGAGAGGAGATCTACATATCCCGTTCCACATATACCCTTTGGCCTAATACCTCCTATGACTTCGTACTCTGGGTTTAAATCACTATCCAACCTTATACTCTCTATCGCTCCCTCTACTGCTATCATCCCTGAGGATATGCCAACTCCTTCAAAAGCAGGTCCTGAAGGTACTGAGGTTGCTACTATACGGCTACCTGATTTAACTATTACTTCTCCATTAGTTCCAAAATCTATAAGGAGTGCACACTTATCCTCTAAAATACCTGATGCCAGAATATCTCCTACAACATCTCCTCCTATATATCCTCCTATTATGGGGAGTGTATGTACGAGAGCTTCAGAGTTGACATTTAATCCCAAATCTTTAGCTTTACTTATAGTTCCACCTATGAAGGGCGGTTCGAAGGGTACTGTACCAAGTGTTAATGGAGGAATGTTCAACAGTATTGAGGTCATTACAGTGTTCCCTGCTATAGCTACCTCGTATACCTCATTTGAATTCACTCCGATCTGAGAAGTAAGCCTTGTTATCAGCGAGTTTACGGTATCTAAGATAGCCTCTCTAAGCTCTCTAAATCCCTTTATGCTCAGTGCATGTCTTATTCTACTTATTATATCCTCTCCGTATTTCACTTGAGCATTGAGCACGGATATAGTACCTAGTATGTTTCCCACAGTCAAATCTATCAGTGATCCTACTACTGTTGTCGTACCTAGGTCTATTCCTACACCTAGAATCCTATCCGATCTGGGTATATCGAGTACATGACCATTCTTAGTCATCACTAGTGTGATTTCATCTTGGTAGTATAACTTTCTAATAACCTTTCCTAGAGCTTTCGTACTTATACTCCTAAACTCTATTCCAAGATCTTTGATCGCTCTCTCGAGGTATTTTACAGCGGGTTCTCTCGTCCTCTTCAGTATACCTAAAGGTACTATGCGTAAGTATGGATCTATCCTAATGTGTCTTCTGATACGTTCTACTGCTTCTATACCCCTAGGAATAGGAACTTCTAACTCGAGATCGCTAGTTACCCTAACTCTGCAAGCTAATCTCCAACCCTCCTCTATTAGGTCTCTTAATAACTTAACTTCACTCTCTGAAGGAGGGTTTAGATATCCTCTCAGTATCCTTACTTTACAGGAACCACATAAACCCAATCCTCCACATGAGGCTCTTATGGGTATTCCCAGCTCTCTGAATACCTCTAACAAATTAGTACCTCTATTTACCTCATACACTACTCCATTAATCACTACTTTGACTCTTTCAGTAGGTTGTTCCACTTTTCATGTCCTCATTTGCATGATCTCACGCGCATATATACACTTAACCTTCAGAAGTACAGTATAACCTCTATGATCTCAGTCTCTCATGGTAAGTGTCTACTATGTTTATCGAGTAGTTAGGTCGAGCTCTCCCTTTAATACTCTCTCCGTTTCCTCAGCTGTTAATGTTGCATATACATTGGTTCTATAATGCCAATCGAAGGTACACCATCTATAGACTTTTACTATTTTACCTACGAGGTTTTCCGGTAGCTTTTCATGAGGTGTTCTTTTACTGAAACCTATGAGCTCTATGTAGAAAATACATTTCTCCCACTCTATGTTATTTTCGTCCACCATTTTCTCTCCAAGTCTATCTATTCTCCTGACAATTCCTCTGAGTATTCTCATATTTACAGTAGACTGAGAGTCAGGACAATTTAACTTTTTGCCATAAAGTGTTCTGTTTATATAGTTCCTCAGGGTTAGAGAATAGAGTATGAGGATCAGAGCTGAATGCATACCGTGTCTCCTTAGAGTGAGGATGAACGAGATACTGGAATCGAATCTCCCAGAAGAGGAGAAACTAAAAGCTGAACTAGAACTACTAAACTTCTTCTCCAAGAATGTAAGTCCACAGTCTTCCACCATCGAGTTAGCGAGTAAGTGCTTTAGTTTGGTTAAGAAGCTACTAAAAAATCCAGATCCCTATAAAGAGTACAAGATACGTTCAAATTATATTGCAAATTCATTAATTCCAACAGTGTTATCACAGATAAAAGAAACTTCGGGATATAAGAGGCTTAGATCTCTTCTTATAGTATCCATAAATGCGAATATCTTGGATCCAGGTGCTCCTCCCTTTACTAGAAAACTGAATGAGCTTAAATCAAAACTGCTGAACTATGAACTGACACTAGATGATACACAGAGAATACTCGATGTAGTTAGAAGATCCAGAAGAATAGTGTACTTATTGGACAATGCTGGGGAAGCTGTATTCGACAAATTAGTAGTAGAAGAACTAGCGAAGGCTGGTAAGGAGATTATTGTAGTAGCTAAAGGAGGGGCCTATCAAAATGACATAACCTACGAAGAAGTTATTGAAATGGGTTTTAATGAAGTAGCTAGGGTATTGAGTACCAAGAGCGACTATGCCGCAGTACTACTAGGCAGAGTCTCGGATGAGGTTTCTAGAATGATAGTATCAGCTGACCTCATAATAGCCAAGGGTATGGCCAATTATGAAGCCTTTCTCTATACTCCTCCACCACCTCCTGTAGCACACCTATTTATAGCAAAGTGCAGACCGGTGGCTGATACACTTGGTATTTCTGTGGGTTCTAAAGTAGCACTACTTAGATACTGATTTAGTCTTTCTTGCTTTAAGTTTCTTCAGCTCCTCTTCAATCCATTCTAACTTACCAAGAAATGCTTGTCTTGCAGTTAGCCCTATTCTTAAGCCTCTGGTTTTTTCGAGCTCCATACTAATGCCCATTATTCTCGCTCTGACAGTATCCCCTTTTCTTAGAACTTTTCCGCTCTTCATTCCTATAATAGCTAACTGTCTTCTATCATAGGTGAATGTATCGTCATATACCTGGCTCTTATGCATAAACCCATCTATAGGTCCCATTCTCACAAAGGCACCAATCTCCTCAACCATAGTGACCTCCCCCTCTACAACTTCATGTAATAGTGGAGTGTAAACTAGTGCTTTAAATACAACGGGGTGGTAGAGGAAGGGATCTCTTGGCACTATTCTACCAAGTTCTGAAACCTCTACGTCTAAGATACTTATAATGAAACCTATACCCGGTACTATAACACCCTCATACTGTTCTCTCAATATTTTAAATGCTGTCTCTTCAAGTGGGTTACCAAGCATAGAGGGGGGTATTTTTACCACATCCTTAAGTTTCATCAATTTAAACATGAATAGTCCCTCTTACAACTTCGTACTAATATAACTACTATTAATTAAGCCTTTCGTAGAAGGGGATGAACTTCTCTTAATAATTTCTCTACAGTGATTAAAGCATGTAATCTCAGAACTTTGAGATTTCTCATGAAATACGCTTAAGTTAGGGCTGCATGATTTCAGTATAAGTTGTTAGTATCTTACATGGTTAGTTGTCTAACACTCCCATTATAAGCTCCTCTAGTATTTCCACAGATAGGGCTTTAAAGCCTAAATCTCGCAACAATCACTGTCTCTTTGACATGAAGTGTATATTTACTGGCTATCTAGTATTGATGTTCTCCCCACTGAAGTGGGGAAATTTGCGCTCCTGTCCTTGTGGACTTTGGAGCAGGGGGTGTGCCACCATCCCGATGGGCATACCTCCACTATGGAGGGCGACCAGCCACCTCAGCTACCGACAGGAGAATATTTTAGAAATTAGAAAAATATTTTAAGTTTGACACCATTCATCTCCCCACTAAAGCGGGGAGCTCTCTGGCATCAACTTTGTAATTTATCCTTAAAGAGTGTCGGTAGAACTTATAGCTCTATGATATAAAAGAAATTGTAGTAGTTGAGGTGAGGGAGCATGCATGTACGTGAGGGAGATATAATTCTTCTTTATAGATCGCTTAAAAGAAAGTTCGTGGTCAAAGTAGAGAAAGGAAGAGATATTCATACAGATCTAGGAGTAATAAGACTATCCAATGTTATAGGCTTACCCTATGGATCTAGAGTCAAGACACATCTAGGAGAGGAGTTTATACTACTAAAACCCAGCATATTGGATGCTGTCTATATTGGTTTTAAGAGGAAAACACAGGTCATATATCCGAAGGATGCTGCCTACATAATATTAACAGCTTCTGTTTCAAGTGGAAGTAGAGTAGTAGAGGCAGGTACAGGCTCAGGTTGTTTAACAGCAATACTCGCATACCTAGTAAAGCCTACAGGAAGAGTGTATAGCTACGAGGTCAGAGAGGAGTTTCTTGAAGTAGCTAAAGAGAATCTGAACTCGGTAGGTCTATTAGACTACGTCGAACTAAAGCTGAAGGACATTAGAAAAGGTATTGATGAAGATCAGATAGATGCTGTAATACTAGATCTTCCAGATCCTTGGAATGTGGTAGAACATGCAAGAAAGTGTTTAAGGTCTGGAGGAGTATTAGTAGCATTCCTTCCCACGATTAATCAAATCGAAAGGACCTCTATAGTGCTGAGAGATCTAGGTTTTATCGATATCTGCGTTGTAGAGCTACTATTGAGGGAGTATAGAGTGGAAAGGGATAGCACTAGGCCTAAGACTCTGATGGTAGGTCATACGGGCTATATAGTGTCTGCTAGAAGACCTTAGCCAGTGATCTTATTGGGACACATGACTGCAAATAGGCAATAACTACATTCCCATGTATATCGAGGTGCTGTTCTATCGGACAGCAATGATATGACTTCTTCTTCACTCGCTCTCTTTTCAATCTTATACTCTGTTATTCTGTCGGGAGTGAGGTACAGGAGTAGCATATAATCTAAGTCAAAGAGCCATAGGTATAGCCTACATTGCTGAATGTGATTTTCATGAGGTATCTTAGTATCTCTTTTAGATGTCTTGATCTCTATACCTATTTTCTCATTATCACTCCTCATAATTACGTCTACTCTACCCTTTACTATAGCTCTCTTATTACCTATAATTAGTTCTCTACTGTTCTCGATCTCTGCTTCAATCTCAAAGTTATGTAAGTTTATAGCCCTAGCTCTCTTAAGAACTTCAACAAGTCCCATGTGTACAAGGTCACCTATGATAAAGTGTGGATTGTAGACATTAGCTTCGGTAAGCTCGGGATATCTTAGCTCAAAATCTCTCTTCAAAGGACACCTACATAGATCCGTAATCCAGTAGACCTCAGGTTCCCTCTTATGTTCTTCTAATTCTCTATGTCTCAGTTCATAGAGTAGTTCCTGTATCATGACCAACACCATCATTATATTACTTTCAGGCTAATTTATCCTAAACTCTTCTACTGAGCACGTGCAAGTGCAAAATGAGTTTCATACAATCTAGAATAGACTCCTCTCTTCTTTATAAGCTCTTCATGAGGGCCTTCTTCTACCACTCTTCCATCCACAACTACTAGAATCCTGTCAGCTAGTCTTAGTGTAGATAATCTGTGAGCTATTACTATACATGTTCTATTCTGTAGACTCCTTTTTAGTACTTCCTGAATCATGAACTCGCTTATAGGATCTATACTACTTAGTGCTTCATCCAGTATTAGTATACTAGGGTCTGTCAGTAGTGCTCTTGCTATTGATATTATCTGCCTCTGTCCTACAGATAGATTCTTTCCTCCCTCCACTACTCTCGTATCATAGCCTTGTGGAAGCTTTAAGAGGAATTCCTCTAGGCCTAGTTTTCTAAGTCTTTCTTTAATCTCCCCAATACTCATATGGGGTATTGCTATTCTCAAATTGTCCATTACCGTACCTGAAAATAGTACTGGCTCTTGAGGTATGAGACCTATCTGCTCTCTAAGACATCTTAACTCTATCTCTCTTAGATCTATTCCATCTATAAGTATCCTTCCTTTCTGTGGTTCATAAAGTCTCAGTATTAAGTTTACGATAGTAGTTTTACCACTACCAGTAGGCCCTACTATAGCTACAACCTCTCCACTATTTATTTTAAAACTGAGACTTTTCAGTACTGGATTATCTGGATCATATCCAAAGGTTACATT
>Ga0180302_10000230_pt1 | contig 23205 bp, 23 predicted proteins | sample GuaBasSediGuay17_FD_121794 | JGI IMG/M metagenome (GOLD analysis project Ga0180302, IMG submission 121794) | Subseafloor sediment microbial communities from Guaymas Basin, Gulf of California, Mexico - Guay17, Core 4571-4, 12-15 cm | ecosystem: Environmental > Aquatic > Marine > Hydrothermal... | reverse complement strand
CGATACGTGGAGGCTTTTGAGAGGCTCACCGGCGAGAAGTTCCGATAGCATCTCTGGGTGGAGTCTGCCATGAAAGTTCCTAGAAGCTACCGTGAGGCGGGGGTGGATGTAGACAAGGTCACACGGCTTCACAAGTTCATGAGCGACTTGCTCAAAGCCACTTTTAGGTTTAGAAGCGGAAAAACGGGAGAAGTGCTGACCGAGATAGGTCACTATGCGGGTTTGATAGGCCTCGGTGACGGTAGGGTTTTAGCCCTCCATGTCGACGGCGTAGGCACGAAGGTCCTGGTCGCTCAGATGATGGATAAATACGACACGGTCGGCATAGACTGTGTAGCTATGTGCGTGAATGATCTGATCTGCCTGGGGGTCGAGCCCATGGCTTTGGTAGACTATCTGGTGGTTCAGGAGCCTAGGGAGGACCTGGTAAAGCCGATCATGGAGGGGATCGCTAAGGGGGCTGAGGAGGCTTCTATAGCGGTCGTCGGGGGGGAAACCGCGGTCATGGGAGACGTGATCAAAGGCGTTAAAGAGGGTTATGGGTTCGACCTGGCGGCTATGTGCGTCGGCATAGCGGATAAGAGTAGGATAATCACCGGCGAGTCCGTTAAGCCCGGAGACGTCATCGTAGGTCTAGCCAGCAACGGTATACACTCAAACGGATTAACGTTAGCTAGGAAGGTTCTGCTATCTAGGTTTCAGATAGACCGCTATGTGGATGAGCTTGGATGTACGGTCGGAGAGGAGCTTCTTAAACCGACGAGGATCTACGTGAAACCGGTCCTAGGGCTTTTAAAGCGATTTAGAGTTCATGGTCTAGCCCATATAACCGGAGGAGCTTTCACTAAGCTCATGAGGATAGGTCGTTTAGCGAAAGTGGGGTTCGACCTCCTTAATATGCCTAAACCCCCTCCGATATTCAGCCTGATAAAGACGGCGGGCTCCATAGATGATAGAGAGATGTACAGGACCTTCAACATGGGGGTGGGCTTCTGCGTGATAGCTCCGCCAGACGAGGCGGAGGATATAATATCGTTCTGCGAAAAAATGGGGGTTAAAGGCCAGGCTGTGGGGTGGGTTTCAGAGGAGATGGGTGTTAGGGTCAAAGTCGACGGAAAACCCATCATCTTATGCTAGCTCTTCGACCGCTCTTTCTACCTCTCCTCTCCGACATAGGCGCCTCGAGAATTCTGGGTATTAAACCGTTTTGAATGCTCTTTATAATGGGCGTCGCAAACTCTATCTCGACACTCATATCCTTAAGCTTCGACAAGATGTTATCTATCTCCTCCTTGTTCCTACCTACCACGAAAAGTATACCCTCAGGCTTGCCCAGGGAGCTTATAACCATGGTCACCTGAGGTATGTCCCTAATCCTCTTAAGAAACTCGTTTCTGAACCTGTGGTCTGGAAAGTTAACGCCTATGCACATATACTCGGTTAAGCCGAGCTTCTCGAGGTCCAATACGACCGTGTAGCCTTTGATCACACCCATCTCCTCGAGCTTGTTGATTCGGTAGGCCACCACATTGGGATGCATGTTAAGCTTTCTACCTATATCAACAAGCGTAACGCTTGAGTTTTCAAGCAATAGGGATAAGATTCTTAAATCCTTTTCGTCTATATTGGCATGCACCTCCTAACACCTCCTAAACGGCTTTAAATTTCTCCCACCATTCTTCATAACGCCTGACGTTCTCTCTCGACACGCTGGGTTTCCTACGTCTAAGCAACTCTAGGAAATCGTTCATGGTTATCGCTCTGACATCTCCCCCGTCTCTCTCGAAATACTCCCTAACGACCCTGACCTGAGCCTCCTGAGCTATGTCCCTGATATCGCTTCCCGTATATCCCTCTGTCAGCCTCGCAAGCTCCTCGAGGTCGACGTCTCGGCTAAGCTTAAGGTTTCTACAGTATATCTTGAAGAGTTCAAGCCTTGCCCTGAAATCTGGAGGGGGAATATATATCCGCCTCTGAAACCTCCTTATGAAAGGCTCGTCTAGGTTCCATGGCTTATTAGTGGCCCCTATCACGTAGACGTAGAGGTTTTTACCCTTATCCTGGAGCCCATCCATCTCCTTAAGAAGCTGGTTTCTAGCCCTGACCTCTCCACCTACTTCATGGCTTCTAACACCGACCAGAGAGTCTATCTCGTCTATGAATATGATCGCGGGTTTACCCTCGTGCGACAATTCCCTTGCGTTCTCGAAGAGGGCTGCGACGTTTTTCTCCGATTCTCCAAGCCACTTCGACATTATAGTGGCCGAGTCTACGTAGAAGAAATGCGCGTCGACCTCGTTAGCGACCGCAGCGGCTAGCATCGTCTTACCGCACCCCGGGGGTCCAAAGAATAATATGCCTCTAGGCCATCCAAGCGGAAATAGGTCTGGTCTCTTAACAGGGTACACGATAGCCTCTCTTATGGCCCTCTTGGCGTCCTCTAGGTCCGCTATGTCTTCCCACCTTACGTTAGGCCTATCCTTCAACGGGGAGCCTGTTTTTTTAAGGCTGGGGAGGCTTGTTCCCGAGGTAGCGCTTTCAAGGCTTAGGTTTTGAAGCTCTTTAACCCTCCTAAGGTATGCCTCGGCTTTCTCGGCGTAAACCCGTGACTGGGGAGACTTAGGATATAGCGAGCAGACGGTTAATAGGATCTCAGCCGCCCTCTGATACTTAGCCGCTGCCAACCTAGCGGCTCCTTGTTTGTCAAGCCTGATGGCGTCTAAGGCGTTTTTCTCAGCCATCCTTATAAGCTCCTCGTACGCCATATGCCTCCCCGTCGGTTACACTATCCTTATCCTACCCTTCTCCCTCAACCTGTCGAGAGCCTTTTTAACATCCTCCGGGCTTAGCTTAAGCTCTAAAGCACATTTTCTTACGCTTATCCTACCCTGGTTTTTCACTATGTAATTGAATACCTCTTCATCGATCTCTCTAACGGTCAGGCTCACCGGCCTAGCCACGACTACGGGCGAGGGGGCTACGGTTACGTTAAGCGCGCCCTCGGCTAAAGGCTCCGCTATCTTAGGAAGCTCCGGGAACCTCTCACGTATCTTCTGCTCGGCTATCACAGACGCCTCCTCCATTATACGCTTAGCTTCGTTGCTCAAAGCCTGCGGCGTCTCTACGCTCTCAGGTATACCGGTCTCCAGGACTGTCTGATTCAGAAGCCTATGAACCCTATCGAGCTCGCTAGAGACCTCGGGCATAATCCCGCTCAGCCTCTTACCCACCTCCCTGACTATACCCAATACTGGGGTCAGCTGGTTCATTATGTCACCGAACTCTTTAACGGTCTCAAGCCTGAGGATAACCCTCTCAAGGCTTAGCTGAGCGCTTATGACAAGTTTAGCCATCTTCCTGATCTCGGCGCACTCGTTCGCGTAGAGCACGGCGTGAGCCAAATCGTTCGATAGATGGGCTCCTATACACCTCTCGAAGACCTGTCGGTCCCGTCTCTGAAGCTTGTTCAACGTATGCTCAAGCTTATCCCTCTGAACCTGAAGACTGTAGATCGCTTTAACTATCCTTTCCTTCAGAGGCTTATCGGAGATCTTAAGCTTCCTTTCTATCCTTCTCCAGATACCTCGGTCCTCATTAGACCACCTTATTCTCAAAGAAAACCCTCCCTTTGAAGTCAGTCCTCAACCTTAACGTCTATGGGGGAGCTCTCCTTACCCTTATCACCTAAATCCTCTTTCTTCGACTTTTCTTCGGTCGACGGTTCGGGGATCCTAGATTCCTGCTTTACCTCGACCTTAGGTGGTTTCGGAAGTACGGTCTTGATCTCCTTCCTCAGAGAGGGTGTTTTAAAATCAAGCTTCGAAAGCCTGTTTATCGTATTCTCCAGCTCCTCCTTCTCTGTGAAGGCCTTATTCAATCCATCCTCCACTATCGATATGGCGTCTTTGAAGCTATCCTCCTCGATCTCGCCGGTAGCCCTCTGCATCTTAAGGCTTGTCCTGAACATCTGAAGCTCTCTGATCTGGCTGTTCAACTTGTCTATGCGGCCTTTAAGCCTGTTTATCAACCTATCCCTTCTCTCCTTAAGCTCCCTAAACGACGCCTCATGGATTTTCTTAAACTCCTCATAGGTCTCGCCGGGTATCTCTCCCATCCTGAAGAGGTCGTCTAGGGCCTGAATACGCTTAATAGCTAGGTCCAAAGCCTTCGCTATTTCCATAGACTCCAGCTCCCACGGGTAGAGATATATCAGTGTACCCGCTTCTATCATCAGCTGTTTACTGGGGCATCTCACGAACTCTCCGTTTCCAAACTCTATCTCGACGTCGGTTACGTTCTGGTTTACATCGGTTATCAGCCCAACGATCCTTCCGAGAGGTCTCCCGTATCCATCTACGACGTGTTTACCCAAAAACCTCTTAAACCCTTCAAACTCAAGACCCATTCTTCTCACCTCCTAACATGTTCCGATTCTGAAGAGGGGAGTTCAGGAAGCCTTTCTTTGATCCTCTGCTCGGCTAGACTGGCGGCTTCGGCGAGTATCTTACGCGCCTCCGAGTTCACAGGCTCCAGCTGCCACCTATGACCCGTAGCCTCCCCTGCCTCGACGACTATCTTACTGAGCTCGTCTCCTATCTGACCAAGCTCGTAGCTGACCTCAGGAACTATCCCTCCAAGCTGATTCTTCAAAGCCGATATGACGCCGGCAACCGGTCCCATAACGGTTATGACATCGCCGAACTCCTCGACCGTCTCAAGCCTTAGGAGGACCTGTTCAAGGGCTAACCTGCTTTTCAATAGGAGCTTTGAGATCTTCCTAACCTCGGCGCACTCGTTCGCGTATAGGGAGGCCCGGGTCTCGTCACCCATGGCTTGAGCCGCGACGCACTTCTCGAAGAGCTGTTTTTCATGCTGGTTCATCCTCATGGCCGCCATCTCAAGCCTGCTCAGTTGACTCTTAAGCCTGTAAATGGCCTCGTCTATCCTTTCTTTAAGCGGTCTCTGCCTCCTGATTAAGCCGGTCGGTCTATCCCAACTCTTAAGCTTTTTACCCATGGATTTACACCTCTAGAACAGCTAGACGGATCTAGCCGACGATCGAGACTTAAGAATAGTCAAAGATTTTTTAGAAAAACAAACTCCTTCAAGGATGTAAATTTTCCCTCTTTAAAACTCTATTTAAAACCTCACATAAGCGTAGGTAATACCCTGAGCTAGCTCTCGGTCTTATCTTTAGGACTGTCTTATCTAATAACGTCTTAATAACGCCTAGTAGTGTTGTTAACAGAATAGGTAATGCTTAAAAGTTAGCCGCCAAACCTAGACTATTTTTTGGTGAATTTAGCTTGGAAAAATCCATCGCCATTATAGGGGGGACCGCCGGTATAGGCTATGCTCTTGCTCTAAGACTTGCCAGAGCAGGTAGAGAGGTGATAATCGGTTCAAGGTTTCCCTGGAAAGCCGAACGAGCTGCTAGAGCGCTCGAAGAGAAGGCTGGAAAGGCACGTGTTATGGGGTTTAAAAATCATGAAGCCGCCGCTAAAGCAGATATCGTGGTCTTAGCAGTACCCTTCAAAGCCCAGATGAGCATTTTCGAAGACATCAAAGGCTCTTTAAGACCGAAGGCTGTTCTAGTGGATGTAACGATTCCTCTGAAGCGTTCCAAGAACGGATGCAGGCTCATACGGGTGAAGGAGGGCTCAGCTACCGAAAGGCTTCTGGGTCTTCTGCCTGAAGACGTCGACCTAGTGGCGGCGTTTAAAAACATCTCAGAACACGTTCTTAAGGATCTGTCTCAGCCCCTAGACTGTGACATCCTACTCTGCGGCGACTCCGACGAGGCTAAAAAGAAGGTCATAGAAGTGATAGAGGATATAGGCGCTAGAGCGGTGGATTGCGGCTCTCTAGCCAATTCCCACCTTCTCGAAGCCCTCGGCGTCCTCATGATAAACCTCGAGATCTTACATAAGTATCATGTCTGTGTGAGATTTAAGAAGCTACGCCATATCCACTAAACCAGTATGCACGCTATCAGCCAAAACATAGCTAGGTTGAATACCATGTCTGAACTAAGCTTACCGGATAACACCGTCCGTTAGGTTGCGCCTCTATACCGTAGGCTCGGAAGAGGAGCTTGTTCGGTTGCTGAAGCCTTAAAACGTCTGCCTTAAATTCTCTGCTTCTCATACATCTTTTCAAGCGTCCATCTTATAGAGGTCCGTAGCTCTCTAAGCCTGCGCTTATCCCTATAGTTTCTAACATATATCTCTTTAACCACGTCTCCCTCCACCTTAACGTCGAAGCTGAAGGCCCTTTCAGGGGGGATCTGGCCTGACGACACGAGCTCCCTGTCCTTAGCCTCCATGGCCTTAAGGATCCTATTGACCAGAAACGACTGAAACGGAGGCGTGGAGAGGTATAGGTTTAAGTCCGGCTCCACGACGACCCTGACCTCTTCATCGGTCGCATACATCCTAGCCAGCAACGTACCGTCGGAGGCCTTCAGCTGGAAAACCTGACCCATGAACTCTTCAGGCTTAGCTTCAACTGTAGGCGTAGCTGTAGGCCGGGGCACCTCAGCCGTCTTAAAACTTTTGGTGACCAGGATGGAGTCGATGATCGAGATTATGGATTCGATGGTCTCAGCTTCCTCCCTTAAGGCTTCAAGCTTCCTATGGAGCCTAGCTTTAAGCTCCGCCAGCCTCTTAACTTCCTCAGAATCTGAACCCATCCTATTCATTATAGATTTCCCCACTTTATACGGTTAAAGTTATCGGAGACCTATCGTTTAGAGGGGAAAGCCTTTAGGCAGAACTTGGGTAACTCTATAAGCGGTGTCGGTTTTTGGGCTTTTTGATCGGTACCGATATAGGGACGCTGGGAACTAAAACTATACTCTCCGACTGTGAAGGAAAGGTCTTAGCGTCTTCGTTCAAGGAATATGGGGTTTTAACGCCTAAACCAGGCTGGGCTGAGCAGTGGCCTGACGTATGGTTTGAGGCGGTATGTGAGACCATAAGGGAGGTTTTAGAGGTATCCAAAGTCGACCCGGGGGATGTAGCGGCTATCTGCATAAGCGGTCTATACGGTGGTAGCGGTATACCTTGCGATAAAGACATGAATCCCCTCAGACCATGTATAATATGGGCTGATAGGAGGGCTACCGAGGAGTGTAGATGGGTTAGGGAAAACATAGGAGAGGAGGAGGTCTTCAAGGTCACCGGCAACACCGTCGACCCGTATTACGGGTATACTAAAATGCTCTGGATAAAGTTCCATGAGCCTGAGATATGGTCTAAGACGCGTCAGATAGTGACCCCTAACGGATACTGCATATACCGGCTTACAGGTTCGATACCGCTAGACCTGTCGAGTGCAGGAAACTACGGGGGAATATTGGACATACACAAGCGAGACTTCGCCGAGCAGCTTATGGAGAGCCTAGGAATACCTAGAAGCTTCTTCCCCGAAGACCTTGTAGAGTCGAAACAGGTCGTGGGTGAAATCGATGAAGACGGCTCCAGACGTACAGGTCTAAGGAAGGGCACGCCGGTCTGCGCTGGTGGTATAGACGCCCCGGTCAGCGCCCTAGCGGTCGGGGCGTTAGACGACGGAGACCTTGCGTTGATGCTCGGCACGAGCATGTGCTGCGGCTTCATAAGCCACAAACCCAGGCTCTCGACGAAGCTTGTGAACTTTCCGTATGTAGCTAGAGACCGTGAATACCTCTACAGCTTCGCAGGGGTATCCACGGCAGGTTACTGTATAAGGTGGTTTAGGGACCAGCTCGGGCAAGTCGAGCTGGAGGCGGCCTCAAAGCTTAGAGTCTCCGCCTACAGCCTCTTAGACATGGAGGCCGAGAAGGTTCCACCGGGCTCGGACGGGCTAATATTCATGCCCCATATGATGGTGGGTGAAAGGGCGCCTTACTGGGATGAATACATCAGGGGCTGTCTCTTAGGTTTAACCCTTTACCATACGAAGGCCCACCTCTTCAGGGCTTTCCTCGAAGGGGTGGCTTATGGTCTGAGATACAGCGTCGACGCTGCTCTGGAAGCCGGTATGCCGCTTAAGAGGGCTATCTTAGTCGACGGTGGGGCTAAGTCTAGGCTTTGGAGGACTATTCTCGCCGATGTATCAGGGCTTCCGATGGGTTACGTAGCCGAAAACCCCGGGGCTCCTCTAGGCGATGTAGTGTTGGCCGGCGTAGGCACGGGTTTACTCAAAGACTACGGGGTCGTCAGGGATTGGGTGAAGGTCTCTGAAGTAGTCGAACCGGACCCTGGGAGGAGGAAAGTCTACGAGGTTCTCTACAAGGTCTACCTCGAAGCCTACACCAAATTGAGGGATGTCTTTAAAAGTATGGTGGGTTAATAGCGGATCGGAGGGCTCGGTATGGTTAAACTATACCTTGGTGTGAACAACTGCTGGGCTGTTAAAAGATGGCCTCTACCGGAGGAATGGGTGGATGTTTGCCGTAGCATCGATGTGGAGTACGTGCAGTTTTCGTTTGACCTCTTGGACCCTAAGACGTCTGAGCCTGCTTTGTCGAACATGATCCGTAGGATCAGAGACGTATCCTCTGAGGCTGGTGTTAAAATACAGTCTACGTTCACCGGTCTGGCTGCGTATTCTATGAATCTTCTAACCCATCCGGACCCAGGTATGAGAGCTGATGCACTCGATTGGTACGGTAGGGCCATAGAGGTTACCTCGCTTATGAACGTCGACGCCACGGGCGGACATATAGCTGCTCAAAGTTACAACGATTTCAGAAACCCTGAACGTAGGAGGTTTATGGAGGAGATACTGGTCGAGTCTGTTAAGTACCTGGCTTCCTACGCTAAATCCATGGGTCTTAAGATGCTGCTGTGGGAGCCTATGCCGCTTAAAAGAGAGCCTCCGGCGACCATAGGGGATGCCAAGAGGCTTCTAAGGTTGGTTAACTCTGAAGCTGGTGTACCTGTTAGGCTCACGATAGACCTAGGCCACCAGTGTACTGTGGGGGTGTCTGGTAGAGACGCAGACCCCTACAGCTGGCTGAAGGAGCTCGGCGCTGTGTCTCCGGTCATACATATGCAGCAGACCGACGGCAAAGCCGACAGACACTGGCCTTTCACAAGCGAATACAACAAGGTCGGGATTATAAAGCCTGATAAAGTTGTAGATGCGCTTGAAGAGTCTGGGGCCTCAGAGGTCTACCTGATGCTCGAATACATTCCACCCTTCGAAGAGGACGACGACAGAGTCTTAAAAAACCTTAAGGAATCTATCAGGTATCTCAGGGAATTCGTTTAAAAATCCTAATTTTACAGCCTCTTTTTTTGAGATATTTCAAATTTTTCACCCCTCGAAAAGTATTCTTCTCAATAATATAGAAAAATTTAAATACGGTATCGAAGTTTATACCAAATCCCAGGGTCTTTACTGTCCGTAAGGTTAATTCGAACGATAAAGAGGGGTCGACGAGTTCTAGAGGAGTTCTATCTTGAGGCTTCACGGATAGTCTGTAAGGTCGGAGAACGCTCGATGGTGCTTCCAAACCCCTCGAGAGACACATGTCGTAAACTACACGTTATCATCGGGAGGTGTTCAGGATGGAGAAGGTAATCCCAGACGTCGAAGAAATCACGATCGAAGGATTCAAAGAAGCGTTTAAGAGGATAATCGAGTTGAAGGAGAGATGCGGGATTACGGCTATATTGAACAATCCACCTGACCTTTTTGAGAGGGCTAAGTCTTACGGTACACGGTTCAGGAACGGCTCCTGGGGTTGGGCTTCGAACATATGGCATAGGTCTGCGGCAGGAAGCGTCGTCGTCGAAAGGGATGAAGACTTGCTACCTGAGTATAAGCTTCTGATGCTACGCGTCTTGGAGCATATCCTAGCGCAAGGGCCTCTAATTCAGGTAGACGGTATCCTCGGAAAACCAGGGACGAAGGCTGAGATGCGTTGTAGGCTTTACTGCGACCCACAGTTTCCAGATATCGCTTATCGCTGGAGTCAGATATGCTTCCCAGGCGACCCTGAAAGCGAACCAGATGTGGAGCTTTTCTGTATTCCCCATTATCTCGGGAACCCGTTCATCCCGGGAACTAACGTGATGCTTCGGGTATTACGTTTCCCCCACCACAACTACTCGATCGTCACCTGTAGCTCATACCAGGGTGAAGTCAAGAAAGGCTTCTTATCCCATTGGATATACCATGTGTATAAAAGAGGCGGGACAGGTGAGCATGCGTCCCTCAAGGAGTTTACCTTGAAGACGGTCGATGGACGTAAGAGAAAGATAGTTATGTGTGTATGGGGTCTAACAGGGACGGGGAAATCGACCCACGGCCTATACGTCTTCGACAAAGAGAACATACATCTCTATGTGAAACGCTTCGGGATAAATCCTCTCGACTACGTGCACGACCAGAAGATCAAGAACGACGACATAGTGGCTATATTCAAAGACCGGGTGATAGGTTCAGAGAGGGGTTCATGGACCAAAACGGAGGGTATAGATAAGACACAGGTTGCGATATGGCGTGCAGCCAACTCGCCGAGGGCGTTACACGAGAATACAGAGTTCGGACCTGACGGGAATCCAAGTTTTAAGGGAGAGCTCTTCCAGTACTTCGGGATGCTTAACCGGAACGCGCGCTCAGTGTTCTTTCTTCAAGATACCGGCTACTTTAACGGAGATGTCGCCTCAAGCGGTCCCCTAAACGTCGCGGTGTTCCTCAGCCCAGGCTACTTCAGCGACTATGCCTGGGTAAAGATCAACGATATCGCCTTCGCCGCTAAGGTATTAGCCGATGGACGAACAATTGGGCATCCAGCCCAATCTAAGGAGGTTGCCGGACTTATAAGGTTTGTAAGTAGATACTGTCTTCCCTTTACCATGGGTGTGAAACCTACAGCACATGTCGTAAGATTTTATGAGTTCCTAAAGGAGCGAGAAGAAAGCGGCGACCCCATGGAGGTCTATCAGCTAAACACGACCGGGAGGATAGGTGCGAAATATCGATGGGTGAAGAAGACGGTCGAGGGCGAAGAGCTGGAGGTTCCGGAGCCGATCTTTGAGTTGACACCGGATGGTGTGAGAAAACCCGTCGGAGGGACGGCACCTACCATAGAGGAAACCGAGCTGTTTCTTCTGCAAGCTATGCGAGGCGCGGTAGAATATAAGCCGCACCCCATCTGGGGAGAGAAAGTTTTGGTGCCGGTCAAGGTCGAGGGGATTTCAAAGAAACGGCTCAGGGAACTTGACCCCTTCACCTATCGCTCCATAGATGAGATGAGGAGGCTGCTAAAGGCTCAGATCCGGCTAAGCAAAATATACTTGAATAAACAGTGCCCAGGTCTCCCAGACTTCATCTACAACGCGATGGACTTCTAACCTTATCTTCTCTTCCATGAAAAGACGTTAAGCCGGTTATAAACGGTCGTTTTACTCCTCATCCGACTGTGATATGGTCTTCTTGATAACGGTCGTCACTATGTTGGCGCTAGGTATCATTATCTCGGTCGCCCCGTCCTCGGTTATGAGGACTGTGTGCATTATCCCTATATCTCTTACTATCCCCGTCTGACCGGCTACGGTTATCCTATCGCCGGGTTTAAACGGTCTCGTTAAAACTAAGAAGATCCCCGCAACGGCTTGTCTTAACACCGTTTGCGTGGCGAATCCTATAACCATGCCCACGAAGGAGCCTACCGTTAGAGCCGCCGATGGGTTAACGTTAAACACCGAGGTCAGTATGGCTAGGAGTATCGCCATCCCCATGATCCTCGTGATCGTCCGGAGAAGGGTCGCGGTGGGGTGGTCGACCCGGCTTCTAGAAACCCAGTACAGGAGGTTCGCCGTAGAGTTCACGACCATGTATCCCAAGCCTAAGACGACTATGGCGTTTATGTAAACCTCATACTCTACAAGACCTGGTAGATATATTTGGATCACATTTTTAAAGATCAAGTCTACCACTACGAGGGTCAGACCGCATGCCACTATAAGCGTCACGACCCTACCTAAGCTCCTACGCCTCCTTCTGCTGATCTCCTCTGGTGTAACCTCATCGTTCACCATAAGACCACGTTTTCGAAATGGGACTGCATATTTTTAAGAGTTGGGATGTGTAATAGCAAGATCTGGTGTCATCGTGGCCCAGGTTTTCGTGGTCTTCTGGTTTGATTGCGAAGATTTTGTAACGCCTGAAAGCGACGACGCGCTTAAGAGACTTGCCGAGATACTCAGGTCCAACGGTGTTAGGGGGGTTTTCAAGTTAGTAGGTGAGAAGCTTAGGAGCCTTGAGAGGAGGGGGAGATGGGATGTCATAGAGGCTCTTAAAAACCATGAGATCGGTTTCCATACGAACTATCACTCGGTACACCCTACGGTGGCTGAGTATCTGAAGGATATGGGTTTAGAGGAGGGGATGCTTGAGTTCGAGAAGAGGGAGGGGTCAGGTGTTAAGGATATAGAACGGGTGTTCGGTGTTAAACCCTCGTGTTACGGTCAACCCGGGGGTGCGTGGGCTCCACAGGTCTACCCCGCCCTTAAGAAGATGGGTATCCCCGTGTATCTAGACGCGACGGAGTTTATAGACCTAGACGGTAGGCCTTTCTGGTACTGCGGTGTATTGAACATCCTGAGCTTGAGAGGCTCTAAAGGCGGTGTGATATCGCTTAACTTCGAGCTGGGTACGCCGGGTTTTATAGAGAAGGCCATGAGAGAGTTCGACGAGGTATACACACGCATAGTAGAGGGTGGAGAATGGGGTATCATAAGCGTCTATAATCACCCGTGTACGCTTGTAACGACGGAGTTCTGGGACGCCGTGAACTTTTCCAAGGGGAAAAACACGCCGTTCGACGCGGTAAAGAAGCCTAAGCTTAAACCTAGAAACTGGGTTGAAGCGGGTTACCGGGATTTTGAAGCGTTCGTGAAGCACGCCAAGTCTAAGCCTCACGTCAGGTTCGTCACAGCCATGGACCTCTACAGGATATTCATGGACGAGGCCTTGGATAGGGTCTTCAGCATAGATGAAGTCACGCGTCTAGCGTCGGACCTAAAGACCATATCGTTCAAGAAGGTCGATGGGCTGTACGTATCTGCTTCGGAGGTGTTCTGGCTCGTAACGGCTGCCTTGGCGGATTACAGGGTTCATGGGGTTCTCCCGTCCAAGGTTAGAAATATGCAGCCCTTAGGCCCGTATAGGTCGGTTAATTCCGAAAGGTTAGTTGCGGTGAAGCTGAACGAGCTTCTCGATGCAGCGTGTAGAGCTAGGTCGTTCATAGAGACCAACGGTAGGATTCCCGACTACGTAGAGGTCGCAGGTCTTAAAGTAAACCCCGCCGACTTCCTCGCATCGGAGGCGAAGGCCTTGCTCAAACTCCATAGGGGTGAGGTACCTGAATGGGTTGAACTCGTCAGAGCCGTATTCGAGCCGTCGAAGTACGTGAGTTCGAGGGGGGCTAAAGGCTCGTGGAGGTGGATAGTCTTCCCAGATGGGTTTGAAGCCTGGAACCTCGTGGAGGTCGCTAGGCTTCAGACGTGGACTCTTAAACCCGCCGAGCCGTCACCCGTGTCTCTGTAGTTTTCTCGCCGATTCTCTCCGTCATCAGAGACTTAAGCCTACAAAAGCTACATATACGGGTACTAGACGGCATGCCGCATTTTTCACAGTGAACCAGGGGTCCAGTTTTCACCTCGGCTTTCCTCAGAACTCTGAGTAGAGACTTATAGAGGGCTAGTTTAAACCCTGGATACTTATGCTCGATCTCGCTGAGCTTTTCGACGATCGTTTTCTGCATGGACCTCTCTGGGGTGTATGGGCATTCTAAGTCGACGTAGCTCGCGCCTATGCTCATGACATACAGCAGGGTCTCCCGGTTTGTCAGAGTCGCCAGCGGTCTTATACGGGTGACGAGTCTATCGACCCCTCTGTTTTTAGGCTGTAGTTTAATCAAAAGGTCGACTTGACCCGACGCCATAGAGGTCAGTGTAAACGATAATAGGTCGTCTAGATTATGCCCTGTAGCCACGGCGTCGCATTCGCTGTCTAAGGCCACCTTGTTGAATATATAGCGTTTCACAGAGCCGCAGTAGCTGCAGACCCCCTTAGGCATCCTCAGCTTTTCGACGTTTTCCGCGACGGTATCTAGGTCGAATCCATACTCAGCCGATAAGTCTACCAGCAGATACTCGACGTCGTTGTTTTTGAAGGCTTCCACGGCTGCTTCCACGGAGCACTTCGAATACTCGCCTATACCTAGGTCTATGGTTAAACCTAAAAGTTCAACGTTGCTCTTCTCCGCATAGGGCTTCAACGCGTATAGCATGGCGACGCTATCTTTGCCACCGGATACACAGACGAGTAGCCGCTTAACGTTCTTGAAAAGCCTATATCTCTCCACTGTGTTTTTAACCCTGCGTTCGAAGAACTCTGCATAGTGCCTCCTACATAGGGTTAGCCTGGAGTATCTAACCCTCGTGAACGCTCTAGAGCCGCATAAGCTACATCTTAGGACCAATTTCCCTCACAGTAGAACGGGTAAAACCTATAGATGAGTGTTTTGAAGCGTATTGGGAAATACATATAGAGGTTATAAGGCTTAACCTCTACGGAGGTGATGTCCTTGAAAATAGGTTTCCTAACCCATGGGCAGCTAGGTGGTTTGGCTCAGACGCTTAAGTGGGCTGAAGACCACGGGTTCGAGGCTATAGAGGTCTTCTCGGGGCCGGGTAGCCCCCTGATAGACCCGGCTAGGGGCGAGGAGTCAGGCTACATCTCTGGTATCAGGGAGGCCTTAAAGGATTCGACAGTGATCGTCTCATGTCTGACGTGGTGTGTGAATAACATAGACCTGAACCTTGAAGCCAGACGCAGAAGGAACGAGCACGTCAAGAAGATGGTCGAAGCCGCTAATAAGCTAGATATACCGGTCATAGCCACCTGGGTCGGTAGGGTTCCAGGCGGCTTGGAGGCTAACATGAAGGCATTCGAGGAGGTCTTCCCAAGCCTTGTTGAGTACGCCGAAAAGCACGACGTTAAGATAGCGATCGAAAACTGTGTGGCTAACATAGCCTATAGACCGGATATATGGGAGGAGATGTTCAGAAGGGTCTCGTCTAAATGTCTCGGTCTCGAGTTCGACCCTTCGCATCTGGTCTTCCAGTTCATCGACTACATAGACGTTCTGAGGAGGTTCGGGGACAGGGTGTACCACGTGCACTGTAAGGATACGGAGATTTTAGACGACAGGTTGGCGTATGTGGGATATACCGGTGAGGGATGGTGGAGGTTTAGGGTTCCAGGGCTCGGTGAAGTAGACTGGGGCAGGTTCATATCCACCCTCATGGAGGTGGGATACGACTACGTACTGAGCATAGAGCATGAAGACCCGCTGTATCCGGGGGTCGAGGGTTATCGTAAAGGTCTTCTAGTAGCCAAGAAAAACCTATCCCTCTACCTGCCTTAACCACAACTCTTTTTCTCCTTAATCTACAATAATATGCTCGTTACCTCTCTGACTTCCCCGAGCATGCCTAGGAAAACCCCGTCTAACAGGTAAAGCTCTGAATTTTCCATGTCGACGCACCTAGACCTCAGTATGGGGCTTATGGCTTTGACACCCAACTCTTCATACGTAGCCTCGTTCAAGGCCCTACCCTTCATGAACCCGTTGAAGCTAGGCATTATTATGAGCCTCTCAGAACGTACCTCGAGGTCTTCCCCCCTCCTCTTAGCCAGAATCCTCTTCTCGACGTACGAGGATAAGCATCTTGGGTCGATAGCAGCCTTAACCCACACCCTCCTCAGAAACCTATTGCTGAACCTATCTCTAAAGGTCACGGCTGGGTGTATATGACCCATCACGAGGGTTCTACACTTGAAGAGCTCCGGCTTAGGCCATGAGTGTCCGTGAAACAACCCCACCTCACCCCAGAGGTCTATACCGCCTGATTCGGTTATCTCGACATCCTCAGGCGTTAGGGCCTCTATATCGCCGTCGTGGTTACCAGGGACTATGACGACCCTATCCACTATGGTTTTCACGGCTTCCAGAAACTCCGGTACATCCATCCACTCGGATTTACCGAGCTTACCGATCGTGTGTTTCAAATCCCCTAGAAACACAAGTGTCGAAGGCTTAACTCTCTTAACGATTCCCGCGATCCTCCTGAAAAACCTCTTAGCCTGGGAAGGTACGTAGATCCCGTACCCAGATAGCGTGATCTCCCATCCTATATGGAGGTCTGCTATGACAAGAACCCGCTCGTCTCCGCCTTGGATCAGAAGAACAGGCTCAGGAAACAGGGGTTTAAGCAGGACCTTTGCATCTCTACCCATCTCCAGACACCTAGACTTTGACTATCTGCGCATGAGGCACTCCAGCTATGTTTAAAACAGCCTCCGGGTGGACGAGCCTCTCCCTCTTAGCCCTATCGACTATCCTAGCCCCGATCAGGTTCGCCGTGTCGGCGTTTCTTATCAGGTCTATCGCCTCCTCTACGGTCATCTTAGAGCCTTTGTAGAACCTCTCGCTGACGTTGAAGTATATTTCACCTTCTACAAGCGTCCTGCCGAGCAACTCCTCGTCACACGCTGCGACGAGGACGTACATCTGGGTTCTATAGACCTTCACGTAGACATAGCACAATATCTTCACCTCGTTATGACAGGAGACCTGGCGCCGCACGCGTCGCAAACTATGTAGAGTATTCTCTCATGCTTCTCCAGATGCGTATCCGGTCTTTTACAGACCGGGCATATCACGTAGCTCTGAACGTATCTCCTTATGAACCTGTTCACCTGGGACCTACTAAACCTCCCATGTATCTCCGCGATGTCGTCTCTGAGAGACCCGGCCGAACCGGCTTCTTTACACAGGAAGCGTAGCAGTTGTTCTGGCTTCCTGTTCAATGTCGACGCGATGGTCTTGAAGTTTCTTATGATGGTCCTGTTACCCACTATGACTATGTCCGCCGACGGGATCGTAAGTCTCTCAGATTTAACAGGCTTCTTAGGTAGAAGCTTCAGAGCCCTCCTAAGCATCTCCTCATAGCCGCTGGATGCCATAGGCTTCCCAAGAAAATATTGAGGAGTTAACAGGTACTTAACCTTATCCAAACCCCTATGGTAACTCTTTTAAGTAAGCCTAATCTTCTAGGTTTAACAAGCATGGCTAAGAAGGTTCTAGTAACAGCCGCGCTACCCTACGTCTATGCTCCGAGACACTTCGGCCACCTCGCAGGAGCCTACCTACCCGCCGACATATACGTCAGATACCGGCGGCTTAAAGGCGACAGGGCGATCTACATATGCGGTACAGATGAGAACGCCACGTCCGTCGTCCTCGAGGCGGTCAGGCTTAAGATATCCCCGAAGGAGCTCTGCGATAGAAATTATCTCGTCCAGAAGGAGGTTTTCGAGAAGCTCGGTATGAGCTTCGACATATACTCCCGGACATCTCTTCCCATACACTTCGAGACGGTCGAGGAGTTCTACAAAACCCTACACAAGAAAGGCTACATATACGAGAAGGTTGTCAAACAGCTCTACTGCCCCAAATGCGGCACCTTTCTCCCAGACCGTTTCGTGAAGGGAACCTGCCCCTACTGCGGTGCCCCGGACCAGTATGGAGACGTATGCGAACGCTGCGGCAGATGGTATGAGGCTTGGGAGCTCGTAAACCCTAGATGCGTGATATGCGGCTCCACGCCTGTTTTAAAAGAGAGCCTACACTACTTCCTAAGGCTTTCAGCCCTCACAGATAAGGTTCTCGAATACGTGAAGCAGAAGGGTTCTAAATGGAGAAAGGCTACGCTTAACAAGACCCTATCCTGGCTCACCCGGGAAGGCCTGAGGGATAAGGATATAACCCGGGACTACAGCTGGGGGCCACCGGCGCCCTTCCCGAAGGCTAAGGGGCAGGTAATATACAACTGGGCTGAGAACCTTCTTGGCTATATATCGGCTACTAAACATTGGGCGGCTGACCTGGGTAAGCCTGAGATGTGGGTCGAATACTGGAGGATGGAGGACACCGAGCTATACTGCTTCATAGGGAAAGATAACCTGTTCTTCCATACGATACTCTTCCCAGCCCTACTGATCGCGCATGGTGGATACATACTACCCGAGAACGTCGTGGTCAACGAGTTCGTGAACCTCGAAGGCGAGAAGCTTTCCACGAGCAGAGGCTGGGTCATATGGCTCCACGATATGCTCAAGAAATTCCATCCAGACATGATACGCTACTACGCCGCGGCCATAGCTCCGGAGCATAAGGACACAGATTTTAAGTGGAGGGATTTCCAGGCTAAGGTGAACAACGAGCTGATAGCGAACCTAGGGAACTTCATCTACAGGGTTCTGACCCTGATACGTAAGCTGTATGGGGGTGTCATACCCGAGCCGGGTAGACTCGACGAACACGACGAAGAGGTGCTTTCCGAGATATCTAAGACAGCCGAAAAGGTTGCAGCCGAGGTCGAGAGGTTCGAGTTTAAGAAGGGGCTCAGGGAGATCATGAGGTTGTCTTCTATCGGAAACGGCTACTTGAACGCTAAGAGGCCTTGGAGCAACCCCGATGAGGCTCCATCGACGCTCTACGTAGCCTCCCAGATAATCCATGCCCTGTCTATCCTCCTCATACCCTATCTGCCGTTCACCGCGGTCGAGATCAGACGCATGCTGAACCTACCTACGAACTTAAACGACGTTAGATGGAGGGATCTCGAGAAGAGGCTTGAACCGGGTCATAGGATAGGCGAAGTCAAGCCGCTGTTCCGTAAGGTGAGGGATGAAGACATCGCCCCAGAGGTCGAGAAGCTTAAGAAACTGAGGGCTAGATATGAGGCTGAAGCTGGACCTCCACGTGCACACTAGGCTCTCCCTCGACTCGGTTATAACCCTGGACGAGGCTGTCGAAGAAGCTAAGGTTAAAGGGCTACATGGGTTGGCTTTAACCGAACACGGTAGACCATCTAAGGTGAAGGGGTTTGTGAAAGGTATCCTCATAATACCTGGTCTAGAAGAAACTACACCGCTCGGTCACATACTCGTCCTAGGGATAGACCGGTGGAGGTTTAAACCCGGTAGAAAACCTCTGGATACGGTTTTAGAAGAGGCTGAACGGCTTGGAGCCGTCACCGTGTTTGCCCACCCGTTTCCCAGGACGTTGATGACCTCTTTCATGTCTTGGGTCAGCGGCTTAGGCCTCGACGCGGTCGAGGTCTTAAACTCAGGAGACCTATTCTTCCCCATATCCTCCAGGGTTAACCTTTCCTTAGCGTCTAAGCTCGGCATACCTATGACCGCTGGAAGCGACTCTCATATACCCAGAACCATAGGGTACGCATACACGGTCGTGGAGGCAGAGTCCATGAGCATAGACGACGTATTGGAAGCTATAAGGAAGGGGCGGACGGAGGTCTATGGGAGGAGGAGCGGCCTTAAAGCTAGGGTCGAGAAGATAGTTCTCAGGAGAAGATTGTCCCGAGCTTCTCGGCTATAAACTCAGCCGGGTTCACCATAGCCCTCAAGGTTTTCTTTGCAGCATTCTCAAACCTCGCCTTCTCACCAGGCTCGAGTAGTTTCTCCATGTGCGCTAAGGCCTCGTCAGGGTTTGAGGCTCTGCGGATGAACCCCTTCTCGACCAGATACCTCTCGACGTATGTGGTTTGACCTGGGTAGCATGAAACCACCGGGACACCTAGTAGAGCAGCCTCGATGTTCATAGTCCCACCTCCCCCTACGAGTATGGATGCGAAGTAGAGTAGGCTTGCGGCGTCTACCGTCTTCCTTAAGACCAACGCCTTATCTCCGAATACCTTCTCTACGCGATTCACCTGTTCATCGTACCTAGGCATTATGACTAGCTGGAGGTCGAATCGTTCTAAGGCTTTCTTCGCCACCTCCTCTACCAGCCCCCCCATACCTAAGATGTAGGATGCATGGCTCTCCTCTAGCCTGAAGACGGCTATCGGTCTGCCTGTATCCAGCCCGAGCTCGGTGAGCACTCTGGGGTCTGGTTTAAACTCTTTAAGCCAAGCAGCGGGGTCTAAAGCCCTATACTTTATGATCCTCGAGGGGGCTATGCCATACCTCGTCCAGGCGGCTTTCGGTATAATCCATGGTGTGAACAAGATGCGGGATAACGGTATCGTAAGCCTAGCCACGGCCTCGGAGTGGGGGCTATCGTTTACGGCGATATGTGGGGTTCCTAACCCGAAGGCTATCCTCGAAGCCTCAGGGGACGAGAACGATACCACAAGGTCCGGCTTAAGTCTATGGAAGACCTTCTTAAGCTCAAGCATCCGCTCTAAGCTTGCATCGAGCTTACCCTCTAGGGTGGCTCCACCGTATCTACCCACTATATAAGCCTCCTCGCCCAGAATACCCAGAAGCTCTACGACCTCTCTAAACCTCCTAGCCGTCTTGAATACCTCGAACCCTCTCCTCTCAAGCTTCTTCGATAGGGCTGAGAAGAACCTACACTGCTTAGGGGTTAGGATGTCGATCAAAATCCTCATGACCGATCTATTGAACCCCTGGATGCAAGATAAGTTCTTCCCAGGGATGGAGGGAGAACAAGCATATAACTTAAATCCTGACCATAGTGTATTTAGTTTACAGTTTTCACGGCCTTATAGGGGAGGTTTATGGTCAATATACTCGACTTAGACCCTGAGGAAATTCCCGGTATGCTGCGTAACGGCGACCTCAAACTCGCCGTCATAGGTTGCGGAGTCATGGGCTTGCCGTTAGCCTGTCTATACGCCGACGCAGGGGCTCAGGTGTATGGGGTTGACGTAAACATCAAGCACATAGAGAACCTGAAACGAGGAGTATGCACGCATCCAGAGCCTGGTTTAAACACACTTTTAAAGAGGGTTCTAAGGGCTAACAGGTTTCAACCCACCACGAACCTTCAGAACGCTGTCGAGGATTCTGACATAATAATGATAGTGGTCTCGGCTTCTGTGGATCCGCACGGTCTTCCAGATTATACCTCTTTGAGAAGAGTGTCTGAAGACTTAGGTCTGATACTGAAAAGGGGTCATCTGGTAATCCAAAGCAGCACCACCGGGCCTGGTGTAACCGAGGAGATCGTTAAGGGGATGCTTGAATCCCTATCAGGCTTGAAGGCGGAGGAGGACTTTGGCTTCTCCTACAGCCCGCTCAGGGGCTCCGGAGGCTCGCTTCTAAGAGACTTGGTGCATTATCCTAGGATAGTCGGGTCGGTCGGTCCTAAAAGCCTAGAAGCCACCAAAGCCGTTCTAAGCGTCGTCGTGAAGGGCGGTATAGTGCCTGTCAGGGATATAAAGACGGCGGAGACCGTGAAGCTTTTCGAAAACTACTACAGGTTTGCGACGTTGGTTCTAAGCCAGGAGCTGGCTATGCTCTGCGAGAAGATAAACGTGGATTACATGGAGGTTTTGGAGGCCTGTAGGACGCAGCCTCACTGCCACCTGTTGAGACCCAGCGTAGGTATAGGCGGGCATCTACCTAAGGATATGCATCTACTCCAAGCATCCGCCGAGGACGTTAAATGCGGCCTACGTATGCTTAAGACCGCTATGAAGGTGAACGAGAGGCTTCTTAGACACGACCTGTCGCTCGTAACCAAGGCGTTGCGGAGGCTCGGTAAACGCCTCCGGAGGTCTAAGATACTCATCCTAGGGTTAAGCTTTAAGCCGGACGTTAAAGACGTACGTAACTCCTACAGCTTCATGCTCGCCGACTCCCTCCTGAAGAAAGGCGCTAGAGTCATAGTCTACGACCCCTACTTCACGACTAGGGAGATAAGAGATATGGGCTTCGAGGCATCGGCTAACATGGATAGGGTCATCAGGGAGGTCGACTGCGTCGTGATAGCTACTCCACATAGCAGGTTTAGAAGTCTAAGCATAAGCGATTTCAAAAGACCAGACGGTAAACCAGTGGCTGTGGTGGACTTCGGGCGTGTACTCGACGGCTCGGAGGCGGAGAAGATGGGTATAATCTACGTGGGCGTAGGGGCTGGTGGGGTTGGTTAGGGTAGCGGTCATAGGCGTCGGGTTCTGGGGTAAAAACCATGCTAGAGTCTACAGCGAGGTCGAGGATGCCGAGCTTGTAGCGGTCTGCGACATAGACGTTGAGAGAGCTAAGCTCATAGCCAAAAGGTATGGCTGTAGGGCTTACACGGACTTCAGGGAGATGCTGAGGGCTGAGAAGCCCGAGGCGGTGAGCATATGCACCCCGACTACGACGCACTACGAGGTCGCGTCGGAGGTCTTAAGCATGGGTGTTCACGCGCTCACGGAGAAGCCCCTATGTAGCACGGTGAAGGAGGCCGAGAGGCTTAGAGACCTAGCATCTAGCATGGGCGTCAAACTCATGCCTGGCCATATAGAGCGTTTCAACCCGGCCGTGGATAGGGTTAAACGTCTCGTGGTCGACGGCGTCTTGGGTAAGGTAATCCTCGTCGCGGCTCGGAGGGTTTCAAGGTGGCCTGAGCGTGTAGGCGACGTGGGTGTCGTCAAAGACTCCGCCATACACGACGTAGACGTGATGAGGCATCTCGTCGGCGAGGTCGAGTGCGTCTACGCCGAGACCGGAAGCCTTAGGCATAGGTTCGAAGACTATGTCGAGGCGATCCTGCATTTTAAAACCGGCGTCACCGGCTTCATAGAGGCTAACTGGCTTACGCCACGTAAGGTCAGGCGTCTGACGATAACCGGAAGCGAGGCCATGGCTACGTTGGACTACCTGACCCAGGAGCTGTCTATAGAGGATTCTGAGAAGGTCCTGCGTCCCATCGCTAGGTGGGAGGAGCCCCTCAAGAGGGAGCTCGTCCACTTCGTCAGGGCTGTCATGGGTAAGGAGCCGCTGAGGCTTACGGCGGAGGATGGGGTAAAAGCTCTTAAGGTCTGCGAGGCTATACTCGAATCGGGCCGCCGTGGTGAGAAGGTTTACCTGGAGGGTTGAGGGTTGAAGAGGAGGCTTATGGATATACTCGCATGCCCGATCGATAAACACTATCCCCTCGAGCTATACGTCTTCGAGGAGAGGGAGGACGGCGAGATAGTCGAGGGTCTCATAGTCTGCCCCAGATGCCTCAGGTTCTACCCGATAAGGGACGAGATCCCTGAGATGCTTCCAGACGAGCTAAGAAACCTCAGGGAAGACCTGAAGTTCCTCAGAAAATGGCGAGACAAGATCCCTGAGAAAGTGCTCAGAGACGGTAAGCCCATAAACCTCTCCTCT
>Ga0180302_10000226_pt1 | contig 23287 bp, 15 predicted proteins | sample GuaBasSediGuay17_FD_121794 | JGI IMG/M metagenome (GOLD analysis project Ga0180302, IMG submission 121794) | Subseafloor sediment microbial communities from Guaymas Basin, Gulf of California, Mexico - Guay17, Core 4571-4, 12-15 cm | ecosystem: Environmental > Aquatic > Marine > Hydrothermal... | reverse complement strand
ACTCTCGCCAGGAGAGCATATGGTTATCATCAGAACAGCGGACTATGCTGGAAATACCGTGGAGAAAATCATAAATATTAATTACATACCACCGAGAGGCCTACCAGATACCATCGTGGTGATGATTCTGGTCACGATACTAGCGATTATCGTGGTAGCATATATAATAAGAAGGCGAAGGCGTCGATACATAAACTTCTAAAATTTTGATTTCATAATCTTTACATATGCTGAAGACACCCATTTTGACTATTTAATTATATCACAAGCTCATTGAGAGATTTTTTTATCATAATTAATTTGTCCATGAACCAAATAATTTAGCTTCAGCATAAAATTTGTTGGAACAATTTTTCTATTCGATAGTCGAACTATTTAAGCTCTTAGCGCTGAGTTTATTCGATATCGAATTTTTGGATTTTGTCTTTAATGCCAGTATGTGAAGAAATTTGTACATTCATAAGTTATATCCAAATATACCTTCTCTGCTTTCTGTATATATAAGTTCTAAATAATATGTCATGATTTCTAAAATTTAAGATAATTTTTGTATTTTTAAAGATAATTTCCATATAGAATAGCAGAAATTTCAGAAGTATTATGTATCTTTTTGGGTGTTTTCAAATGAAAGCGAAGGTTCTTATCGGAATAAGTCTCCTTCTACTGGCATCAATAATATTTGTTGTGAGAGTCAGCGCTACTACTACTCATAGGCCACAGGTAAGATCCGCAACGGCAATAATATATGAGCCTGAAGATGGCGCCACCGTGAGCGGAACGGTGACCATAGAGGTCTACGCATACACGGATGACTATATGGATGCCTACCTATATATCGATGGTGAGCTATTCGCGGAGTGGAGCGATAAGGGAACAAAAACCTTTGAGTGGGACACGACACAGTATAGCGACGGTACTCACGAGATAAAGCTCTATGTAGAGGAGTACTGGATATTCTGGTTCTGGAAGATAATCGTATCAACCGCAGAGGATGTTCACCAAGTAACTGTGGATAACTCTGGTCCCGACACAACACCACCAACAGTAACTATAACGTCTCCTCAGGAGGGCGAAACAGTTACTAGTTCCGATGTAACAGTTACTTGGACGGGCTCGGATGATAAAAGCGGAATCAACCACTATGAGATTCAGCTAGATACAAATGGATGGATCAATGTTGGTACATCAACAAGCTATACGTTCCATGATGTTTCGGATGGTACACATACCGTGGAAGTAAGAGCATACGACAACGCAGGAAATGTTGGCTCCGATACAGTAACATTTACAGTCAACACATCAGCAGCCGAGGAGGGCCCCATAGTGTATACTTTCACTGGTACAATAAGTAAGGGAGAGGATAGCCAGAGACATCAATTCGATGTGCCAAGCACAGCAACGAGAATAGAAGTAACACTGGAGATGCCAGATGGTGCGGACTTCGACTTATCTGTATGGGATGACCAAGGAAGAAGAACAGGTGGTTGGACATCAACCGAGAGTAGAACTAGGGAGGACATACCGAATAGTGATTATTCTGGATATTTGGCGGATCCAGAATGGGTTACTGTTGACCCAGTAGCCTCCTTCGGAACATGGGAAACGGGATGCTATGCATATTCTGGCTCAGGTACATACACGATAACTGTCAAAATATATACATCAGGTGGTGGAGGTGGCGAGGGAGATGGTGTTGTTAATAAATATGCTGTTATTGTGGGTATCAGCGATTATAAGGCTATAAGTGATCTCTCATACTGCGACGAGGACGCCACGGATTGGTATAACCATCTTGTCAACAATCTTGGTTGGTCTTCATCAAACATAAAGGTTCTTGGAGATACTCATGATACGAACTATCCTAAGTATGATGGTCTCGCAACGGAGTATAACGTTAAGGAGGCATTAGAGTGGATGGTGTCTACGGCTGATGCTGATGACATAATAGCGTTTATCTCGTCTGGTCATGGAGCTAAGGACTCTAATGGTGCCTATCTATGTATGTGGGATTGCTCCGCAGGAGAAAATGGTGAGGATGGAAACCTATATGATTTCGAGCTTGCGGATATTCTGGACGACGCTGTGGCGGCTAAAATATTCGTGTTCCTAGACCACTGCCACTCAGGAGGATTCGGAGATGACCTCATGAACATGCCTAACAGCGAGCATGTATACCTAACAACAACATGCACAGAGAATGGATATGGCTACGACGATCCAAACCACCAGAACGGCGCATGGACATACTACTTCCTAGAGTACTCATGGATAGGACACTACGGAGGATCTCCAGACGTATCAATGGAAGAAGTATTTACATATGCACACGATGCATACCCATATGGAGGAGCTGACGAACCACAGGAGTTTGATGGGGATCCAAATAATCCATTCTATCTCAAATAAATGGATGATGGAGTATAAAATATAATACTCTTCTTTTCTTTTTTAGTTTTTTTGGTAATGCTCACCATTCAAATAGGTGAATACGCTCCCTTTGAGTATCTCACGAATTAATAGGAGCTATTAGACGTAGACGAGAGATTTTGCGTGATGTGATTATAAAGCTAATTTTCTCTAAGGATTGGAGCTATCTATGGTCTCCTAATAAATATGCATAAAGAACTTTTATTCATTCCAAAATGCTTTAATATTATCAGTGATGGGTTTAAATGATTGCTGAGTACTTACCGCTCTTGGCACTAATGCTGGGCTTGGCTATTGGGACCCTGGCGGCTTTTCTAGGTATTGGTGGTGGCGTATTGTTTGTTCCAACACTAATGTTCGTTTTCGGTTTCAACGTCAAAAATGCTATTGGCACATCACTCATGGCGGTTCTGATAACATGTTTTTCTTCAGTGGCGGTATATGCTAAACATAAAAAGATCTGGTATCGATTAGGCATAATCCTCGAGGGGGCGAGTGTTCCTGGGGCTTTTTTTGGAGCATACTTTGCGTATATTGCTCCAGAATATGTTTTGAGAGCTATATTCACACTCTTCCTATTTTTCATGGCTATAAATATGCTGAGAAAAGAAAAGCATATCCGCATCGCGGAAAGAGATAACGATAATGGTTCTAGGAAAGAAATAATTCACGCCTTAGCTCTATCTTTCATAGCTGGTTTTCTCTCAGCGTCCCTTGGTATTGGGGGAGGAGTACTTAAGGTTCCAATAATGGTAATGAGCCTAAACATACCGATACATTATGCCGTTGGAACATCAGTATTTATGATAGTGATAACAGCATCAGCTGGGCTCATACAGCATATGTTGTATGGGCATGTGAACATGCTATATGGAATCCTACTTGGTATAGGCTCCTCGATCGGGGCTCAAATAGGTGCTAGGATATCTCTAAGAACAAAACCAATAGTTCTTAGAAGAGTCTTTGGTGTATTGTTGATAGTGCTTGGTATGAGGATGCTTATGGCAATATAACTCGGAAAAAGGTAAGGTGGCATTCATGGGACGCAAATGCTTTATACATTAGCGTTTTTATTTTTATATGTTTTTTCCCTATTATAGATTATAAAAAGTGGTGAATGCATATGGAGCTTCAGGATCTATATCCCATTCTCGCCATAGCAATATTCCCGCTGATAATCTTCATCGTCTTATTAGTTTATGTTTGGTACAAGGACAAGTATGAGAAGGAACCAAAGAGTTTTGTTATCTCAATGTTCATATGGGGCGTTATAGCAGCTCTAATCGCAGTTCCTTTAGAAAATGCCTTAGGCGTAGATGCTAGTAACGCGTTTATGATGCTAATATTTGTTCCTATCCTAGAGGAAGTGCTGAAATCAATAGGAATAATAATTTTGAGTCGAAATCCCGAGTTTGAAGGCATAATGGATGGTGTTGTCTACGGTGTTGCGGTCGGCGCTGGCTTTGCATTGATGAGCGATATACTATACGGAGTATCAATACTTAGTATAGGGGTGTTGTCCGTAGCATTTACATTGCTACTCCGTGCGATGATAGAGCCCATATCACATCCATTCTTCTCAGCATGGTTTGGTGCTGAGGTTGGAAAAACAAAAATAATGGTGCCTACAAAGAGAGGCTATAGAGAACTCACAGTACGGGGCAGAGGAACAACAATTTTCATTGGTTTAGTTACAGTGATAACTCTGCATGCGATATGGAACTATATAGCGGTGTCCTCCGTAGTAAATCTAGCAAATGCATCTATATACGCATTGATGATAATAGTTCTATATATCCTTCTGTTCGCATCAAAAATAAAGGAAGGAGTAACGTTTGATATGCTGATTTATGAGAAAGCAAAGAAATCTAGTTCACGGGAGGAACCAGCATAACACATTAAAAACATGTCATCGCATAATTTATTTCTTGTTTTTTATCGTATTAGGAAGGTCCATTTCTAAAAACTAAAAAATGGTGGGATTGATTACACATATATCTGTGCTCCTGACTGATTTTTTGTTCTATATGCGTAGATCATTATTTTCGTGTTCTTATATACGCCGATTCTTCCAAGCTTATCTAGAACTATAACCCCACAGCGTCCATGGGTTTTTCTTTTCATGTATTCTATTCCCATCTTAGCTGCGGTTTGAGGGTCATAGCCCATCCCAAGCAAATCAACAATTTTCTTTGCGAGTAGAACACGCATTGCAGCCTCGCCAAAACCAGTGACGCATGCACCACCTATATTGCTATCAGCGTAGCCTCCTGCCCCAATTATTGGTGTATCTCCAACACGTCCTGGAAGCTTCATAAACAGGCCGCCAGTGGATACAGCTACTGCGATATTTCCCTCCATATCTAATGCTAATGCTCCTACAGTATCAACAAAAGCCTCTTTTACGCTTCGAAGTTTTTCCCATCTTTCCTTTTGATGCGGTGCTATGAGTTTCCTAGGATCTACAAGCTCTAATCCTTGTGACTCAGCGAATTTTTCGGCCCCCTCACCAACGAGCAATATATGTCTAGTTTTCTCCATAACTAGGCGGGCAAGCAATATAGGATTTCTAATTCTTCTTACAGCCCCAACAGCGCCAGCATTTAAAGTAGTTCCATCCATCACTAAAGCATCCATCTCAACAAAACCATCGGCGTTAAGGCTGGAACCATATCCAGCATTCAACCAAGGAAAATCCTCCATTATACGAACAGCTTCAACAACAGCATCTACTGCTGAGCCCCCTCCTTCTAGAAGCCTCCATCCATGCAAAGTAGCTTTGATAACACCTTCTAAACGCCTCTCAGCTAGGTCGAGCGGGATGTTTCCTGCCCCTCCGTGGACAACTATAACTGGTTCTCTCATCCCTATCACAATAGAAGATTACACATAATCTCTTTTTAGGCATCAGACCTATAAAACAACATATACCTCTGCAGAGACAGATGCTAGTATTGTCCAGATCATAGACTCTAGATAATAAGCTAGACAGACAAGAGAGAATTAGAGATAAATCCTCTAAAACCTGAATACAAAAGGCGTTGAGCAAGTATATATGGATATATTCTTAATTCAATTCTTATAAGCCCCTCTTGGAATCCCAGAATGCGAAGGCAAATCCAAATAATGGTGCACAGCATAGAAATTAAGATGATCTTTAGTAGCACTTCGCTAGTGCTCCCATAACTTTTTTTGTTGTAGTCAAAAAAGCATAGAAGCATAAAAATCTGGCATAAGTGCTCGTATTATTCAATACAAAAATTCCACATATATCTTCGCGCTTTTGAGATCCATACTGATTAAAAATCATTAATTAAAAAAAGTTATAAGAACAAAACCCATAAATGCTAATTCTTCCAAGTTATACTTAGCTATAACGATAATATCTTTAAGAGGCGAAAGTACTATACTATATCATTAGATATAGGTGAGCAATAATGAAGAAGAAAGCAGTGGCTGTGATAGTTGTTTTAATTTTTGCAATAGTTGTAATTTATATGATTCAGCCAGTTAAGGTTATAGAAATCAAGGGTAATGTATCTATACTCCCAACAGCAGGAGGGATAATTATTTTTCAGGTACCTGAACTCCCAGTAAATGTACAAAAAAGTGCTACATATGAGATCAAGGAGATCCCCAGAGCATCCTATATGGTTGACAAAGGAAGACCAAGAGTTACAGAGTCTCACCCGCAAGATATCGGTATGAATGTTGTTAATCTAACAATAAAGTTTTTACTAATAGTACCATCAGCTAATAAAACAGTTGAATTTGAACCATTGCGACTCAGGGAGGGAGGTAGCCACAAATTCTCATTGATTCTTGGTCCTGACGAGGGTGTAACTTCGGGCACATTTAAACTTATAATAAAGTTTTGGTTACTTGTTACAACACCAGCAGGGGCAACCATAGGACCTATTGAACTAACACCCATTGAACTAGAATTCGAGATACCATAGTTTTTCGGAGCAAATCCCTTCGATTATTGGAAATTAGTATTGCGACAGACCCAAAATTCTCTTCTCTTTCCTCGTCCCCTATGCTTTGTTAATATCTGTGCTGTCTTTTCATCACTACCTATTTTTTAGCGTCTGTGTTTTGTTTAACTTTTATTATTTAGTTAAACTTTTTTAATGTTAGTTAAGATGATTTTAATACCGAAAGTGAGACCTATGGCTAAGGCTGTGCTTAAAGTTCATAAAAAAGGAATTATTGTTCTACCTAAGTGGATAAGAGAGCGTGTCGGTGTGAATGAAGGTGATGCTCTGATTGCTGAGGTTAAGGGGCTCAAAATAGTGCTTGAACCGTTGAAACCGAGGCGTGTTAAGCTGGGTGGTCGCATATCCAGAATTGTTTGGGAACTAAAGAAAGAGGAGGTCGGGCTTGAATAGCTTTGTTGTGGACACAAGTGTTCTTGCAGAGTATTTAGATGAAGAGAGTCCATATAGAAATCTATTGGAGCGATTCTATAGCGATGTTAGAAGTGGAAGATTCTATGGATATATAACTCATGTAACCATCGCCGAGCTCATTTTTGTAGCTACTAGGATCTATAGAGAAGCTGGAGTAGAGCATCCAAATGCTGAGGCTCTACGCTATATTACCTGGCTAATCAATGTTGCTGGCTTCAATGTTGTGTCTCTTAACATAGAAGACTCCATCCTAGCGGGAGAACTAAGAAAGAAACTTAGAATTGCTATAGCCGATAGATTTGTGATTGCGGTGGCCAGAAGATTAGGAGCAAACCCATTATTTCTCAGGTTAGAGAGGGAGATGAGAAAATTCAAAGAAATCCTCAGGGAGTATAACGTAGTACTTATCGACGAAGTATACCCATCCTAATAATACTTCCCAGAAAATGTCCAACCGATATTTAGCATCATAACCTAAGTTCGGAATAATGTCTTATGTTTATACCTAAAGTACATCTTTGGAACTACTTGGATTATCAGTATCGTGATTAAACTTATGAAAAACCAAACTATCAGATATGTCCAGGGGGTTGGTGCCAGATATTTTGATATTATGTTGTTTGATAAATCAACAGCCAAACTTCCAGATAGAAGTATGTTTATTAATATAAACGATAATGTCTCAGCGTCCGATCTTATTTTCGATAAGTAATAATCCACATCACTCTTTAATATCTCTATAGTCCTCATATATTGATTAACCCGGAATATTTTCATTAATTTCTCCGCGAGCTCCCGATCTCCCTGCTGCCTAAATATTCTATTCGGCATTATGAACCTCAGATAATTCATCCATTTGCGCTGTAACTTTTGAAATCTTACAATCCGCTTATAAGTTAGGAATCCCTTCCTTACAAGTTCTTCGAGTTCATACTGGACAATAACAACGGTTTGTCTCATAATTAATATAAATGTATATATGAGCGTCAGATAATCTATTATCTCCTCACGAAACGTGAGATAATCAGTATTATTATAAATAACCATAGAATTGAAATCGGTGAAAAGTGCGAATTCTGGATTTGTTGACAAATTCTCAATATCTCTCCGGCTACTAATAGCTTTTCTTAATCCCTTCGAAACAAACTTTCTTATATTTTCCATACGTATTTCTAAGACTTCGCTAAATTCATCTGGTGGCAGATTCTTATTCAGGCTGAAAAAGAATATTGGATGATTTATACCAATTTTATAGGAGATTTCTCTTTTCCGCAAATTGCAGGACATTCGTATAGTTTTAGCAATATGCTCCGCTAATCTACTTAGGTTGCCAACTTCGTTAGGGAAAATATCTGTCTCTGGCGAGGCATCAATAATTCTTATGTTATTGAAATGCTCTGGGATCGACGACCATAAATCCATTATATAATCGACGGGCACTTTCCTAAGAACACTATCTAAGTTTTTCACTCGGTATATTATACTTATCAATCCTATAGAAAATATTATAGCATAGACCTCAGCATCAATAACAACTTCTTCCCAGACGTCTTCATCTCCCACAACTATGAACTTTATATCGCCTATATAGGCTAAGGCAAAACTTTTATTTTCTATCGCGGAGATATTAACAAGTGATAACAGCATATCGAGTTTTCTCTCCAACAATGTATATATATTGCTCTTACTTATATTGTCTAGTTGCGAGTTCAGTAGAATTTTTTTAAGTACTTTATAACCCATCTCGGTTTTTTCATATATTAAATATCCTGCACCCCGGATCTTGTCCTGAGCTACTAATGTTCTAATAATCGAGATGGGATCCACGGATTGGCGAAGGTTCCTTATAAAGATCCAGTTCAGATAAGGATTACTTAGCCATGAAATATCTAGTGTTTCTCTTGAAAGTATATTTTTTAACTCCTTGACGAGATCGATTCCATCAAACTCAGACAGTTTTTTACCATTGTCAAGGTAGCTAGTGTCCAAAAAGTCTCTAACAAATTCTGGTCCCCATTCTCTGCATGTGTCCTTTAATATCATTTCTAAGTAATCCCTAAGTGGCAATAATTCTAATTTTAGTTCTTCAACTAATAATTTTCTTAGGACTTCCTTAGATTCCTCAACAATTATTTTCTTCAGAACATGCCCTAGGATAACTATGAAAGCGTCAACCTCATTTAGCCCACCTAAAATATCGGCCATATTGTATTCCTCTAAGACAGATAATAGTGTTTTCGTATTATTTGTCTGAAGATATGTCCCTACGGCTTCCTCCAATCTATCAACAAGACTCCTAGTGTCATACTTCTTTAATTCCTCTTCTATAAAACTTCCAATAGTATCCTCAACTAAGGTTTTCCTTTTGACGTTTATTGTCTGAAGTATCCGTTGGGGATCATCGCGGATTCCAAATAGATCGCAATAAATCTGAATAATCCTCCTAACAAGATCTGTCGAGTATTGCTTTCTGGGAACTTCAGCAAATACAATAATTTCCTCTGGCAATAAGTCGAAAATAGCGTTTAGTATAATCTCAAAATCTATTTTTTCCAGCTCATCTCTAAGTGTAGTATAGTCTAGATATGCTATGCTTATTCCTAGCTTATCTAATATTTCTTCCGCTTTGTCAGGGTACAAAACTAGGTATCGAGCCAAGAAATCTTTTGCGAATTTTGGATATACATATACTATACTGTCCTTCCTAATAAAACACTCATCATATCCCATCTCTCTTCTTCTCAAATAATCTAGATGCTTACTGTTCAAGCCAAGAAGAATAACACCGTTTATAAACTCACAGCCAGCGCGTTCATTCTCGCTAATTGGGGCAAATATAAGAGCAGACCGCCAGTTATTATCTATGTAATCATCTGGAAGTATACGACCAACGATCGGGTTAGAAAACTTTCTTCTCACGTAGTATTTTTCTATGAATCTTTCATCTCGCCTCAAATATATTATTGGTTTTATTCTCACGGGTAACAGGAGTACTTTCTTAGATGTATTCTCATCAGAAAACATATTTCTGATTCTCTCATAGGTCATCAAAGAACCATAGCCAAAAACGGCAATCATAGTAAATCAGCCTCTCCTATACGAATTACTAAAAACTAAAAACACTTTTTATTTTCTGCTTCTATTATGTCCTAATCTTCTAGGTTCTCTCAGTAATATTTGTATACAATCCCATAAGTACGCCTTGCTCTATAGCTAAAAATGGATCTATAGATAAGAATTGAAGAGACTGGATGAGAGCTAGTAGTTATAATTAATTGACTAACTCTGCCATTATGGACTGTCTAAGCATCCATGAGTATATTCGTTTACTTTTAAACCTGCTAATGAACGCTCTATATGTAAGAGAGTTGCAGAGAATCTACTTCTCTGCACTCTCCTAGCAGATATCGAAACCTCCAAGGTGTCCTTATTGGGAGTAGAAGATTTTATCAAAAAACTATCAGCTACTTATGAAAACCTAAAAAGTAGTGATGAAAAATTCGTTATAAATGAGGAGATAACACCTATTGGTAGCAGTGGGAAGTATCGATTCATTTTTTATTGCTAAGAGGAAGAAAAAGGTCTCTTTGGTGCTATAGCTAGAATCGCGAAGAATGTTGCATACTATGGTGCTAGAGGAGCGATCTATGGTGTGGCCAAGGAAATTGCTAGGAGAGGGATTCAGCAAGAAATAAATCTTGAACCAATAAATAGGGAGATTACTGATGGGAATTAGCCCTAATATTTGCTCGACGGATCGAAATAATACCTAAAAGCTACATAGAGACCGTAGGAAATAATCTTGCTTTCCCTAAAGATGAAAAATACGTATATGCAAAGATGGATCCGAAGAAGGAAATCAAAATAATTATCGAGAGCGTAAGCCTATGGCGAGGAGAAGAAGCTGGAAAGCCCCAGACAACAGCACCAAGCAGGACAACCACACAGCCGACGAAACCTGTCCAAACACAAACAGTCCCAATGCCGATATCAATTCCGACATTAATCCCAATATCCAATTTTGATTTCTCATCACTCTACGCAAAAGGAAGTTTATCTAGAAGCAGCCATGGGATCTCATTTTCTCTAAGAAATCCTCTCGGACCAACCACAATAATAGCGCCATTCCAAGTAGTTGTCGATGGAAACGTTTTGCCAAAAGAGAAAATAGTATTAGTCACAAGCTCGGGGAAAATAAGAAACACTGATATTCTCTAGACAAACCACTTATAGTTTTGCTAGGAGAAGTACTTCTCTTCCAACTAGAAGACACCAAACTTGGGTCTGGGACCCATAAAATCGATATTATTGTGCAATCTCATGAACTTGGGCGTTTCGTAATATCAAACACAGATACATTAAGATAAATTCTTTTTCTTCTCTTTTTATGAAACATAAATCGAAGAAAAACAAAATAAAAATAGGTAGATATTTCACTAAGAACTAACGTTCTTGGTTGATGAAGGCATTGTAAGCCTCAGCAGATTTTCGAGTATTATTTTTCGCATAATTGATTATTATATATAATTTATATTCTCAGTAGAACATCATTCTGGGTGGGTTTTATTGGCGGTTATTTGGAGCAACAAGAAATGACATTATTGGCATGGCACAAGTAATTATGGACACTTTTAATATTGAGAGATTTAGAATCTGCTATCAAGGTATTCGATATAGGCCTATATGTGCAGTCTAATGGTTGTTTTGTTGCTACTGAGAATGAAAATATTGTTGGTGCTGGGTGCTTCTACATATATGATCTGCTCGCCCAAATGGGTGAGGTGACTGTTATAAGGACCCATCAAAGAAGAGGAATAGGAACAAAAATTGCGGTAACATTACTTGAAGAACTTAAGAGGCGAAGCGTTAAGACTACATATCTAGATGCTACTGATGCCAGTTACAGACTATATAAGAAGTTAGGTTTTAGAGAAATGTAAAGAACAACAGTATACGAACTTAAGGATCCCTACAACATCAATAAGGAGAAAACCATTGTATCGAAGTTACAGATTTTCTACTTGAGTAGGCCGTAGAGCTAGATAAAGAAATTTTCGATGCTAATAGAATAAGGGCCCTCAGAGCATGAATAAGAGGGGGGCCAAAGTCCTATTAGTTCGTGGAAAAGGTTACGCTCTAGTAAAGAGAAATAAGATAGGTCCATTAATAAGCACAGATTTTGGAGTGGCAGAAAAGCTTCTCAAACAAGACATTAATATGGGCATGAATACAATAATCGTCCCAGAAGCCAATATAAGAGCTTTAGAACTGGTCAAAAATATGGATTTAAACCTAAGTCTTCTTGCCACAGAATGTGCCTAGGAGGAAAACCAAATGAAAAATAGAACATATATACGCTCTACTTAGCTACGCTAAGGGTTAGTCTCTGAATCCATCAAAAGTGGGGCTCTCAGAGCATATCAAAGTTTCTGAAAAGCACAATAGAATATGAGACTCATCCGTTATACTTTATAAATATTTTTTCAGAAATTAGTATTCTATAACAACAATTCATCTAAGAGGCCACTAGACGGGGTCGCCTTCTTGGCGGTCCTAAAGTGGCCTTCCAATAGTAATTTGTGGGGGAGGATATCTGGAGGAGCTTACTATGAGGCTCCGAGCATTGTTTATATTTGTGATGCTACTTTCTATGCTACCACATTTAACACAGATGAAAACAACTCCATATGGCCATTACGACAACAAACATAATACTAAGAACTCAACCTATATGAGCACAACACTATATGGCCGCAACGATATGGAGAACTTGGTTTCTAAAAATAAATATGATGATAGAAGATTTGTTATGAGGGAGAGTTCTGGTGTATGGCATGTCCCTGAGCTGAAATATAGAATTCCTATCACTATACATAATGATTTGGATAAATATATCTATATGTGGCCCATAAAGGTCTTCCTAAACTTCACCGGGGTCGCACCTAAACCCTACAATCAAACTCTAGTACTTGTTGATGATGCAGGAAGAAACATTTTATTTCAGGTAGATAACTATAAAATACTAGCCAATGGAAGCATAGAATATTTTGATATTTGGTTTTATTATAACGCCTCACAGGGATCAGAGACAACATACTACTTATACTTCTCAGATACATACTTAGATGTTTCCAGCTATTGGTATACAGATAGGATTTATACCAAAATATTTGATATATCCTCAACGCTTTATACTGGGGGAGAGATCCTTGATTCTATGGGCGTCATGAACCGCGGTGGGATAGCCTATAATTTTAGTTTCGGTACGAAAGTTAGAAATGTGGATTCCCAGCATAGTCCAAACTATAAGGATCCCAATGATGTGGCGATAATATGGGTTGAAAACCCATACGTTAGATATGAAATATTAGTTGATAATATGTCTCAGAACTATAACCCAAAGGTTAATGATTCGATTACTTGGAAAGTAGGTATATTCAATGTCACATATGGTAATCTCGCGGATCCAAAACAACCATTCCTTTCATCGGAGATCGAGGTTCGATATAATGCTACTTCCAGACTCACCGACATGGAAGATTCGTTAAATGGTCCTTATAGATTAGAGACTCATATATTATTTATAAGTTTAGACGGCATAAACTTCAATGCGACAGCCCCAGACCTGTCGAGAAGTAAGATTATAGGTGAGTTTGGCCCCATGTTCTGCAGGATTAGTTTTATAAATGCATCTATCTTAGATTTCTACGTGGAGAATACAACGCCCATAAACTACACCGCAAAGTATAATATTCTTGAGAGCATAACATATACATTCTTTTCAAGACAGAACTGGTATCACAAAGAGATTTCCATATATAATGGCTACATCAGGGAAATTCAAATCTATGATAGGGATCCAAATCATGGATCACTAACACAAGCAATATACTCTTGGAAATATAACAGATTCAACGTGTCCCCATCAGAAGGGGGATCTATGTTCCAATTCTTCAGCTGGTACGACGACCTAGGACAACCACCTCAGATTAGTGGAAATGAATATATTTCCAAGGGAAATGCTATGGGCCTCCCATATGGATATGGAACCCAGAATATAAATTCCTTTGAGTGTGCCTATATGTACTGGACACCTAATAGTCTGGGGAGGGAGGGACAGGCAGAAGCTATAGCATACATTATAGAAACAAAAGAGTATATGATGAACGCGACAGCATATACTAAGCAGGGATCGTATTTCATCAATGCGAATATAAGCACCGATATTGAATATCTCTACGATGGAATGTTCGGCACTATAGGATTAGACTTAGTATCCCCTATAATTGTGAGAAAGACAACAAGATTCTCTGCTATTATGGGAGCGGATAACTATTTGTATCTAAACGAGATACTGAGTATAATAAATCCAGAATCAGCGACCATAGACTTCAATGAGTATGCTAGGTATCTTACAGAAATATTTTATTATGCACCACAATATTTAGAACTTGGTGGTATACCACAAAAAATACAGTCAAGAGATAACTCTCTCTATGTCTGGGCATATAAGGTAGTACCGGCAGATGGGGGGGTTGTAGCGTATCTTAACATAACGGCCAATATTACTATTCTTCACGACCAGATGGAGATACCATACTTCGATGTTATGATTTTATCATCTGGAAAACAAGAATATACAGTCTATGTATATAAGCCAATTGTTTATGGGACATATAACATCACGCTGAGCGCCCAGACTGCCTTTGGAGACGTAGTATATATAGTCACAAGGGTAGTAACATCAGCGGATCTTCAGAGAGGGAACATAAGCATCGAAATGCCTATATGTGATTATCTGTTTGCAATCAAATATGATCCCAGCGTTTCATCAAAGCCTTTTGAATTCCCTGGCTACGTAAATCTAACTCTGATAAATTCCTCCTACATAAATATCACTAATGCGGCCCTAAAAAAGGATTTCCGGCTTGGAGAAGTAGTATTTAGAGATCTACCCTATGGAAATTACTCCGTATATTTCAATATCACCCAGAAAGTAATGGGTGCGGATATAGACGAGCAGAAGGACCTTACAATTGACTGGGGGACAAACTGCTACATAGAAACGATAGCAGATCTGGGCAGACTAAAAGCAAGAGTTATTGATAGGAATAATAATCCAGTGGCTCCAGCAGAGATCTATGTAGATAATGCTGGTTTTCATTCATCCATAGTGAAAACTGGTCCAGATGGATATGCCGAGATTATTGGGATACCCCTATACAATAGGACTGGAAACTATTATGTGATTAATGTATCTTATTTCTCAGAAAATTTTAACGTAACTGTGTATAACTCTACTGTTAGTTATCAGCATAGTAGCTATGTGGTTTCTTTCAACATAACCCTTCAAATGCATTCCCTTAGTGTTCATGTCATAACATATGATGGTAGGGAAATCTCAACATTTAAAATTGGTTATAAACATGCAAACATGAATTGGACCTACGATTATTCGAGAAGTCCAATCTATATATTTCAACAAGTACCGGCTAGAGATTATATTCCAAGCATAGAACTGAATATCTCCATGTGGCTGGACACTTGGGGTCTCGAAGTCTACAACTACACTATTATTCCCGGTTTGGATGGAAATAGAATTGTGGATATACAGATTCCTATGTATGCTCTAGCTAGGATAGATATCTATAAGTATTATTACGGGATGGACATACATATCGATAATATTTATCGAGTCGATATAACCTTGGAGGCTACTAATGTAAGCTATACTTTCTATAGTATTATTGGCTTCATTGAAGTCCGTGAGGCGCCATTTGGATATAATTTTACTCTCAATGTGACTATCGAAACTAAATATTATTTCTACATATTCAACGAAACAACAATTGTAATAGATAAGGCCTCCTTAGACCTCCGAATGTTCTATCTTGCAGATATAATAATATATGCGTATCCAGAGTATAATGAGAGTATGAAACTAGCAGATTTCTCTTTTGCTATACTTGCAAATCAGACGCCAGTAGGCACAATATTCGCGGGAGAAAGAGGAGATGCTGTCTTAGACGAATTTCCTATACCATCTCTATACGGTCTCACACCATTTAAAATAAATGCCAGTGGCAGTGTTAGGGGAGTTGATATCCAATCAAGCATAGTAATAGACTTACCTGGTGTTCAGGATTCATTCACCATAGGCATACCTCAGAAACTCTCCGAGCTAACAGTATACATATATGACACGGAAAACATGCCTATTAGTGCGGATTTAGATCTGGTATATCTATCTGCAGCTACTCCTATCACGATTCTAAAAGAAAGGATTGATGGTGGTCGAGCGACATTTGATGTGGTTCCTCAGGGATACTATCAGATACGATTCCGGCATTTCAGTATTTGGGGTATCGTTATTGTTGATAGTTTTGAGGGAAACATAACTGAGCCTCTGCAAGAATTATCGTTTGTTCTCTCAGTATCCAGCTATACTGTGGAGACTAGAAATCTAATTGGCGATCCCCTAGATGGTGTCTTCGTTAGACTCTACATAGGTGCTAGTGGGGAAATATTGGACTTTAATATTATAGGTGTTAGCTCTAGCGGGTCCATACTATTTGATGATATGCCGGCGAAAGATGCAATAATTCTTGTGAATGAGTCTCGTCTTAGGCTGGATAACATTACCGCGGAGGCTTCATATAGGATGTCAACATTAGAGATATACAATGCTACGCTTCTTAGTCTAGCTGATAGGATCACAAAGCTATATATGCCGCTTGGTGTCGCTGAAATATACTTCTCATATCAAGGCTTAGAAGGGCCCAAGAACGTAACTATAGAGGAGGGAATACTACATGTGGATCCCAAAAAACTTGGGCCTCCAATAATAAGCATAGAGCTACTAAATGTCGGTTCGGCTCTACTCTACAATGTGCCCGTGGGATATGGTGTGACTTTAGTGTGCGAGTATCAAACCCCATATGGACTCCCATCTGCTACAAAGATGGATATAGTCTTTAACGATAGCTATACGAAGTATATGATGACACTCTCCTTGACGGATCTCCGTGTATATGCCGTTGGTCATGACGAAACGCCTCTTCAAAATGCAACAGTTAGTTTGATAATAAGCGCTACAACCATCTATGCGAGAACGAACTCTCTGGGATATGCTGATTTCTATAAATTGCCTTCGTCAGAACTGGCTAGTCTTCAGATATCCCTTGTTGGTGCCATGGAGACTATAACATCGGATTATATAGAAATAATGACGGGTGTGGATAGAACCGTTATTGTGAATGTTGATGTTATAGACTTAACCATAGGTGTGAGGAATATTGAGGGAGAACTGCTTAACAACATCATCTTAGATCTGGAAAAAGAGCTTACAATACTGAGTTTAGTGCCTAATGAGAGTGGATTCATAGATGTTGGTCTCGTAGCATATGGTGAGTATAGAGTAACGATATACATACTAGAGGATAATGCGACTCTACCATCAAACTTCAGCAATACCTACTTAATGATAAGTAGTGAGACACCCAAAGTAATGTATTTGACTGTGGATTTAGGAGAGATTATCTACAGTATAGATGCTCCTGAGAGTGGCTATCAAAATTCGGAGATAGAAATAGTTGTTAGGATTGCAGATGTTGAGGGACGGGCAATTTCTGGGCTGAGAATAGTTGCTAATATTATTGATAGAAGCAAAAATGTTTATGCGTCTTATGAGGCTGAGGAGGTTGGACTTGGGATCTATGCAATTAGAATACTGACAAAAGGTTTTAGACATGGCTATTATACATTTGCTATTTGTATCGAAACGATAGACTGGGAAATAATGCTAGAAACTATTCAGATATATATACATAGTGCTATTCCAAGAATAACACTTGGTGCTCAAGACTACATGTATCTTGCTCTAGGAGTCTTATTATTCACAGCCCTTGTATCTATAGTTTATCATAGGTTGATGAAGCAGATGAGAGTCTCCATGCAGAAGGGAATCGGTAGACTAGAAAAAATCTATGGTTTTCTTCTGCTAATAAACATGGGACTGATATTGCTCTCCGGCGTCTTACCAGTAGAATATGGATATTTCTTCTTTGACTCAGCGACAAACATATTAATATTGATAGCCGCTCTTGTTCTTTCAATAGTACTGTATGGCGTCCTCATATATATCGATGCGGTGAAATCATTCCTAGCTGCGAGATTTAAGAGATCGCGCCTAGTACTCAATGCGGTTATGTATCTACTACCGCTAATAACACTGAAATATATTCTTGATCAATGTAGATACATTGAGTGGACACAGGAATATGTGTTGGAGAACCTAGCTAGCTGGGGACCGATAGTTGCTCCAGCCCTAGCTATAAGCTTCATGACTGCATACATTACCGTATACACAGCACTAATAATAAACTCATACAGAGACATAAGAACTACGGCAAGAAAAATAGCTGTCTTCCAGCAGGAGGGCGTGCCCGAAGACATAATTAGGAGAGAAATGAGGCTTCAGCTGAGAAGGATATCTGGGGGGATAAGAATTAAAATGCTTGTATTCCTAGGCCTGCTAGGACTAAGCGCATTCTCAACAGTACCCATCTTCCAGAGTGTGGCATTCATAATAGTTGCGATACCCATAGCACTGCTCATAATAGGCCCGTATATCGCGCAAGTGATGATAAATATTATGCTAGGAAAAACAGAATACTAATCTTAAAATTTTTAACAAGCCAACACTTTTTTAGTTCTGAGCTATTCAATCATCATTTTTGTAAATCTGGCCGATTTTCCACGGTATTTGATCCCATAGTGGTTGGGTAGCTGATGAGTAGAGAATTCTAACCAAAACATCATCGCCAATGGCATATCAAACGAAGAGCATAAATTATATTCATAAAAACAATTTTATCAGCAAGATTTGAGTAATGCTATATGAGTCCCCTACCAATTAGAAGCATAAGTCCTAATAATATCATTAGGATTCCTATAAGCCTTCTAAGCCTCTCTCTTGGTATTTTTCTTACTAGAAATACGGATGGAGTACTGGCCAATAATGTCCCTAGGACCGCGAAGAATAAAATTTGCCCATCCACAACTACGCCTCCAAGAAAATAGCCTACTAGTGCTACACCACAAGTAATGGTCTCAGCTAGAGAAATTATTGCTACTATTTTCTTTACGTTGCCGCCCAATAAAAGTGACCCTACAAGAATCGTTGGCCCATAATTTCCCCCTGTAAGGGCTTTATTAATCGCAGCTATGGCTCCCACCAAAAGTACTTTCTTACTAGCTAACATACGTTTGCTAGAGAACCTTGATATCAAAACTAAGGTTCCTAAAAACAATAATACTGCCACATTATATAGGATCAGAAACTCTTTATTCACAGATAATGCTAAGAAAACCCCCAGAATACTCGATACACCACATATTCCGAATAACAATCCATATTTGGTGTCTTGAGAACAATAGCTAAAATTAGCATTGCCTACCCTATGATGTAGAATAGTTACGACAACTTCGCCAAAGAACTGCGCGAACAAAACAGTAAAGATAGCATCTGTAATATCAAATCCCAGCAGAACAAGAATCGGAGTCAATATTGTACCGAATCCTCCGCCTATGATAAACCCTATGATACCCACAATAAAACATATTAACGTTATGGTGAGAAAAACCAATTAGGATCTCCTCTCCAAAATCATTAGCGAGTTACCACAATTTTAATGAAATTTCATTAAATTTAATGATAATGCATTAAAATATTCCAAATAAATAACCCACTTAGACAAAGATAGAAACATCGAGGAGCAAATCTACACAAGAATGAACACTGAAATTATACATCAGAAAATATCATGTATAGTTTCTCTTTGAGTGCGAAATTTTTCTTAAGATACGTATATTATTAACTTGATAATAATAGGTGGAATACTAATGACGTCTCAAATCACATTTTAAAACACTTTCAGAAAAGTATTATTAAGATCAAACTTTACGATGCATTCTTCACAAAGGAAATAGCAGAGAAGCTAGAACAGAAAATAAGAAGTGTTGTTTCAAAACTTATTGCTACCTATTTTGTGATGTTTTTCTACCTAACAACATTGATAATCTCCATAGTAGCCTCCTAGCAACAACCAAATCCATAATAATATTCAGATAGCACTGCGAATGCAGAAACAATATGAATTCTATTGCAATGAGCTTTATATCAAATTTTTACGGTTATTTAGGGGGTGTTGGAGATGGAAAAGGGGCCCGAATTCGAAGGCGAGTGCGGTTTGAGTTGGAGATCTACTTTTGTTGCTTCTTTAGTCTCCCTATTTGTTGGTGTATCTTCGGCTTATATTGCTGTATTCCTTTCTGGTCTTCCATGGCCTATAATTCTATCCGTTGTGCTTTCGTATACTGTTCTCAGGGCACTAGATACATTAGGTCGGCGCCATAATGAGCATGAAACAAATGTTGCTCAGGCTGGTGGTAGTGTTGGTGGTCTGATAGCTGCTGGTGTTGCATTTACGATACCTGCATATTTAGTCTTATCTCAGAATTTTAATTATGCTTTGAATATGCCCCCATTATACATAGTTATTGTAATAAGTGTTGTTGGCGCTCTCCTTGGCATTACCCTCTCACTCCCTGTTAGGAGAATCACAATAGATGAGGAAGACCTACCATTTCCAAGCGGATATGCTGGGGCTGAGGTCTTATTGGCTATTGAGAGGAGAGAGCGAGGAGCGAGATTAGTGTTGATGTTTGGCGTTTTTGCTGCTATCTTTACGGCTATTAGCAGAGGAATTCTTGGTATAGGTAAGTTCTCATGGGAGATACATGTATTGTCGGTAGTGATAATTGTGGAGCTTCTCCCACTACTTGTAGCGGTAGGCGCTGGATATATTATGGGGCCTTCAGCGTCTTTCTCTTGGTTCCTAGGTGCTGTTGTTGGATGGGTAATAGTTATGCCTATCCTCCAAACACTTGGATTTGTCGATTTCCGCTTACCAGTTTTCAATTTTGGTATGGGAATTGTTCTTGGTGCTGGCTTAGGATTTTTCTTCCTCAAGGCACTGCCACGCTCAGGAAAGGTGTATAAAGCATTTCTCACTTTTAAGCCATCATCATTCGCCATGAGTCTTCCCCTAGCTCTATCTGTTATAAGCTATTTCGTGTTGGTAGCAATTGGTGTTCATCCGCTAGGTGCTCTTTTGGGTGTTATAGGAGCCTGGATAATGAGCTCAGTAGCAGGAAAAACCACAGGAGAAACAAATATTGATCCTCTGGAGCAGTTTGGATTATTCGTAGGGCTATTCGCTATGTATTTCCTTGCATTTATAGGCGTGACCATGGATCTGAATCAAGCAATCTTATTGACAGCTTTTGTCTCCATAGCTTCTGCTCTAGCGGGGGATATAGGACATGATTTCAAAAGTGCTAAGGTTATCGGTACAAGACCGATTGACATAACGTATGGAGATATGGTAGCTTCCATTGTTGGTGGCATTGTTGCTCCCCTAGCACTAGTAGTCATCCTTAGGGCACATCCAGAGGTTCTATCCCTAGAATACCCAACAGCGGCCCAATCAAAGCTTGTTGCTCTAGCACTTGCGGGAGAAATATATCCTGAGTTCTTTGTTGGGGGAATACTAATAGGTTTGCTCATAGAGACCATAATGGCGATATTAGAGAGAAAGGGTATGAAGAGACCTCCACTAAGCACAATAGCATTCGGTGTTGGCGTCTTCCTAGGTTTCTCTCTAGCGATACTAATAGCTGTTGGTGGAGCAATAAGAATACTACTGAGCAGAAAAGGAAAGAGGACGGAAAGAAGCGGAATACTTGCGGTATCTGGGATAATGGGTGGCGAGGGGATCGTCGGATTTATCCTAGCGTTGATCGCCGTAATCAACATATCATTACTGATGCCAGCATCAGTTGCGATAATGCTCATAGCAATAGCAATACTAATAATTACAGAGTTTTTTCAATAATAAATCTCAAGCCTTCAAAGTAGAACTTCGGAAGGCATGCTACATAGAGTTTAATGTTTTCTCCGCTAAATTTTGAAAAATTGTTATTTCGTTTTCTCTTAGGATTTCATAGCTATCCAGATGATTAGTGGTGGGAGGCCTATTTCTCTTTGAAGGTTCATTAAGAATAAATATTTCCATGATATTACTTTTTTTGCTTTCTCCTTTATAATTTTTAGTTTGTCTTCAGGAATATTCTTAGCGATTTTTATGCTTCTAAGTATTCCGATACCAGCCATAGGTAGTGCTATCATAGGAAGGAGATAGTATATTATTGCCGCAACAATAAACTCAGGTCTCCTAGACAATTCGTAGAGGTTTGCTAGTCCGCTCATTATCAATATCACTGATAGGGATCCAAGTATGAGCACGAGTATATTGGCAATGTATATTGGAAGAAGTATTGTTATTTTAATCCTTGTTGCTATCTGTATTAGGAAGAAAAATGAGAGCTGAGAGATGCTTAGAAATATTCCTCCCACCCGAAGAGTATTCTCGCTGAGTTCGATCCCAAACTTGTAGAGGCCTATACCGAAGAAGAAAACAATGATAATACTCAGTGCAAATAGAGGGTTATATGAGAGAGCCACAAATGATATTTCGATTCCAGCTTCGTGGATGAGGGCGAATCCCACAGTGAGCATATATATGTGTTGGATCCATATAGGATAGCCAAAGATGAACATAGAAATGAAGATGAAACTTAGATTTCTTATATCTCTTATTGTCATCATAAGCAGAACCCAAGTATTAGCTTTGATTAGATCATTGCATGATAACTAATACGATATGCATATTAAAAGGGGGTGATACATAGGAGTGCATAGAATACGCTTCCAATGTTCCCCCATTCCTGTGAATAGTTTCTTGCATTTTTCAAGTAGCAGTCTCTTCGCTTAAGACATACTTTCATAATTTTGTATTACTTAGCATCCTAAAATCGGTTTCGTTAGCCAATTTTGGGTATTCCCTGTTTTTGCTGTTGGCCTTACGGTGGTGATTATCTCCTTGGCTCTTCTTTCTTCCTCCGACAATTCTGCATGTTAAAAAAGCGTATAATTTTGGTAGCAAGTTATAGCTCAGGAAGAAGGTCATCGGCGCAACAATACAAATAAGGATTTCCCATAAGATTCATACTCCACTTTAATCCAGAAGCTATGGAAATATATGCCTAGTATATCTAAGTTTTCCTTGTTGAAGGACTTATCCGCATATGGTTTCATGATTTAGATTTTTTGAGAACACCTATCAAAAAATGCATCAACTTTTCAATTTTTATTGTCCACCAATATAAATAGTATTGGTAATTAATACTTACCAGTGATATAAATTCCCTCCCTCTTTGCGCTCTGATAGTATTTTCCTATGATTCTCCAAGGACTTCTTAGGGCTACTTGAGAGTAGCCACCGAATATGCCTAGATCCGCTATGGTGCTATTCCACGTTCTTCTT
>Ga0180302_10000225_pt1 | contig 23333 bp, 21 predicted proteins | sample GuaBasSediGuay17_FD_121794 | JGI IMG/M metagenome (GOLD analysis project Ga0180302, IMG submission 121794) | Subseafloor sediment microbial communities from Guaymas Basin, Gulf of California, Mexico - Guay17, Core 4571-4, 12-15 cm | ecosystem: Environmental > Aquatic > Marine > Hydrothermal... | reverse complement strand
GGTTTAGAGATCGTAAATCCCTTCAAGTCTGCGCGAACTGAGCCCTAACGATGGAAAGATATTCTCCAGCTAAGGGAGGCCAGATGATAAGCGACCGGGCGAAGAAGGGAATAGACAGAGCGCCGAACAGGAGTCTGCTCTACGCCACGGGGATAAGCCCATCCCAGATGGATAAGCCCTTCATAGGGATAGCTTCAAGCTTCACGGACCTCATCCCCGGCCACACCACGATGAGGGAGCTTGAAAGGGCGATAGAGCAGGGGATAAGCGCCGGAGGCGGAGTGCCCTTCGTGTTCGGTGTCCCTGGGATATGCGACGGGATCGCTATGGGCCATAGAGGGATGCAGTACTCTTTGCCTTCCAGGGAGTTGATAGCGGACGAGATAGAGTCCATAGCCGAGGCACACGCCTTGGACGGCCTCGTGCTGCTTACCAACTGCGATAAGATAACCCCGGGGATGCTCATGGCGGCCGGAAGGCTCGACATACCGGCCATAGTGGTCACGGCAGGACCAATGGTCTCGGGAAGGTACAGGGGGAGGAGGCTTTCCCTGGTCCGGGATACGTTCGAGGCCGTGGGACAGTACCACGCGGGAAAGATCTCGGAGGAGGAACTGCACGAGTTAGAACTCAGGGCCTGTCCGGGCCCAGGGTCCTGTCAGGGGCTTTACACAGCCAACACAATGGCCTGCGTGACCGAGGCACTGGGCATGTCGCTTCCGGGATGCGCCACGGCCCTCGCGGGATTAGCCAAGAAGGAGAGGATAGCGTACGAAAGCGGGGTGCGTGTTGTGGAGCTCGTGCGCCAGGGGATCACCGCAAGGAAGATAATGACGAGGGAGGCCTTCGAGAACGCCATCAGGATAGACATGGCCTTAGGGGGGTCCACCAACACCGCCCTGCACATACCTGCGATAGCATATGAAGCCGGGGTGGAGGTGCCCCTGGAGATCTTCGACAGGATCAGCCGTGAGACCCCGAACATAGCCGCTATAAGGCCGGGTGGGGATTACTTCATGGAGGACTTGGAATATGCAGGAGGAATCCCGGCGGTCCTCAAGGTCCTGAAGGACATGCTCCACGACCTTCCCACGGTAAGCGGGCTCACGATACATCAGATAGCGGACATGGCGGAGGTGGAGGACCCCGAGGTCATAAGGACCCCGGAAAGAGCCTACAGGCCCGAGGGGGGGATAGCGGTGCTCAAGGGGTCCTTGGCCCCCCAGGGTTCTGTCGTCAAGCAGACTGCTGTGAGCCCCAAAGTCATGCGCTTCGAGGGGAGGGCGAGGGTCTTCAACTCCGAGGAGGAGGCCATGGAGGCCATAACCTCGGGGAACATAAAGCCCGGAGAGGTGGTGGTCATAAGGTACGAGGGGCCGAAGGGAGGTCCGGGCATGAGGGAGATGCTGGCACCGACTGCAGCCATAGTGGGAATGGGTCTGGCCGAGTCCGTGGCACTCATCACGGACGGCAGGTTCTCGGGAGGGACGAGGGGACCCTGCGTGGGGCATATATCCCCCGAGGCGGCCGAGGGCGGGCCGATAGCCATAGTCCAGGACGGGGATGGGATCTTAATAGACATCCCGGACAGGAAGCTGGAGCTACTGGTGCCCGAGGAGGAGGTGAAGAGGAGGTTTCAGGGCTGGAAGCCCCTGCCGCCGAGGATACGGAAGGGATACTTAGCAAGATACTCCCACCTGGTCAGCTCTGCGGCGCAGGGTGCGGTGATGCGGCCCAAACCGGAGGGATAAAGTGCCCGTAGATGTCCTGGAGGTGCGGGCGTTCCTGAAGCGCAGGGAACGGGAACGAGCCGAAAGGGAGGCCGCCCTGCGCCGTGAGGTCCTATTCGAAGAGTTGGTCCGAAAGACGGGAAGGCAACTGTGGTCGAGGCCGGAATAAGGGTTCTGATCAGCGAAGTCCAAGCGGTTAACGGCTGGGACCGCGGGATTTTGATTTTCGTCACATTTTGACTATCTTAGGAGGGTACAGGAAGGACCTGACCCCCCGTACCGCAGGTTGGACGTGAGCGTAGTAAGGAGATATATCAGTTCGGCAGGACGGTCGTAGGAGGGATGGCGTTAGAGTTCTGACCTTGGGGCTGTAAAGGAGGGAAGGAGATGACAGGAGCAGAGATCTTCGTTGAATGCCTGAAACGTGAGGGGGTCAAGGAGTTCTTCGGATATCCGGGTGGGGCGGTCATTCCCCTGTTCGACGAGCTTTACAAGCACTGGGAGGAGTTCAGGTTCATCTTGGTGAGGCACGAACAGGCAGCAGCCCACGCCGCGGACGGCTACGCCAGAGCGACCGGCAAGGTCGGGGTTTGCATAGCCACCTCGGGTCCCGGGGCCACTAACCTCACTACGGGCATCGCCACGGCTTACATGGATTCCGTCCCCATCGTGGCGTTCACGGGGCAGGTGAGGACCGCCATGATAGGCTCGGACGCCTTCCAGGAGGCCGACGTCACGGGGATCACCCGCCCCATAACCAAGCATAACTACCTCGTGAAGGACGTCGAGGACCTCGCACGCATAATAAAGGAGGCTTTCTACATAGCCCGCACGGGAAGACCTGGACCGGTGCTTGTGGACGTTCCTGTGGACATAGGACTTGCGGAGACGGAGTTCGACTATCCGGAGAAGGTGGAGCTGAGGGGGTATAAACCTAACTACAAGGGGCATCCCCTCCAGATAAAGAGGGTGGCGAAGGCGATAGAGGAGTCCGAAAGGCCCCTGCTCTACATCGGAGGTGGAGTAGTTATATCCGGGGCCCACGAGGAGGTAAGGCAGCTCGCCGAGAAGGCCAACATCCCCGTGACCACCACCCTCATGGCCCTGGGCACCTTCCCGCCGGACCATCCCCTCTACTTAGGCATGCCGGGGATGCACGGGACGAGGTACGCCAACATGGCCTTCATAGAGTGCGACCTCATAATAGCCGTCGGCGCCAGGTTCGACGACAGGGTTACCGGAAAGATAGATGCCTTCGCTCCCCATGCCAAGATAGCGCACATAGACATAGATCCTGCTGCCATAAGTAAGAACGTCAAGGTCCACATACCTGTGGTCGGGGATGCCAAGCTCATCCTCAGGGAGCTCCTTCCCCTCGTGAAGCCGAGGCCCAGGAACTCCTGGAACGACCAGATAGACGAATGGAAGAGGAAGTGGCCTTTAACCTACCGCAACAGCGACAGCGTGGTGAAGCCACAGTACGTCGTGGAGCAGATCTACGAAGCCACCAAGGACAGGGAGACCATAATAGCCACCGAGGTCGGCCAGAACCAGATGTGGACGGCACAATATTACAAGTTCCACAGGCCTCGAACCTTGCTCACATCGGGAGGTCTGGGCACGATGGGATACGGGTTCCCGGCCTCGGTAGGCGCCCAGGTGGGAAGGCCCGATGCGCTCGTGATAGACATAGCCGGCGACGGAAGCATCCAGATGAACATCCAGGAGCTTGCGACGGTCGTCCAACACGGGCTTCCCATAAAGATCGCCATCCTCAACAACGGTTACTTGGGCATGGTCCGACAGTGGCAGGAGCTTTTCTGGGGTAGGAGGTATTCTGCGGTGGACATAGCTGTCCAGCCGGACTTCGTGAAGCTGGCCGAGGCTTACGGAATAAAGGGGATGAGGATAGAACATCCCTCAGAGGTGAGGGACGCCATAGAGGAGGCCTTGAAGGAGCCGGGACCGGTGCTTATGGACTTCAGGATAGAAAGGGAGGAGAACGTGTTCCCTATGGTGCCCGCCGGTAAAGCTCTGCACGAGATGATAGGGGGGCTGGCATGAAGCACACCATAGCCGCCTTGGTGGAAAACCGCTTCGGGGTCTTAGCTAGGATAGCCGGGCTTTTTTCCGCAAGGGGGTTCAACATAGACAGCCTCACCGTCGGCGAGACCGAGGACCCCACGATCTCCCGTATGACCATAGTTGTGGAGGGGGACGACAGGGTCTTGGAACAGGTAATGAAGCAGCTCAATAAGCTCGTAGACGTGATCAAGGTTTCGGACATAAGTTCCCAGAAGTTCGTGGACAGAGAGCTGGTGCTGATCAAGGTCAACGCTCCGAGGTCCCGACGCTCGGAGATAATGGAGATAGCCGAGGTTTTCAGGGCCAAGATCGTGGACATAAGCCCGAACACCCTGACCATAGAGGCCACCGGGAACGAGGACAAGATCAAGGCCATCATCGGGATGCTCAAGCCCTTCGGCATAAAGGAGTTGGCCAGGACGGGAAGGGTGGCGATGCTCAGGGAATTCAGGGGGGAGGTGTGAGGTCGTTCGAGGTTCAATGTTCAAGGTTCGGGGTTTAAACTTTAAGGAGGGGGTAAAGATGCCTATGTACTACGACAAGGATGCGAACATGGATGTCCTGAAGGGGAAGAAGATAGCTATCATAGGTTACGGAAGCCAGGGGCACGCCCAGAGTCAGAACCTCCGGGACAGCGGATTCGATGTGATAGTGGCCGAGCTTCCGGGCACTCCGAACTACGAGAAGGCCCTTCAGGACGGTTGGAAGCCGGTTTCAGCTTCCGAGGCCGCCGAAGGGGCCGATATAGTCCATATGCTCGTTCCGGACGATGTCCAGCCTAAGGTGTACAAGGATGAGATCGCCCAGCATATGAAGCCCGGCAAGGCCTTAGTATTCTCGCACGGGTTCAACATCCACTACAAGCAGATAATACCTCCCGAGGATGTGGATGTCTACATGGTAGCTCCGAAGGGTCCCGGACACCTGGTGAGGAGGGTCTTCTTGGAAGGGCAAGGGGTGCCCGCCCTGATCGCCGTGTACCAGAACCCATCCGGCCGGGCAAAGGAGCTGGCCCTGGCGCACGCCTGCGGGATAGGTGCCGGGAGGGCAGGGATAATAGAGACGACCTTCGCCGAGGAGACCGAGACCGACCTCTTCGGGGAGCAGGCGGTCCTATGCGGCGGCACGGTCGAACTTATAAAGGCCGGGTTCGAGACCCTCGTGGAGGCCGGATACCAGCCTGAGGTAGCTTACTTTGAGGTATGCAACGAGCTGAAGCTCATAGTTGACCTCATATACGAGGGCGGCATTACTTTTATGCACTATTCCATATCCGACACGGCCGAATACGGGTCCCTCACGAAGGGCAAGCGGATAATCACCGAGGAGACCAAGAAGGCCATGAAGCAGCTTTTGGCCGAGATTCAGGACGGGACCTTCGCAAGGGAGTGGATATTGGAGAACCAGGCGGGAAGGCCCGTATACTGGGCGCTCAAGAGGAAGCTCGAGGAACATCCCATAGAGAAGGTCGGAAAGAAGCTGAGGGATATGATGAGCTGGAAGTAAGCTGGGGAGGTGTTTTCGGATATGGAAGTTGTACATTCCGACGTCGAACTTATGGAGGAGGGGTACTTCTCCCTCCCCGAGGTCGGCAGGATAGTCGAGCTTACCGACGGGAGGATAGCGATGCCGCCCCATCCCACCCATACCCATCAGATAACGGTGGGAAAGCTTTACAGGCGCATGATCGAATATGTCGAGGTGAACAACCTGGGAATCGTCCAGATAGCTCCCCTTCCCGTCAGACTTTGGCCCGGGAAGATAAGGGAGCCGGACATACTTTTCGTGGCCAAAGGCCACGAGGATAGGATAGGGGAGCAGGTGTACGGAGTTCCGGATTTGGTGGTCGAGGTGGTATCGGCGCACAGCAGGGAGACGGACTACGGCGAGAAGAAGGGAGAGTACGAGCGTGCAGGGATCAGGGAGTATTGGATCGTGGACCCCGACGAAGGAACCATATCTGTATATGTGCTCAGGGAGAAAAAGTACGAGCTTTTAGGCAGGTGGAAGAAAGGGGAGGTCGTCCGATCGGAGACCTTGGATGGCTTCGAAGTGGCCGTGGAGGACATCCTGGGTTAGAGAAAGGGCCGAAGGAGGTACATAGATGCAAAACGACCGGGTTATAATCTTCGATACCACCCTTAGAGATGGGGAACAGTCGCCCGGGGCGGCCTTGAGCGTGGAAGAGAAGGTCACCATAGCCCACCAGCTCGCCCGACTGGGCGTGGATGTCATAGAGGCCGGCTTCCCGATATCTTCGGGGGCGCAGTTCGAAGCCACGAGGAGGATAGCCCAGGAGGTGGAAGGGCCCGTAATAGCCGGACTCGCGAGGGCAGTGAAGGAGGACATAGACAGGGCCTGGGAAGCCCTTAAGGGTGCCAAGAGACCGAGGATACACACCTTCATAGCCACCTCCGACATCCACATAAGGAGCAAGTTCGCCTCCGACAAGTACGGGAGGACGATGGAGGAGAAGAAGGAGAGGATACTCGAGATGGCGGTGGAGGCCGTGCGACATGCGAAGAGCTACACCCCCGATGTCGAGTTCTCCCCCGAGGACGCTGGAAGGACCGACCCGGATTACCTCTGCAGGGTGGTGGAGGCCGTGATAGATGCGGGGGCCACGACCGTCAACATCCCCGACACCACCGGATACACCATGCCCGAGGAGTTCGGAGGGCTCATAAGGACGCTCTTCAAGAGGGTGCCCAACATCCATAAGGCCATAATCAGCGTCCACTGTCACAACGACCTGGGCCTTGCCGTGGCGAATTCCCTGGCCGCCGTCAGGGAGGGGGCCCGCCAGGTGGAGTGCACCATAAACGGCCTCGGCGAGAGGGCCGGCAACGCCGCCTTGGAGGAGATAGTCATGGCCCTTAAAGTCAGGAGGGACATCTTCGGGCTCGACACGGGGATAAACACGAAGGAGATATACCGCACGAGCCGCCTCGTGGCCCACCTCACGGGCATAGATGTCCAGCCCAACAAGGCCATAGTGGGCGCCAACGCCTTCGCACACGAGTCGGGGATACACCAGGACGGTGTCCTCAAGGAGAGGGCTACCTACGAGATAATGCGTCCGGAGGACATAGGGCTTGAAAGAAGCAGGATAGTCTTAGGAAGGCACTCCGGAAGGCACGGGTTCAGGGCCAGGCTCGAAGAGTTAGGGTACAGGCTCTCGGAGGAGGAATTTGAAAGGGCTTACGAGAAGTTCAAGGAGCTTGCGGACAAGAAGAAGGAGGTGTACGACGAGGATATAGCTGCCATAGTCGAGGGGGAGATGTTCAGGGTGCCGCAGACTTTCACCTTAGAGTACCTCCACATCTCGAGCGGCACGGGGACCATACCCACGGCCACGGTGAAGGTGAGGAAGGGGGAGGAGGTGGTCCAGGAGGCCGCATGGGGAGACGGCCCTGTCGACGCTGCGTACAAGGCGATAAAGAGGGCCACCGGCATGGAGGACGTGAAGCTGAGCGACTACGCAATCAGGTCGGTGACGAGCGGTACTGAGGCCTTGGGTGAGGTTACGGTAAGGCTGGAGGCCGAAGGCCGAAAGGTGGTGGGCAGGGGAACGTCCACCGATATCATAGAGGCGAGCGTACTGGCCTTCTTGGACGGGCTCAACAAGTTCGTGGCCCTTCCGAGGGAGAGGTGATGAAGATATCGTACAAAGGGTGGAAGAACTGCTATCGGCTCTCCGACGGGAGGACGGAGCTTGTGCTCACGGGGGATGTGGGGCCGAGGGTGATAAGGTTCGGGCTCGTAGGAGGGAAGAACGTCTTCGCAGAAAGGCAGGAGGACCTCGGAAGGCTCGGAGGAAGGGAGTGGAGGATATACGGGGGACATAGGCTCTGGCATTCCCCCGAGGCCAAGCCACGCACGTACATCCCGGACAACTCTCCTGTGGAGGTGAGGGAGGAGGAAGGAGCCCTCGTCGCCCTCCAGCCGACGGAGGCGGAGACCGGCATAGGGAAAGAGCTGAGGGTGAAGTTCGAGGGAGGAGGGGTCACGGTCGTCCACAGGCTCCACAACCGGGGGCTTTGGCCGGTGAGGCTCGCCCCCTGGGCCCTCAGCGTCATGGCCCCGGGTGGGATGGGGATGGTCCCACTTCCCGAGGAGCCCTCCGACCCGGACCGCCTGCTTCCGAACAGGGTCGTCGTGCTGTGGCCCTACAGCCGTATGGACGATCCGAGGGTCCGCTGGGGGAAGAGGTACATAACGCTCCGTCAGGAGCCGGGGAACCCCCACCCCTTCAAGTTCGGCGTGAACGCCCTGGACGGATGGGCGGCCTACCTCAGGGATGGACTGCTCTTCGTAAAGAAGTTCCGTCACATCTACGGACGCACCTACCCCGATTTCGGCTGTTCGGTGGAGATGTACACGAACGACTGGATGTTGGAACTTGAGACCTTGGGGCCTACGAGCGAACTTGAACCCGGGGAGGTGGTAGAACACACCGAAAGGTGGTTCCTCATTGAGGGCGTGGACGTCCAGAGCGAAGAGGACGTAGAGAAAGATGTGAGGCCGCTTGTAGAGAGCCTAAAATGAAGAAAGGAGAAGAAGATGACACAGGCCAAAAAGGGCGATACGGTCAGGGTCCACTACACTGGCATGCTGGAGGACGGCACTGTGTTCGATACATCCTTAGGAAGGGAGCCCTTGGAGTTCACGATAGGGGAAAGCGAGATAATACCGGGATTTGAGGACGAGGTGATAGGTATGCAGCCGGGGGAGACCAAGACCTTCAAGGTAGCTTCCGAAAGGGCGTTCGGTCCGCACAGGGAAGAATTGGTGATAACTATGGACCGTGACCAGTTCCCCCCCCACCTCCATCCCGAGGTCGGCAAGGAATATCAGATGCGCCAGCCCGATGGAAACTTGGTGCCCGTCAGGGTGGTGGAAGTTTCCGAGGAGACCGTAACGTTGGACGCGAACCATCCCTTGGCCGGAAAGGACCTGATATTTGAGGTCCAGCTTTTAGAGGTGCTCTGAGGGAGGTCATATGAGCAAGGACCCGAGGGAGAAGGAGATACGCAGAAGAAGGCATCGCAGGATGAAGAGGCTCAAGGAGCGCATCAAGCTCGCCAAGGAGATGGCTAAGAAGAGGAGGGAGGAGGCCGAAGGAGGATGACCACAGTACAGGAGTTCGTGGGGAACCTGGGTTCTCCCCTTCCCCTGTACTTCCTCTTAGGGGAACCTTTCCAGAGGGAGGAGGCCCTGAGGTACCTGCTGGACTTCCTCCTCCCCGAGGCCAGGGACCTGAACCTGGACCTCTTCTGGGGGGACGAACTCGATATATCTGCCTTCGCATCCTCCCTCCGCTCCCTCCCCTTGGGTCCTGGAAGGAGGGTACTACTCGTCCGTTCCTGCGAGTGGATCGGAAGGGACGCATGGAGGAGGCTCTCCCCCGTCCTAAGGGATATCCCGAACCATGTGAGCGTGGTCTTCTCCGGGGAGAAGTTGGACCGGAAGCTCGTCCCGGAGGAAGTTCTGAAGGAGGCCCTCTGGGCTGAGTTTGGGCCCTTAAGGGGCAGGAAGCTCGTAAGGTGGCTCATCGAAAGGGCCAAGGAACTTGGGAAGGAGCTTTCCCAGGAGGCGGCGGAGCTTCTGACCGTGTACCTGGGGGAGGACCTCACGGCGTTGGCCGGGGAGCTGGAAAAGCTTTCGTCCTACCTGGGAAGGAGAAGGAGGATAGAGGCCAAAGATGTACAGGAGGTCACAGGAGCCTGGGCCGTCCGCACTTTCCAGCTCACGGACGCCGTAGGAGGAAAGGACTTAGCCAGGGCGGCCTCCTCGCTCCGTTCAGTCTTAGAGTCCGGCCAGCCGGTCAACTTCGTCTTAGCGATCCTGAGGAAGCACTGGGAGACCTTGGCGAGGTTGAAGGTCAAGATCAAGGAGGGAGGGTCCAAATCTAAGCTTGCGGCCGATTTAGGGGTCCATCCTTACTTCCTCGATGGCTACATAGACCAGGTGGAAGTTCGCTCCGATGACGAGATAGCACTTGGGATGGATGCTATCGTCGAGGCGGAGCACAAGGTCCGCTCAGGGAGGGACCCGGAGGCCGTCCTGAACGTGCTCGTCTGGAAGCTCTGTAGGAGCCGGAAGTGGAGAGGTTCGTAGACCTTCATGTACATACGAGCTGTTCGGACGGGGTCTTCCCTCCGGAGGAAGTGGTCCGGATGGCGGTCGAGGCCGGGCTCGAGGTCATAGCTATCACGGATCACGACACCGTGGATGGGGTGAAAAGGGCCCTGGATGAGGGTAACAAGGTAGGGATAGAGGTCATACCCGGCGTGGAACTCAGCACCAGGGCTGGTCCCTCCGACATACACATGCTCGGATACTATGTGGAGGTGGATGCCCCCCCGTTCAAGGAACTGATGGAAAAGTTGAGGGAAGAGAGGTTCAAAAGGGCCAAGAAGATAGTAGAGAAGCTGAACATGCTGGGGGTCGGCCTGAGCTTCGAAACCGTACTGGAGGTCGCGGGCGAGGCCACGATAGGAAGGCCCCACATAGCGGACGCCCTCGTAAGGGAGGCTTGGGTGGAGTCCTACGATGAGGCCTTCAGGAAGTACATAGGATACGACGGTCCGGCGTACCTTCCCAAATACGAGATGAGTCCGGAGGAAGGGATAAAGGTCATAAAGCAGGCCGGAGGCATCCCCGTCTTCGGCCATCCGGGGACCGCCCGCAGGGACGAGCTGATACCCGGGATGGTGAGGGCAGGACTTATGGGCTTGGAAGCGTTCCATCCCCTCCATCCTCCGGAGGTCTGTAGATATTATAAGAACCTCGCCAAGAAGTACGGCCTCATATACACAGGAGGTTCGGACTTTCACGGCTCGGACAGAAGGATGGCCCCCTTGGGGTCCCAACGGGTCCCCTACGAGATCTTCCTGGACTTGGAGAGCACCTACCGAAGGACCAAGAAAGGGGGGTGATGGCTATGCCGGAAGTACCGGAAGAAAAGCGTAAGGCCCTGGATCTGGCGATGGCCCAGATAAATAGGCAGTTCGGGAAGGGGTCCATAATGAGGCTGGGGGAGGAGGGAGCACAGGTAGCCGCAGAAGCGATCCCCACCGGCTCCCTGGCTTTGGACGTGGCCTTGGGGATAGGAGGGGTTCCGAGGGGCAGGATAGTCGAGATATTCGGTGCAGAGGCCTCGGGCAAGACCACGCTCGCCCTTCACATAGTGGCGGAGGCCCAGAAGAGGGGAGGGCTTGCGGCGTACATAGATGCGGAGCATGCCCTCGACCCAGTCTGGGCCAAACACATAGGTGTGGACGTGGACGACCTACTGATCTCCCAGCCGAGCTGCGGGGAGGAGGCCCTGGAGATAGCTGATACCTTGGTGAGGAGCAACGCACTGGATGTGATAGTTATAGATTCCGTGGCGGCCTTGGTGCCCAGGGCGGAGCTCGAGGGGGAGATGGGGGATGCCCAGATAGGTCTCCAGGCCAGGCTCATGTCCCAGGCCCTGAGGAAGCTTACAGGAAGCGTCAACAGGTCCCGCACCTGCCTAATATTCACCAACCAGCTGAGGATGAAGATAGGGGTCATGTTCGGTAACCCCGAGACCACGACCGGAGGACAGGCCCTCAAGTTTTATTCCTCCGTGAGGATAGATATAAGGAGGGTGGGCTCGATAAGGGAGGGGCAGGAGGAGATAGGAAACAGGATAAGGGCCAAGGTCGTCAAGAACAAGCTCGCACCCCCCTTCCGCACCGCCGAGTTCGACCTCATGTTCGGGAGGGGACAGTACGGGATATCAAAGGAGGGGGACTTGGTGGACCTCGGGGTGGAGCATGGGATAATAAATAAGAGCGGGACTTGGTTCTCGTACGGCGACACGAGGCTCGGACAGGGAAGGGAGAACGCCAAGGCCTACCTCAGGGAGCATCCCGACCTGGCCCGGGAGATAGAGGAAAGGATAAGGGATGCGCTCAGGGTCGGGTCTCGCCTTCCCGAGACGGCCGAAGAAGCATGAAGGTCCTGAGCTTGGAGTGGAGGGGGGAAGAGGTAAGGGTGGTCTCGGAAGATGGAACCTTGGAAATTCTGGCCGAGACCGCCCTGGCCAAGGGGCTGAGGGAAGGGACGGAACTGGAGGACCTCGAGGGGCTCCTGCATGAGGACCAGGTCCGTAGGGCCAAGAAAGTGGCCTTTAGATACTTGGCCAGGGCAAGGACCACGAAGCAGGTCAGGGAGAAGCTGCTTGAGGAGGGCTTCGGGGAAGATGTCGTCGGGGAGGTCGTAGGAAGGCTCGAGGAACTGGGGCTCCTCGACGACAGGGAGTTCGCAAGGGCGTGGGTGGAGGAGAGGTTGAGGCTCAGGCCCAGGTGGAGGAGGGCCCTCAAGGAGGAGCTTCTGAGGAAGGGGATATCCGAGGAAGTGGCGGAGGAGGCTTTGGACGAGGAACTTTCGGAGGTAGACGAAGCCCGCCTGGCAGAGGGGTTGCTGAGGAGGGCGGAGGGGAGGTACAGAAACCTGGAGCCGGATAAAGCCCTGAGGAGGATGCGGGACTTCCTCCTCAGGAGGGGCTTTTCCTGGGAGGCGGTGAAGGAGGTAACCCGTAAGCTGAGGAAGGAGTGGTTCTCAGATGAGGTCGGCCGAGATAAGGGAGAGGTTCCTGAGGTTCTTTGAGGAGAGGGGACATGTGAGGGTGCCCAGTTCCCCTGTCGTCCCCTACGACGACCCCACCCTGCTGTTCACCAACGCTGGCATGAACCAGTTCAAGAACATATTCTTAGGGCTCGAAAGGAGATCGTACAAGAGGGCCACATCCGCACAGAAGTGCATAAGGGTATCGGGGAAGCACAACGACCTGGAGCAGGTGGGGAGGGACACCACCCATCACACCTTCTTCGAGATGCTCGGAAACTGGTCGTTCGGGGACTACTACAAGAAGGAGGCCATAGACTTCGCATGGGAGCTTCTGACCAAGGACTACGGCCTCCCTCCCGACAGGCTCTGGGCTACGGTCTTCAGGGAGGACGACGAGGCCGAGGAGCTATGGGCGAGGATAATACCGAGGAGGAGGATACTCAGGTTCGGGGAGGACGAGAACTTCTGGGAGATGGGGGATACGGGCCCCTGCGGACCCTGCACGGAGATACATCTGGACCTCGGCCCGGGCCACGGCTGTGGAAGGTCCGATTGCGGTCCGAACTGTCCCCACTGCGAAGAGGCGAACGACTTCAGGTTCGTCGAACTCTGGAACCTGGTGTTCATACAGTACAACAGGAGAGAGGACGGCTCCTTAGAGGAGCTTCCACAGAAGCATGTCGACACGGGGATGGGCCTGGAGAGGCTCGCTGCCATCCTCCAGGGCAAGGGCTCCAACTACGACACCGACCTGTTCAGGCCCCTCATAGCCAAGCTCGAGGAGCTCTCCGGCAGGAGCTACGAGGAGGACCCTACCCCGTTCAGGGTCGTGGCGGACCACATAAGGACGCTCTCGTTCGCCGTGGCCGACGGGGCCGTTCCCTCCAACGAGGGAAGGGGATATGTGCTAAGGAGGATCCTGAGGAGGGCCTCCCGCTTCGGAAGGAAGCTCGACCTACACGAGCCCTTCCTGTACAAGCTCGTATCCGTGGTCGGGGAGGTTATGGGGGAGGCATACCCCGAGGTCGTGGAGAAGGGGGAGTACGTAGCTAAGGTGATAAAGTCCGAGGAGGAGGCCTTCGGAAGGACTTTGGACAGGGGGCTCGAGAGGTTCTCCGAGGTCGTGGAGGGCCTGAAGGCCCATGGCGAGAGGATCATTCCCGGAGAGGAGGCGTTCAGGCTCTACGACACGTACGGTTTCCCGCTGGACCTCACACAGCTCATGGCCGAGGAAGAGGGGCTTTCGGTGGACGTTGAGGGGTTCGAAAGGGCCATGGAGCGCCAGAGGGAAATGGCGAGGAGGACCTCCAGGTTCCAGGCCCAGGTGGACCTCGGCGAGGGGTGGAGGGAGGTATCGGAAGGTCCCTCCTCGGAGTTCGTGGGGTACGACGAGGAGAAGGTCGTGGCAGCGGTGAGGGCCCTGAGGGAGGTCGGGGGAGATGTCGAGGTGATACTCAGCCATACCCCCTTCTACGCCGAGGCCGGGGGCCAGGTCGGGGACACGGGATGGCTCAGGGCCGAAGGGTTTCTGATAGAGGTCACCGACACCCGGAGGGTAGCGGGGGAGATAGTGCACAGGGGGAAGCTCAGGGAAGGGTCGCTTGAGAGGGTCCCCACCGAGGTCGTGGCCGAGATAGACCACGTAAGGAGGGCCTCGATAAGGCGTAACCACACTGCCACCCACCTCCTGCACAGGGCCCTGAGGGAGGTCTTAGGGGAACATGTAAGGCAGTCCGGGTCGCTCGTGGCCCCCGAGAGGCTAAGGTTCGACTTCACCCACTTCGCAGGTACCTCCCCCGAGGAGCTCGAGGCCGTAGAGAAGCTCGTGAACGGTTGGATAAGGGAGGACGTACCCGTAAGGACCGAGGAGATGCCCCTCCAGGAGGCCCTAAGGACCGGGGCGATAGCGATATTCGGGGAGAAGTACGGGGAGGTCGTGAGGGTCGTGGAGGTCGAAGGGGTGAGCAAGGAGCTCTGCGGAGGGACCCACGTGGCAAGGACCGGGGAGATAGGATTCTTCAGGATAGAGTCCGAGGGAAGCGTGGCCGCGGGCATCAGGAGGATAGAGGCCCTGACGGGTGAGGGGGCAGAAAGGGCGGACAGGGAGGACAGAAGGCTCCTTTCGGAACTTGGCGCCCTCCTGAACGCATCCGGAAGGGAGATCTTAGGAAGGGTAGAAGAACTTCTGGAACGGGCCAGGAGGCTGGAGAAGGAGGTAAGCGCCCTTAAGAGGAGGGATGCCCTGAGCAAGGTGAGGGAGGTCGTCTCGGGCGCTGTTGAGGTGGAAGGGTTGAAGGTGGTGGCCGAGAAGGTTGAGGCCCAAGACCCTGAGGTCCTCAGGGAGATGGCGGACAGGCTCAGGGACGCCCTCGGGAAGGGGGTCGGGGTCTTAGGGACGGACGCTGACGGGAAGGCCCTGCTCGTGGCCGTGGCGACCGAGGACGCTGTATCCTGTGGGGTCAGGGCCGACGTGCTCGTGAGGGAGGTGGCGAAGCTCGTGGGAGGGGGAGGAGGCGGTAGGCCCCACCTCGCCCAGGCCGGGGGGAAGAGGCCGGAGAGGCTCGAGGAGGCGCTGGCCAAGGTTCCGGAGGTGGTCAGGAGGATGTTGGAAGGGAGGGGATGTTAGCTCATATGGGAAGGGTCTACAAGTACCTGCTCTCCGTGATGAGGGACAAGGGAGCGGGGTACCTCGTGCTTCTGGACCCCGACAGGCTTGACCCCCGGAAGGTCAAGGACGTCGGCATGGCATGCCAGGAGGGAGGGGCGGACGCACTGCTTGTTGGAAGCAGCCTGCTTCTGGGGGACACCTTGGACAGGGTGGTGTGGGACCTCAAGGAGGTCGTGGACGTACCTGTCATACTCTTTCCCGGCAGCTCCGACCAGCTCTCCGCAGGTGCGGACGCCGTGCTGTTCCTGAGCTTGGTGAGCGGGAGGAACCCTGAGCTCCTCATAGGCCAGCAGGTGAGGGCGGCACCGAAGATCCGAGCCTTCGGCCTTGAGCCCATATCTACTGCCTACATCCTCGTCGAAGGGGGAGCCCTGACCACCGTGGAATACATGAGCAACACCAGGCCCATACCGAGGGATAAGGTGGATGTGGCCATGGCGCACGCTTTGGCGGCCGAATACCTCGGAATGAGGATGGTGTACCTGGAGGCGGGAAGTGGAGCGAGGTTCTCGGTCCCGGAGGAGATGGTGAGGGGGGTCGCAGGGTACGTGGGCCTCCCCGTTATAGTGGGAGGGGGGATAAGGGACCCAAAGGTCGCACGTCGGAAGGTTGAGGCTGGGGCTTCCTTCGTCGTAACTGGAAACGTGTTGGAGGACGGTAGGCTCACCCCCGAGAGGGTGAGGGCCTTCGCGGACGCCGTGCACTTGGGGGGGAGATGATAGATATGCACTGTCACCTCCTCCCTGGGGTCGACGATGGCCCGAAGGATTGGGACGAGAGCCTGGCCCTCGTGCGCCAGGGGGCGGAGGACGGGATAAAGGCAGCTCTGGTCACGCCACACCTGGGGGAACTGAACCCCGGATATGCCGAGGTCGTAAAGGAGAAGTTCTCCGAGCTCGTCGGGAGGGTGAGGGAGGAAGGCATAGATATGAGGCTGATCCTTGGGGCCGAGGTGGCTTTCGACTTAGGGCTCGAAAGGCTCAAGGAGTTCGGCCTGGGAACGTTCGGGGGAAGGTACTTCCTCTTGGAGCTCCTTCCCCTCGGCTTCGTCTCCCCGAGCTTAGAGGAAGTGCTCTTCAACCTGCACCTCGAGGGCCTTCGCCCGGTCCTCGCCCACATAGAGAGGTACCCGGGCCTCGTGGACGACACGAAACGGCTGGAGAAGTTGGTCAGAACGGGAGCGCTCCTTCAGGTGAACGCTGAAGCGTTCCTGAGGAAGCAGGCCAAGACAGTCCTCAAGCTCGTCAGGATGGGGTTGGTGCACATCGTCGGAAGCGACGCCCACGATCCTCGCTCCAGGCCGATGAGGATGGCGGAGGCGTACGGGGTCGTGAAGGAAAAACTCGGAGCGAGGATGGCCGAAAGGATATTTGAGGAGACCCCCGAAGCCCTTCTTTCGGGGGAGGAGGTCGACTTAGAGCCCATGGCTAAGGAGGAAAGGAGCATATTCGGGAGGATAGTTCAGAGGCTCAGGGGGACCTGATGGAGAGGACCTTCGTGATGATAAAGCCCGACGGTGTGAGGAGGGGTTTGGTGGGAAGGATAATAAGTAGGCTGGAGGATGTGGGACTTAAGCTCGTGGGACTCAAAATTCTCAGGGCGGACGAGGAGCTTGTAAGGGAACACTACCCGGACGATCCCGGGTGGTTGAAGGCCGTGGGGGAGAAGACATTGATGACTTACAAGGAGTACGGCATGGACCCCCTGAAGCAGATAGGGACCGACGACCCGGTCCAGATAGGGAGGTGGGTGAGGGAGAAGCTCGTGGAATTTATAACTTCTGGACCCGTCGTGGCCATGGTCTGGGAGGGGAACCATGCTATAGAGGTCGTGAGGAAGCTCGTGGGGAACACCGTGCCCCTGTTCGCAGGGCCGGGGACGATAAGGGGGGACTTCTCGGCCGACTCGCCGGACCTGGCCAACCGTGAGGGAAGGCCGGTCTACAACCTCGTACACGCCTCCGGCGACCCGGAGGAGGCTGAAAGGGAAGTAAGGTTGTGGTTCAGGGATGAGGAACTTTTAGAAAGGGGACGAGATGGCGGAGAAGGTTAAGCTCGCCTTCATAGGATGCGGGGGGATAACCCGCTCCCACCTGGAACAAGGGTTGAAGAACTTCGAGGACGTTCAGTTCGTGGGGTGGTGCGACGTGAACGAGAAGGCGGCTGCAGCCCGCAGGGAACAGGTAGGAGGCCGGGGGGAAGTTTACACCGACGCCCGAAGGATGTTGGACGAGACCAAGCCGGATGCCGTGTACATAATGCTACCCCCCTTCGCCCATGGACCTGCGGAAGGGCTCGTGATAGAGCGCAGGATCCCGTTCTTCGTGGAGAAGCCCGTGGCGAGGGACCTCGATACGGCCCTGAGGGTAGCCGAGGGGGTTGAGAGGCATAACCTCATCACCTCGGTGGGATACATGAACCGCTACCGGAGGTCGGTCCGGAGGGTCAAGGAGCTGCTCGAGGGACGGAAGCCCGTCATCATGCACGGGGGTTGGGTCGGAGGAGGACCCGCTAAGTACGAAGGGATCTGGAGGTGGTGGGTCCAGAAGGACAAGTCCGGCGGACAGTTCTTAGAGCAGACCACCCACACGATAGACTTGGCCCGCCACTTCTTCGGCGAGGTCGAGGAGGTATACGCCGTCCCCGTAAGGGACCGCATTCCGAGGCCGGACTTCTTTACCATAGAGGACGCCTCCATGGTCCAGATGTCCTTCGTCAACGGAGCTGCCGCCAACCTTTATAGCTCCTGCTGCACCTCCGTGGGAGGAGGGATCTTCCTCACCCTATGGGCCACCGATATGAAGGCAGAGTTCACGGGATGGGAGCACAGCGTCAGGATATACCTCCCGGGCGACGAGCAGATAACCATACCCGGGGAGCCCAACATCTTCGCCCTCGAGGACCGAGCCTTCATAGACTCAGTCAAGGCCGGCGAGGACAGGGGAATTCTGGCCACATACGAGGACGGACTTAAGGCCGTAGCCATAGCTTGCGCTGCCGACGAATCCATGCGGACGGGCAAGGCGGTGGAGGTGAAAGTCTAAGCTTTTAATATACACCTGCCTTCCGAATTCCTGCTGCAACGAGCACTCACCTGACGGTAGGTCATCTAATCCCTTGCAGTCTGCGGAGACGTTCCCTCGTTCACCATATTCGCATCCGGATACTTCGGGGAGCCCGAAGCCTCATAACGGCCAGCTCCTATATCCCTACGGACCGTCGGGCTTGAAAGCCTTGCAGGCCCAGATGAGGACGTTTCGACGTCATCAAAACCTCCCACACGGAACATGGACTCTGTTGGAGGATTGATATTCGACATCAAAAGGTTCGCCGTTCACGACGGTCCGGGCATCCGGACGACCGTCTTCCTTAAGGGATGTCCTTTGAACTGTTGGTGGTGTCACAACCCCGAATCGATCGATCCCAAACCGGAGTTGGTCCTGTTCGAGGATAAATGCATCGGCTGTGGTAAATGCTTCGAGGTATGCCCCCAAGAGGCCCATGAGGTCCTACCAGATGGAACTCGGGTCTATCACAGGGAAAGGTGCGTCCTCTGCGGCAGGTGTGTCGAGGTCTGCTACGCCGAGGCGCTGGTGATGGAGGGGAGGGAGGTGACCGTCGAGGAGGTGATGGCGGAGCTCCGGAAGGACGCCCTGTTCTACGGGAGCTCCGGCGGAGGAATCACGCTGTCGGGTGGGGAACCTATGTTTCAACCCCGGTTCACCTTGGCGATCCTGGAACGATGCAAGTCGGAGGGTTTCCACACAGCTCTGGACACCTCCGGATATGCGCCCTGGGGGGTATATGAGAAGGTCCTCCCTTACGTCGACCTGGTGCTTTACGATCTGAAACATATGGACCCCATAGCGCACAGGAAATACACGGGCGTGTCCAACGAGCTGATACTGGAAAACTTGGTTAAGCTCGGCGAGAGCGGCGTGCCGATCGAAGTAAGGATGCCGATCGTACCGGGGATAAACGATGGAAAGGATGATATCATGAGAGCGGCCGAGTTTCTGAAAAGGGTGAAGAACATCACCCAGGTGGTGTTGCTCCCCTATCACAAGTTCGGCGAGGCGAAATATAAGCGACTGGGACGCGAATACAAACTTAAGGGACTACAACCTCCCGACAAGGGACGGATGGAGGAGGTAGCGGGATGGCTCCGCTATCGTGGGTTTGAAGTCCACATCAGTGGCTCTTAAAGGGGTGGTACCGTGATGAGTGAAGAAGCTAAAATTGAACTTCCCATATCGAACGCCGTGGTGTCGCTCAAGCTGAGGCCGGAGATCGCAAGGCTCAGGGAGGAAGCCCTGAGGAGGCAGAGATCGGGCGTACACGGCGTTCCGACCTTACCCCTGATCGACGCTCGGGCCTGGCTTGAGCATAAGGACGAGGATTGGCTCATCTGGCGCGCCAGGCGGACGGCGGAGAGGCTCAGGGCGATGCCCATCGAGTTGTCCCCCGGCGAACTGGTGGTGGGAAGGCCGGAGCTCCGCCCTCCCACCCCGGAGGAAGCTCGGATGGTGGAGGAGGTTTTAAGCTCGATCCCGCCCTTCCCAGGCGGCGACGCCGGACATTTCCATCCGGATTACGAGAAGCTCTTCAAGCTCGGAATAAGGGGCATCCGGGAGGAGATCCGATCCAGGATGGAGGCCTCGACGACGGAGAAGCGCACGTTTTATCGGGCTTGCGATATCGCCATAGGAGGGTTATCCGATTACATAAGGAGGGTCGCCGATGAGTGTGAGCGCTTTGCCGCCGCCGATAGAGGTAACGAGGCGAGGTGGCACAAGCTTGCTTCGATCTGCCGGCGTATCTCCACCGAACCTCCATCTACCTTCCATGAGGCGATAGAGTTGATGTTCCTCACAATCGTAGCGCTGTGGTTCGGGGAGGACCACCACCTGACCACCCCCGGCAGGATGGACCGGACCTTGCGCCCGTTTTACGAAGCGGACTTAGCTGCTGGCCGCATTACAAGGGATGAAGCGCTCGAACTGATCTGCTGCCTTTACATCCAGCTGAACATGATCCTCGGGCCGGGCTCGGCGATATCCGTGATGGTGGGCGGACGGGACGAAAACGGAGAGGACGTGACGAACGAGCTGACCTACCTGTGCCTCGCCGCCCGTATGGCCACGAAGCTCGTATATCCCACAGTCGGGCTTGCATGGCATGAGGGTACCCCACCTGAGCTTATGGAGTTCGCCTGTCGAATGCTCGGCACCGGCATAGGCGACCCTGCTTTCTTCAACGATGAGCTCATCGTCTCGGGATTGCGCGACCACGGCGTCTCGGAGGAGGATTCCTACAACTACATGAACTCGACATGCGTCGAGATCAAGGTCGTCGGCGCCTCCAACGTATGGGTGACGTCGCCCTACTTCAACTGTCCTAAAGCGCTTTTGGAGATCATGGATCTCATAGCAGATGGCAAGCTGCCGGAACCTCCTACGTTCGAGGATTTCAACGCCCTCGTCAAGAAACGTATGGCCGATACCGTGAGAGGTGCGGCTGAGAACCTGGATCGTATCTGGCACCGCAGGGCCGAGACCGGATGTTTCCCCCTGGCGAGCTGCTTCACCAAGGATTGTCTTGAGAGGGGATTGGATTTCGATAGGGGAGGGGCCAGGTACAACTGGGTCGAGAACTCCTTCGTGGGACTGGCGAACCTCGTGGACGGGCTCATGGCGATAAAACATCTCGTCTACGAATCGAAGGAGCTCTCCATCCAGGAGTTTCGGGATATCCTCCGGGCGGACTACGAAGGACACGAGGACCTCCGCCAGCGCATCCTCAACCGCATCCCCAGCTACGGGAACGACGACGATGAGGCCGATAAATTAGCCGTCGAGTGGGCGGAGTTCTTAGAGGAGACCACCGAGTCGAACGTTGTCGGGCTACACCGGTACGTCCCGGGGTTCTTCTGTTGGGTCATGCACGAAAGGTTCGGGTCTCAGACCGGAGCCACTCCTGACGGCCGAAAGGCGGGGTTTCCCCTCGCCGACGGAGCCGGAGCCGCCCAGGGCAGGGAGAGGTGTGGGCCTACAGCATCGGTGCTCTCCACGACCAAGTGGAACCATAGGAAGGCGATCGGGGGATTGGTCCAAAACATAAAGTTCACAAAAAGCTTCCTTGAAACCGAAGGTGGTCTGAAGGCCTTAAGGAACCTGATAGAAACTTATCTCAGGCGTGGAGGGTTCGAGATACAGGTCAACGTCGTCAGCGCCGAAATCCTTCGGGACGCCCAGGCGCACCCCGAGAACTACCAGGACCTCCTCGTCAGGGTGGCCGGCTACTCCGACTACTTCGTGCGTCTAAATCCGAACATGCAGGCTGAGATAATAGCGAGGACGGAACATGAGGGCTGAAGTGTACTGCACCCAAAAACTAGACACTCATAAAAGCAACAGAAAGAGAGGTACTTAAAGCCGAATTTCTGTCAAAAAATGGGGTGCACTTCAGGGCTGAGGTTTCGCTCGTGGTTCCCTGCCAGCCATCCCTACGGATACAGACCCCTGGTGTGGAAGGCCTCGGCCACCCTCCCGACCGCAAGTATGTAAGCTGCAAGGCGCATGTCCACCTTCTCCCTCATGTGCACTTCGTAGACCTCGTGGAAGCTCCTCACCATTATGTCCCTGAGCCTGGAGTTGACCTCCTCCTCGCTCCAGAAGAACTCCTGGAGGCTCTGGACCCACTCGAAGTAGGATACCGTGACCCCTCCAGCGTTCGCCAGGATGTCGGGTATGACGAAGGTTCCCCTTTCGTAGAGTATCGCATCCGCCTCGGGGGTCGTGGGGCCGTTGGCCCCTTCCGCTACTATCTTAGCCCGGACTTTATCTGCGTTCTCCTCGGTTATCTGGTTCTCCAGGGCAGCGGGCACGAGCACATCGCACTTGAGGGCAAGCAGCTCCTCGTTAGTTATGTCCTCGCCTCCGGGGAACCCCACCACCGTGCCCGCCTCCCTTTTGTGTTCGGTCAGGGCGGGTACGTCCAAACCTTTCGGGTTGTACGTCCCTCCTTGGGAATCGCTTATACCTATGACCCTGAACCCTTCCCTGTAAAGGAGCTTCGCCACCGTCCTCCCCACGTTCCCGAACCCCTGCACTGCCACCGTAGCTCCGTCCTTAGGTATCCCTAACTCCTTCATCGCTTCTAAGGTCGTCAGCACTACGCCCCTACCGGTGGCCTCCTCCCTTCCCCTGGACCCTCCCACAGAAAGGGGCTTGCCCGTCACCACGCTCGGGACGGAATATCCGACGTTCATACTGTATGTGTCCATTATCCAGGCCATGGTCTGGGCGTCGGTGTACACGTCGGGGGCCGGGATGTCCTTCTCGGGTCCTAAGAGTATCATAAGCTCGGTGGTGTACCTCCTGGTGAGCCTTTCAAGCTCCCCTCTCGACATCTCCTTGGGGTTACAGACCACTGCTCCCTTCGCCCCTCCAAAGGGGATGTTCACCACGGCGCACTTCCAAGTCATCCACATGGCCAGGGCCTTGACCTCGTCCAGGGTCACGTTCGGATGGTACCTTATCCCCCCTTTGGCAGGTCCCCTGTCCAAGCTGTGGTGGACCCTGTATCCTGTAAAGATCCTCATCCTCCCGTCGTCCATCCTCACGGGGAACGTGACTATCAGTGTCCTCCTGGGATGGCGAAGCCTTTCGTGGATCTCCTCCTCCAGCCCTATGCGCTCTGCGACCTTGTCCAACTGCGAGAGGGCTACCTCCCAAGGGTTCCTTTCGTCCGCCATAGTCTCTCCCTCCTTAAAGTGTCTTCAGCCACACGTAAAGGGCCGCGCCTAAGGCCCCCGCCCACTCCCCCAAGGGGGAGATCCGCACGGGCACTTCGGCCCTATCGGATAGGGCGAACTCCCGGAGGGTCTCCCTCATCGGCCTCAACAGGTGCTCCCCGAGCTCGGTCATCCCCCCTCCGACGAAGACGGCTTCAGGATGGAATAGGTTCACGGCGTAAGAAAGCGCCTTACCGAGCCACCTTCCAGCCCGCTCCACCACCTTCTGCACCGCCCTGTCCCCCGCATCCACCCGTTCCTTCAGAGCCCGGGGCGTGACCTCGAAGGGCCGGACCGTGCCCTCGGACATCAAGCCCTCCACCTCCCTCCTTATGGCCCTATATGAGGCCAAGGCCTCGAGGCAGCCGAAGTTCCCGCACATACATGGGGGGCCATCCTCCTGCATCACCATGTGCCCTATCTCGGCGCTCCTGCTCCCTCCCTCCCACAGCACC
>Ga0180302_10000224_pt1 | contig 23385 bp, 22 predicted proteins | sample GuaBasSediGuay17_FD_121794 | JGI IMG/M metagenome (GOLD analysis project Ga0180302, IMG submission 121794) | Subseafloor sediment microbial communities from Guaymas Basin, Gulf of California, Mexico - Guay17, Core 4571-4, 12-15 cm | ecosystem: Environmental > Aquatic > Marine > Hydrothermal... | reverse complement strand
GTGACGGAATAGGGGCGGTGAGATCATTATGAGCTCGATTGAAAAAATATTAAGCATAGAAGAAAGATTAGCTCTCGACGTCTTCAACGTGGACAAAGAACCCCATATAATTGTAGATACATCCAAGTGTAAAAAATGCGATCTAAAACCCTGCCTATATGTGTGTCCCGCAAATCTTTATACGTTAGATGAGAATGGAGAACTCCAATTCAACTATGAAGGCTGTTTAGAATGTGGTTCATGTAGAATTGTTTGTCCTCATAATGCTATACAATGGAATCACCCGCGTGGAGGCTTCGGTATACAATTTAGGTTTGGTTAAATTTCGCCAAAAAATTATTAAACATGGTATTGGAAAGAATTAATGACTACTGAAGACAAAGAAACCTCACTACCATCTCATTTATTAACATCTAAAAATTCTTGATTCTTCGGTATTTTATTCGGTTAAATATTTCACTTCACTTTTTTAACAAACCTGATAGCGTAATGTATTATAAAAAACTCTTATATGGGTATGAGTACGAAGCTCAGAAATAATCAGTAATTTCGAGCTTTTTAAGGTTCTCAGCCCCCATATCTACCAATTTTAGCATGATGAGAAAACTTATCACGAATACTATAATGGCGCTCAGGATTATTACAGTTGGTAGGAATATCATTAAAATCATTGTTAATGGAATAATAAAGCTTATTATGAATATTGTAACAAATACAACAAGAGAGCCCTCGAGGGTCAACGCTTTTCTAGGATTTGGCGCTTTAAAGTTTATCCATTTACCAGCTATTACGGTACCTATTCCCGAAGTAATGTTAATTACTCCCACAAGTATAAAAACTACGATTAAAAGCATAAGAAAATCAGATCCTATAATAATACTTAGGAAGCAACTAATTGATATGCCATAAATTAAGGAAAAAATATAAGGAACAATGAATTTTGCTAGCAAAAAATCTCTGATCATTATTGGAGAAGCAAAGTAAATTGCAAGTCTCTCCTTCTCGGTTGCTACAGAAACTGGAATATAAGTCATTGGGGTTATCGAAGCTAATATTAATATGGGTAAAAGAATCATGTACATCATTCTTCCCATTTGATAACTTGGTTCCTGTGAAGAAAATGCTATGGCTGCAATGATGACAATTCCAATTATTATTGGAGTAAGAAGCGATACTAAGAGATTCGGATCCCTCTTTATTATTTTTATTTCCTTTCTAATTAAGCCTCGGAGTGGCTGCTCAAACAGAAAATCTATAATACCCCTCCTTATGGTGAATTCTATTCTCTCTACTGGCGGTCTTAGCTTGCCTTCTAAATATTTGTTTACAATCATCTTTAATGGAATATAAGTTATAATGACTAAGAACCCGCATGCAAGGAAAAACTCTATTACGTATAACCAACTTCTGTTTAATTCATAGTAAAGAGGGGATGCAATCCATTTAAATGGCGAAACATCGCTTGCTAAGACTCTAAGCACTATAGTTATAGTGCTTGAACTCATATCATTATTTGCTAAAGCCCCAAAATACATGAAATAAAATAAGGCTAAGAAAACCATTGAAGCGATCGCTAATTTCATCCTTCTTTTCACACCGAATCTTATATATGCGATACCTAAAATTGCTCCGATCAATGAAAAAGCAAATATCATAAATATAAGAAGAAGAGAAAAAATCCCAACTGTGATGATGCTAAATCCAGCTGCGATCAAAATCCAAATCAATATTGGTAAAAGAATTTCGATAATTATCGATGATACAATTAGCGATTGAATAATAAGGTACACAAAGAAGATACTCATCGGATTCGTCGGAGCCAATAATAATGCTTCTAATTGCCTACGCAACCCTCTTCTAACAGTTGTGACTAGTGATGCGCCTCCCGACACTGAAAAAAAGGCAATAAAAAGTCCAATTGTTGAAAGAGAATCCGCAATGATACTTCTATACCCATAAATAAGATTCCTCACACTAACTGGAGGAATGACAAAGAAAAGGATCACTAGGAATAATAATTCTAATAATACACCTATGATTAATCCGATTATTCTGGATTTCTTTTGATTTAGATAATTAATAAAACACTTTAGCTCATACTTTAAAATAATTCGAATAATCACTTAGTATACCTCCTTAGATAATTGATTATTTGTTCTACTTCGGGCCCTCCCGTTAGCTCAAAGAATATATCCTCTAAACGCTTAGACTCACTTACTTCCTTGCGAAACTCCTTGGGATTCCCTGTCCAAATAATTTCTCCAGCATGTAAAATGACTACACGGTCTGACAATTCTTCTGCGATCTCGAGGATATGCGTACTGATTAAGATAGCTACATTGTGCTCTTTTAATCCACGCAATAAAATTGCAAGAGAAGCTAAAGCCTTTGGATCCAAGTTGGCTGTGATCTCATCTATAATTAAGACTTTTGGATCATGGATTAGAGCGGCCATTAACGCTATTTTTCTACGCATTCCAGCAGAATAAGACGAGATTAAATCATTTAATTCTAATTGCATATCCAGTATACGCGCAAGCTCGTCAATTTCGTTCATCTTATCCGCAATATCATAACCCCATAACTCTAATATTAATTGTAAATACTCAATACCCGCAAGATTCTCATATAGTGGAGGCTCATCGGGGACATAACCGATATATTTCTTAGCCTCTTCAGGATTATGAGTAATGCTATGCCCCATAATAATTACATCCCCTTTGCTGGGTTTCAGCAGCCCTACCGCTATTCTTAGCGCTGTGGTTTTCCCGCTACCATTTGGTCCTAATAATCCGACAATTTCCCCCGGGTTTACCCTCATACTAAAATTTTGTAATGCAATCTTGCTATCATATATCTTTGTGACATCATTAAAGATGATAGCCAATTCTGCCCCCTTTTTCTCATAGATGAAGCTTTCAGTTATTATTAGAATACCCATCTTTTTAAAGATGCTGTTTTCACGTGCTTTATCTTACAAGAATAATTCTTAGAGCCATTGGCCTTTGGCCTCATGATCCATTACTTCTTATACCATATTGTTATATTTGCATTACTACTCGTGTTATAATGTAAAATGACTCAAAATTATACTACGTAATTTTTCATATAATGTATCATCGAAGATATTACGTGATCCACTTAGTCTTTTTTGGAGGTGTTAATGCATTGGGAACTAACGTGATATTAGCTAGTGAAGCAATCAAACGCGCTCCTAAATTATTTGGCGTAAAGACCGGTGTTCCAGGTTTAGACGAGCTCTTTTGGATAACCGAAATAAATGAATCTACTGGGGAAATTATTAAGAAACCCTTAGGCGGATATCCCTTCGGTAGTGTTATGAATATTACGGGGCTTCCAGATACTGGAAAAAGCCTGATGGCAGAACAGTTTGCTGTGACACAAGCTGCTGAAGGATGGCCCGTTATATTCGTAACTGTTGAGAGCCCAGCTGAATATATCGCTCGTGGTCTGGAACTGAGAGCTAAGGGATTGGGGATCGACTGGCTAGAAATCGAGGATCGTATTGCGATTATTGATGTAGCTAGTAATGATACATTGCGAGAAAATGTAAAAGAACTATCAAGAACTATCTCGGATGCGATGAAAATATTTAAACCAAAACCTGCCAAGAATGTTGTTATTGATTCTATTACCGGTTTATTTGAACACATGGAAGTAATGGCTCGTAAAATTGTTAGGGTTCTATTTAACACCATGAAAAATCTACGAGTAACCGCATTATTTATCTCTCAGAAGAGATCGTCACACGAAGAAGAAAGTGCTGAAGCAGCTGGCGGGCTCGCTGTGTCTCATATCGTAGATGGAACAATTGTCTTATCTAAGAAGCTTATTACGCACAAATGGGAAACAGAGACATTTAGATTGCCTCTCGGAAACGTATTACGTACATTAAGAATCGATGGATGTCGGTTATCCGGTCATGATTCTAACACTCATGTCATGCGGATTACAGAAACTGGTATCGTAGAAGTAGGCCCCACATTGGCAGAATACATAAGCAAAGGATGGAAGTAATATCAGAAACTCCATTCTATCTATTTCTATTTCTCTATCATAGCAAAATATGATTATTAGCTCTCTTCTTAAGTTTAGTTAAAGATGTTTTTGTGGTCGCACAGTAAATATTTTATAATCATGTTCACGTAAAATATGTTGTATCCATCGTCTTCGAATGAACTAAATGGGTAGCGCATGAATACAACAGACGACGAACCTCCACGTTGGCGTGAAGCTGTTATCATAGGGGAGGACAATGATCGATATTCGCGAGTATATAAGAGATGTATTAAGCGTAACTCTAGCATTATCCACTTCATTGATAGACATTGTAGCCGGATTCACTGCAGTGTTGATGTTACCCTATCTTCGGGGAGCCAAATGGGTTTTAATGATTTTCCCTATTCTTCTTACTGTGCGAGGTGCTATAAATGGAACTTTTTCTGGAACACTGACTACATCTCTGCATTTAGGGATAATTAAACCCGATTTCTGGAATAATACTGATGAATACTACACCCTCCTTTCTGCAATCATATCTTTGAGTATTATTAATGGTATTATGGCCTCTATCATTGTGGGTTTATATTTATATGAACTATTATTATGCATCGCGGCTCTTTTTTTCATAATCTTTACTTTTGCCTTAACTACTGTGTTCTCAATCTTGTTAACGAGCCTTATTGGTTTTAAGACTTTTCAGTACGGATTAGATCCAGATCTTATAGTGTATCCAACAATGTCATCAGTTAATGACGTTTTCGCCTCAATAGTGCTTTTAATATCAACAATCATCTTAGAACCGTGGAACCCTCACGCAACGATCTTTAGGGGTTCTATATTCTGCTTAGTTATATTTATTTTAACAACAGCAATACTTATAAGACATGGCAAAAAACCTTTCTTCAAAAAAACATTCAAGGAATCCTACGTTGGGGTATTATATTCTCTTTTATTCTCAAGCGCCTCAGGCTTAATTTTAGCTTGTTTATATGATAGAATACTAATGTATCCCGGAATATTGATGGCAATTCCTGCAGTAATGACAGCGATAGGAGATATAGGATCGATAATTGCGTCTACTACGACTACAAAATTACATTTAGGTGAATTCAAAGAATCCGTTTTATGTAGCATAATTGAAACTTTTCCACATAGTTTTTCTCTAGTCATAGCTCCTTATATCTTATTTTGTGGCATATATGCTTCCTTAGGCGTCGCCATTACTTCATCCTCCTTTTACGATATTTTTTATCTATTCCTCATCTTTCTCATATCTGGCTTATTTGGAATAGCTTTAATGTCATTTTTAGCTCTTTTAATCTCTTTCGGGTCATTTAAGTATGGAATTGACCCCGACAATGTTTCTATACCTATAATAACTGCTACGTCCGATTTCATAGCGATAAGTATGATCTTTGTAGTAACGCTGATAATTTGAATATTAGTATACTTTATTGCATACGATAATTCTGTATACGTGTCCGTTATGTCTGGAGTATTGAGTATTAGAATTAGCAAAGAGTTGAAGAGAGCAATGCAATCGGTTAAAATCGATTGGCGAAGAGAAATTGAGGAATTTATAAGAGCTAGAATACGCTTTAGATACCCAAAGGAGCAGTACCTAAAAACGCAGGATTTTAAAGAAATAAGTTACCAATGTTACCAGTTACGCATGCAGAAGTAATTCGAGAGGATAGAAATGAGAAATAATAGTATCGTAATCGACTTCTCAGTAATTGCTGCTATATTCTTTCCGGAAAAAATTAAAAAATATAAAACTTCTGAAAAGAATTCCAACTACTAATTCATTTACCCGTGAATTTCGGCTTTCTCTTCTCAAGAAAAGCCTTTATTCCCTCTGTTGCGTCTTCCGTACTTCTGGCTAAACCAAAACCTAGGGCTTCTAATGCTTTTCCGATAGCCTCAGCAACATCTTTACCGTAATCAATGATATATTTTGCAATCATTAAGGTTAATGCTGGCTTCTCTGCGATTCTTAATCCCATTTTCCTCGCTTCTAATTCAAGTTCCGATGTTAATACAACTTTATTTGCTAACCCTAATCTCTCCGCTTCATCTGCCGGAATCATATCCCCCAAGAAAATTAATTCTTTAGCTTTTCCTACTCCAATTAATCTCGCTAACTTTTGAGTCCCAGCTGCACCTGGTATTATCCCTAGGTTGATTTCTGGTTGACCTACTAATGCGCTTTCAGCAAATATTCTTATATCACACGCCATAGCTAGTTCTAGACCCCCTCCTAGAGCATAACCATGAACTGCCGCTATAACCGGTTTTGATGTCTTCTCTATTGCCTCAAAAACTTCCTGAATCCTCCTAGAAAACTTGAATGCATCAACACCCGTCATGTTTTCAAACGCTTTTACATCGGCGCCAGCACAAAAAGCTTTCCCCTCGCCCATTAAGATTATGACTCTTACCCGTTCATCTCGGTCTAATTCTTTGAAAGTAGCTTCTAATTCATCTAACATTTTGTTATTTAATGCGTTTAATTTGTCGGGTCTATTTAGGATTACCCATGCTATTGGGAGTTCATAGCGAACTTTTATTGTGTCTAAAACCTTCTCCTCAATTTTATACTCATAGAATCCTTTACCTGTCTTTCTACCCAAATGTCCCTCTTGAACCATTTTTGCTAAGATCTGCGCTGATTCATAGAGATTAAATCCCCTCTCGCTTTTGAGTTTGTTTAATGAGTTAACAACGAGGTCTAAGCCGAATAAATCAGCCATCTCAAAGATTCCGTTAGGGAAGTTCAGTCCTAGTTTTACAGCTTTATCAATATCCTCTAACGATGCTACATCATCATCGAGTAATTTTGCTGCTTCATTAACTGCTGGCGAGAGAAGCTTAATTATGTCCACCTTACTACCAGCTTTTGCGCTTATACTTGGTTTCATGTATTTCCCTGGCGCAGGATACATATAGTAACCTTTGCCAGATTTAACACCTAGCTCATTAGATTTTGCTTTATCCTCAAATGACTTTGGAATAACGAATTTAACTCCCCGTTCCATCATGGCTTTCATCATGTGATATGTCACATCAATACCTATGAAATCTATTAACTCGAATACTCCCATGGGCATATTCGCTTTAAATCGTGTGGCAGAATCTATCTCCTCGATAGAATACTCTCCACGCTCTATAGCCCATATCGCTTCATGGATAATAGCCCCTAAGATTCTGTTAACAATGAATCCAGGGGAGTCCTTCTTAACTAAGACTGGTTCTTTTCCCAGTTTTTTAGCTAATTCTATTGTTACTTTCACAACTTCATCTGCTGTTTTTTGGCCTTTTATTACTTCAACAAGTTTCATTATTACAGGTGGGTTAAAGAAATGCATTCCAATTACTTTCTCGGGTCTATTTGTCGCTTCAGCTATCTCGGTTATGGGAAGAGAACTGGTATTAGTTGCTATTATTGCATGCAAAGGAGCCAATTTGTCCGCTTCAGAGAATACTTTCTTCTTGAGATCCAGAATCTCCGGCACTACTTCTATTATGAAATCAGCCTCTTTACATGCTTCCTCCATGCTAAGCGTGGGGTGTATTCTAGACAAGATTTGTTCTGGTGTTTCTTTTAGCCTACCTTTTTCATGAAGTTTCTTTAGACTCCATGTAATACGCTTAATCGCATTGTCTAGTATGCCTTGTTCAATATCTCGCATCCATACCTCATAACCACTCATTGCGAATAATTGTGCTATTCCATGACCCATTGTTCCAGCGCCAAGAACACAGATCTTCTTAATTTTTTCAATTGACATAGAAAACCCTCCGTTAATATCGAAAAGAAAGAAATAAACTTACTTTATAAATTTCCCATCAGTAATCTTAAGCTATCTGGAGGCCATCAGAAATGGTATTCACGCCTTTCCATTACCCCTTTGCTTATCTTATTCATAGGCTTTCGAAAAGGAGACTGAGAATGGAGACTCTTATATTAGCTTGTTTTTTACCGGATATAGAAGTCCCCATTTTGTGGGTATTAGGAATAATTCCAAGCAGACTCATCTTACATAGTATTTTAGGATCTATAATTCTCGCTCCTGTGATGATGTATTTATTATATCCTCTTTATAGATATATACTCAAGTCCTTATTCGATATTAATTATACCCGTGAATCAATTCTCCTATTTGTGATTTCATCAATCACAGGTTCTTTAAGCCATGTACTTATTGATACTCTTCATCATCCATATAATCCACTTTTATGGCCTTTTACGCGGAAAAGCATTGATGTATTAGTACTATTTGGTGATTATGAATTAGCGTCTTTGTTAATGCACGCGATATTCATTGGATTGACAGTGCTTCTAATCTATAAGGCGTACAAGCAAGAAGCAAAATTAACAGAGACTATAAGAATATTAATCACTGGAAATTATTAACATTAATTATATATTCCTCAAAGTTTTATTGCCCATAGCTTTTCAAATATTCACATTTTTCAATCAAATAACCAGGTGATTTTATGGATTTCAAATTCTCTGAAGAGGAAGAGCTATTTAGAGAGAGTGTAATAGAGTTCGCAAAGCGCTATATAGAGCCGAAATGGATCGAGCTGGATGAGCAAGGGAGAATACCCATTGAACTAATTCGAAAAATGGGAGAACAAGGGTTATTCTGTATACCATGTTCTGATAAGTATGGAGGGATGGATGGTACATACCTAATGGCTGCAATAGCTGTTGAAGAAATCGCTTATCATGAGCCAGCAGTAGGTCTAGCCGTTTATACTTTATTGAACAATGGATGGCCTTATGCACTCGAGTTATTTGGTACGGAGGAAGCAAAACAGGAAATCTTGCCAAGAGTTGCAAAGGGAGAAGCATTTTATGGAATTGCATCAACAGAGCCTCACGGAGGAAGCGACGTCGGCGGCACTACTATGAGAGCCGAATTCAAAGATGGTAAATGGATTCTAAATGGTGAAAAAATATATATAAGCGGCGTTAGGGAGTTACAAGAATTACCATATGGTGGAGGATTCTTTACGGTAGCTAGAACTGGAGCCATGGAAGAGCGGCATCGCGGATTAACGGCCTTCAATGTTCTTCCAAAATGGGAAGGAAAAATAAAGCCAGGCTTTGAACCTACAATATTCGATGACATTGGAAGACACGCTCTATCTACCGGAGGATTCAAATTAACAGACTTTGAGGTAGAAGAAATACACAGATTAGGAGAAGTAGGTAAAGGATTCTATTTGGTAATGCAAGGATTTAACCTAGCAAGAATTCTCGTAGCTTCTGCATGTGTAGGATCAGCAAGATGGGCTCTTGACCAAGCTGTGAATTACTTCAGAGAAAAGAAATTATTTGGTCGCTATTTAGCTTCATTCCAAGGCATTAATTTCAAGTTCGCTGAACTATATGCAGAATTAGAGATGGTTAGATTAATGATATACAAAGCTGCATGGATGGCGGATAAAATCTACAAAGAGAAAGACCCTGCTTATAAGCCAAAAGATCTAAACATTCCTGTTGCAATTGTAAAAATGAAGGCTCCAGAACTAGCAACAAAGATCTATGAGGAAGTATTAAAGTGGTTTGGTGCTTATGGATATACTAAAGAATGCAATATATATCGAGGATGGCTAGGAACATTCTCTTATACAATAGGCGCTGAAGGTGCTCAGAATATCATGAGATATATCATCGCTAGAGACGTCATTGGTAGCGAATACGTTAGACATCAATAAACATACTCTTTTTAAACCACGCTTTTATTCTCCATATTATTATTTTCTTTCCACTTTGGCTATTTCATCTTTTATATATACATTCATAATAGTTAATTTGCCAGGTGGTCACAAATGAGAACAAAATTAAAGATCGTATTCTTTTTAAAACCAGATGCTGTCATACGCAGATATGTTGGAGCGCGCGTCTTAAAGACGCTACTTGAGGGCATAGAGAGCATAAAACTCCTCACATTTGAGAAAATTCTCGTTGATAAATCATTCCTAGCTGATCTCCATTATAGTGAGCATAAAGGTAAATTCTTTTTTGATTGGTTAGTGGATTATACAGCAGTAGCTCCAATATATTTCATAATGATAGAAGGAAATGAAGAACACGTTGAAAAAATAAGAACTCTCCTAGGCCCAACAATTGTTCAAAAAGCAATTGTCGAAGCCCCCGCAACTATTAGAGCGCGTTATGGGATATATGGTGGCGTTAATGTCGCTCATGCTTCTGATTCAGTAAGTAGTGCTATACGGGAAAGTAATATCTGGGAATCCTATTTGAGAGATAAATTGGGTCTCATGATTGGTGAAACAGAGGAGGTAATACGGAGAATTGAAAATTACATAGATTCGTATATCGATTATCCGATTATAGATAATAGGAGATATATCGAACTCTCTAAGAGACTTAGTAATCACCCAGAAGAAAAAGAGTCTATAAGGCAAAAATTCATTGAATTACTCAGCAAGGAAACCGATCAAGAATTCCTACAAGGTCATCCTAATAAAGTAGAAGAATTTGCGGAAATACTTGTAAGGAATGCTTTGCTAAGAAAATGAACCTTTTTGTGTTTCCATACTCACTCTCTTTTCGATTTTACTCTTACGTATTTAGTTTCGATGTCGAGGTAAACTGGTACAAATCTAAATTTGTCCCAATTTGAACTCAGTTTTCCTTTTATATTAATAGGGTATCCACAGAATTTACATCTATTATTCTCATCCAAATTCCACTCAACAATATTGAATCCAAGCCTCTTTATAACTATTCTTCCACAGGACGGACAATATGTATGCTCGTACGGATGACCCGGAACATTACCAATATAGACGTATTTAAGCCCCTCCTCCTTAGCAACCTTAATATGCTTCTCGAGCGTTTTCACGGGAGTACTTGGAAGATCTAACATAAGATAGTCGGGATGAAATCTCAGAAAATGCATCGGAGTATCTGGCCCTAAATTCTCTACAACCCATCTAACTAATTTTCTTGCTTGATCTAAATCATCGCCTACTTCTGGTACGACGAGATCAGTAATCTCTATGAAGATGTCACGCGCCTTCATCTCTAATAGAGATTGATATATTGGCTCTGGATCTCTGATACCAACATATCTTCTTAAGAACTTCGGATCGCCATTACCCTTAAAATCTACTGTAGCTGCATCAAGAAAATTCCTTAATAATTCAAAACTTTCAATAGATTGGTATCCATTGGTCACGAACATGTTGTATAATCCATACTTACGTGCTATTATTCCTACATCATGAGCAAACTCGATAAAAATTGTTGGTTCATTATAGGTATAAGCGAATCCCTCCGCACCATAATCTAAAGCTAGCTTAACTAACCTATCGGGTTCGATGACCCAGCCTTCTACTTTTCTTCGTTGAGATATACTATAATTTTGACAGTATTTGCACATCCAGTTACATCCAGTGGTAGCAATAGAGAATACCATCGAACCAGGATTAAAATGCATCATTGGTTTCTTCTCTATAGGATCAATATGCGCAGAAATAACTTTGCCATAGACCATCAGATAAAGTTTACCATCTATATTCCATCGAACTCCGCATACCCCCATTCCATTGGGTGGAATAATGCAATATCTAGCGCATGCAGTGCATTTAACCCATCCTTCTTTCTCTAATTTCTGATATAACACAGCTTCCTTCATTTTGAATCCCAATATTCTTTTTAATAAAACATATAGTATCACGACGTATTTATCTTGTATCATAACTGTCTTTGATACACGACGACTCAATATTGAAATTCCAGTTATAGCGGTTATTATAATGAATTAATACTATTTCGATTACATGGAATTTTATGGCTTAACGAGGCGAGTCAAATTGAGTATTGTGATGAAAGCGCTTGAACGCAGACCGTTTGCTATTGTGGGACATCGAGGAGCCGCGGGTTTAGAACCTGAAAATACGATTAAAAGCATTAAACGCGCACTTGAAATAGGCGTTGATATTATTGAAATAGACGTTAGAAGCACAAAGGATGGGGCATTGATATTACTACATGACGAAGACTTCAAGAGATTGGCTGGTGTAAAACTAAAAGCGAGAGATCTCCTATTAAATGAGATAAAGGAAAAAATAACCATCAAAGGTGAGGAAGTGGCAACATTAGAAGACGCAATTTCTGTCATAAATGGCAAAGTTGGGTTATTTATAGAAGTGAAAGAGCCCGAAACAACGCTCAAAATAATCGATTTAATAAAAGCGTATAATGCTACTTCATGGATTGCTATAATTAGTTTTTTCGACGAAGCTTTGATTACGGCAAGGAAGCTTCTTCCTGATATTATAACTGGTCTAATATATGCTAGACCCCCAGGCCGCATCTTCGAGGCAAAGAAACTTGGAGCAAATATTGTTTTGCCTCGGTATACCATAGCGACCAAAAAAGCTAATTCATTAGCTCATAAACTTGGCCTTTATGTCGTTGCTTGGACCGTTAATGATATTAAAGTAGCAAATAGGCTAATTCAATCGAAAATCGATGCTATAGCTACTGATTACCCAGATAAACTCATTAAGTTAAGAGCATCTATCATATAATAATGCAGTTTAACTGATCATCCAGTTAAATAAGCTTGCTCTTCTCCCGCCTTGAGATCATAATTATGATGATCACGGCAATAATTATGCAGGCTGATAAGCCAAGTAAAAGTTCTAGTTCAATAAGCTTGTTTGATGATTCTTCCTCATAATATTCAAGAATTTCTAATACGGATAACCCGATGACCTTTACTTGTAATTCTAACCTATTTGGGTCTACCCAGTCATACATAACAGTGGATGTTACATTGTCATAAGGCGTATGTATCCATCCTACTCTACCTTCTGAATCTCTTTGCCATGGAAGATAAGGCCATGATCCAACCATTACGGCTGGTCTTGGAACTACATCCGAGAAATTTAGTTCAAAATCTGGCCACCAAGTGGAAATTAATTCGTAAACACTTGTAGGTGCTGAGAACGTTGAGTCATCAGAATGTATTACATCTTCAAATGTTTCTATTTCTACTCCCATAGATTTCGCAATTTTTGTAACTACATCATGAATATAGACTTCTCTCCAGAGATATCTGAGACTCATGCGAGCTATTGATACTTGCAGTTTGTAACTACCTAATGTATCAAGATTTATTACGCCTACTAGACTATCTCTCACTTGTTTCTTATGCATTTCAATAAATTTAGCGGAACCTATAAGACCAGCCTCTTCGCACGTAAAGAAAGCAAAAGTTATATTTATTGGAGGAACATATTTTTCTTCTCTAACGGCTCTAGAAAACGCCCATGCTAACTCTAATACGCCCGCTACTCCAGCTGCATTATCTGATAATGCCGGAGTCATGACACTATCATAATGGGCTGTAATTAGAAGCATCTTGGAGGCATCCTTACCTGAAAGCGTAGCCATGAGGTTTCTAACAATGCCAGAAGATTCCTTAATAGGTATCCTTATTCTTCCGATAACCGTCTTATTTTGCTCTAAGGCGTTCAATATCTTCGCAATCAGATTTTTAGGAATCCAAGCTACGGGTAATTTATAAACTCGATATAAAGGATATCTTCTCCCACCAGTCGAAGAGAAAAACATTGGGAAATTCTTAAATTCATCAGTAGCCCACATGTACAGTACTGCTAATGGTCTTTCCTCTGCAATTTTAGAAAAGAACTTATCAGACCAGTCTGCATTGAACAGAACTTCTCTACCAATTAGCAGAATTTTGTTTGAGATATTTGTTGTATTCCATATTAATGTTAAATTTTCGGGTAAGGGGTCGTATGAAAATTTGCTAGGCAGAGGTAGATAGGTTATATTAGCTATCAAACCTTCATCTGGTGTCCCAAAAGTATAATGCACTGGATATATTCTCGTAGTTTCCGTTTCGTTCTCTATAGTAATTGTTATATTAGGTTCGTCATAAATGCTCCATTCAATAAAATTAAATTCATCCACTTTAGTCTCTAGACTCCAGGACTCTAATAACTTTTTCAAATATAAATATACTTGATATTCCCCAATAGAACCTCCTGCTCTAAATGAATAACGAGAAAGGGGTCTATTAAGGGAAATCGCACTTATGTTTGACGCATAATTATATGTGCTCCAAGGATTTTCGTCGATGTATTGAATAAGCCAATTCGATTCCTCATAATCGGTGCGCAGGATCGTGGGAGTTATCAGAAGAAACATACATATAAATATAGGTTTTAATGCGTGCATGCGCAATTCACTTCAACACACAAATTAAGTGAATTCAAATTAAAGATACGCTCTTTTCACCCACTATTATTTATTGATATTCTAAGTAAATATTCTTAAAAAGACTTCTATCTTATTACAACACTAAAAATCTTTGGGTAAATAACTCGGGAACTGCGGCATCTTTAGCACTATCTACGTATAAGAATAATAGAAAGACTTATCAAGCCGATTTATTCTTTAGCTCATGAATCATCAATCGCTAAGATGATTACCTTGCCACTAGAAGTAGAATCTGTGGAGTTAATTATTCTCTGCGAAAATACTACTTTTCGATCTAATATCTATGGAGATGCGGGGCTCGCGATTTTGATTAATGCTACGTTATCCAATGGGGATACCATAAAAATACTGTTTGACACTGGCGAGAATGAAGAAGTATTCATTCATAATATAGAAGTATTAAATGTTGATCTAAGTGATCTTGACGTAATAGTAATAAGTCATGGTCATCATGATCATACGGGAGGACTCATAAGAGCCTTAGATATGGTGAATCGCCGTATCCCTATAATTCTGCATCCTGATGCTCTTCTTCCAAAATTCGCATTGAAACCAAAACTCAGATACACGGGCATTCCTTTTGATCCTTCTGAAATAGAGCGAAGAGGTATTCTATTATTTTCCCGAAGACCAATTAATCTCTCTGATAGCATAATTGTCTCGGGGGAAATTCCCAGAAAAACTGATTACGAGAAAGTGGAAAATTATTACATTTTGAGACAGGATAGATTAGAGAAAGATTACATGCTAGACGACCAAGCACTTTTTTTCATTTTTGCCGATAATTCGATTGGAATCATAACGGGGTGTAGTCATAGTGGAATAATAAACATTACAAATTATTCTCAGGAGATAACTCAAAAACGATCTGTTAAATTTATAATTGGCGGTTTTCATCTCATTAACGCTTCAGATAAAAGGATTGAAAAAACCTGGGAGGATTTAAGTAAGATTGATCCAGCTTATCTATCACCAATGCATTGCTCTGGGGTAAAAATAATATCAAAGATACTCCAGAACAATCCTAAGAAATATTTAGCTATTCACGCTGGAGACAGAATACTCTTTAAGACTACTTAAAAATTAAGCATGTCACACCTCACTCATATCGTTAAACAAAAAATTATAATGATTGTGTTTGAGAGGAATAGATAATAGTAATCGGTCCTACCGAATATGCTCTAATGTCTATAATGTATGGGATTCCATGTATTTTACATATACTAATTGCCATTTTCTCAATAATTGGGTATGAGAAGAAGAACCCGGGATTTCTAGCCTTAACGTTGTTCGGAATATTAGCAACAGTAAGTTATGGTTTATCACTTTATATATGACGGTATTTCTTCTTCCCAATATGTCCCATGAGAGCAATTTGAGTACGATATTAGTGATTACCAGTATATCTTATTTCCTATTAATAGGGATGATATTACTGGTTATTGGTACATATCTATTAAGCTTCGGAGAATAAGTCATTTTTCCTCTACTTTTATTTCCCCCATGATAAGATCTAAAATTATTTTCCTGATTTTAACTCGCCACACTTTTTCTGGTGCTCCACCCTTTCCCGTTTCTTGGTATCTAACCATTTCGATTACTCCCGCTTTCTCAAGCATATCTAAGTGGTAATATAATAATGATCTTGGAATTGCCAAACCATATTTTTGAATTAACTCATTATAGATCTCGCTTGTAGTTTTTTCGTCTTCTCCTATAATTCGAATTATGGCCCATCGAGGCCCGCCCACGAATGTACTCAAGAATGTCATTATGCTCCTTAGCTCTGGGTGCATCATTCCCCATCGACGTCTTCTTCTAAACATATTAAAAACCTATAATTAGACAATCCTTAATTAATATAGAAGCATACCCTTATTTCTGTAATAAATCTAATAGTATTATAATCAAAATTAGAATATCAACATTCATAGATATTTCTATTCACTTTAGAGAACTTAGATGCAAATAGATAGCTATATAACGAATTAGAAATTGTCTTCAGAAGTTCGATAGAGTTAATTTAACACAGAGAGCAACATTAATATAAAACGATTAGGTGTAACTATTTATAGACATAATTAAAATCTCCGATATTGAATTCTAGATCCAATTATTGTAGTGTGATTTGTTTGCGTGTAAAATATTGGATTGGTTGTAGTGGTTATAGTTATAATGATTGGGTTGGAAGATTTTATCCGGAGGGATTAGATAAACAATTCTTCTTCAGTTATTATGTTCAAAAGTTTAATACCGTTGAAATTAATTCAACATTTTACCAATTACCTAGTATTAATACAGTAAAGCACTGGACCTCCCAAGCTCCGGATTATTTCAAGTTTTCCATAAAATTTTACAGAGAAATCACGCATGATAGAAAGCTTTTCCATATAGAACCAGTTTTAGAGAAATTCTTTGGAGTGCTTCAACCCTTAATCAATAAGGATAAAATAGCTGTTTTTCTCATACAATTACCTGCTAGTATTGGAAAAAACTTACCAAAGCTGGAGAACTTCATAAATTATTTACCGCGTACTTTTCGATATGCCATAGAATTCAGGCATCATAGTTGGCTTACAGATGATACTTTTGAGCTTTTGGAGAAATATGGCATCGCTTATGTAATCGTCGATGAGCCACACTTACCAGGGATCATTAAAGTCACCGCTAGTTTTGCCTATATTCGATTTCATGGACGAGGAAAGAAAGTTTGGTATTTTTATAAGTATTCCGAAGAAGAACTCAGACCTTGGGCAAAGAAAATAAAAGATCTCGAAAATCAAGTAAATGAGATCTTCATTTACTTTAATAATCATTTCAGAGCATATGCTCCATCTAATGCATTGCAATTCACCAAACTATTAGAAATCAAAGTTGAAGATCTAGTTCCCCAGAAAGCTAGACAAACTTCTTTATGGGAATTCAGTTCAGGATAGAATATTTTTTTCTTCTAACTACCAATATAACCCTCATGCTTGAGTAATCCTTTCGCAAAATTCATTCTATAGACAGCTAATAGCATGCGTCTTCTTCAGCAAATAGAACTCACAGACTATTATTAATCTTTTCTATTTCCTCAATAATAATGTTTATTAGTTTTAGATTATCCATCATAATACGAGAAAGTCCTATACCGTAATCTATTGTTTTTAGGAACAATCCCTATTAGAATTACCTTTGAGGGCATTTTACCAAGCGCTTTTTGATAAAGCTAATACACTCTCTATATCTATTTCATGAAAACTCACGCTAAATAATCGGGATGATTCACTTAGATTAATATTTTACTTTGCTGTCAACGACGGCCCCGCGGGCCATCAGGTATGTTTTATCTTTATGAGCATTGTTGTAACTGGTTTGGCTTTCACATTCCCATGCTTCGTTAATATACTAGTCATACTTGGTGTAATAGATCACACGGATCTGACTGAAAATAGAAGAAATTTCGTAGCATTAGTTTTTATAGTAACAGCAATTTTGGCTCCAGATCCAACACCATTCTCAATGACCGTATTATCAGTGCCTCTTATAATACTCTATGAAATTTCTATATACGTAGCAAAGCGCGTTGAATATGAGGTGTAAAACTTTTCTATAACATCCTTAAAGATTGTTACTCTTTAAGACACAATTTTAGCTTAAAATAATAAAACCTCTTATACATCATTTTGATTCTAATTATTATAACTGCAATATATCGCTTTGCCAGCAATGAGATACCGTATAATGAGGGTGTACCTAATGCATATTGAGAAATACTCATTTGGGAGCATCATAGTTAATGGTAAAAAGTATACCCGTGACCTTATTATATTCCCCAATAAAATACGCGAGAATTGGTGGAGAAAAGAAGGACATAAACTCCATCTAGAGGATTTAAAAGAGGTTCTTGAGTATAAACCAGAAATCTTGGTAATAGGTACTGGAGCTTATGGTATAATGAGAGTTCCGGATGATGTCATTAAGAAACTAACTGAGGCAGGCATAAGGGTTATTGTTAAGAAAACCAAAGAAGCTTGCGAAGCATTCAATACATTAATTAAAGAAGGAAAAAATGTTGTTGCTGCTTTACATTTAACGTGTTAATTTCATAAATCATCTCGGCGGGAAATAAATGCCAGTTAATATCAAATGTGATGATTTGCAGAATGAAAAATTTCAGGAAATGATTATTAAACGCTTACCAAGCAGACGGAACGCAGTATACTTAATTAAAGGCAATCTAATAGTTAAGAAGTTCGCCGATGTCGCTAACGCCAGGAAAGAATATCTTTTATTGAAAAAGATTTCATCTTTAAATATCAATGCGCCTAAACCTTTATTGCTCTGTCATGACACATTAGTATTAAGCTACATTCCAGGATATAACCTGGGCCAAATTTTGGATGAATTGCCCGAAAGGGAAAGATTAAAAATATTCGAGAAAATTGGTGAGATCATAGGGAGAATCTATAGTAGGTTAAACATCTCGTTAAAAGACGTTAATTTGAGGAATTTTGTATTAAATAATAATGAATTATTTATAATTGATTTAGAAGACTACTCAATGGAAAGAATAGAGGAGACATTAGGTGATCTAATTTTAAGTATGTTTCACTTTAACTTTAGGGTATCCTTTAAAGAAAGAATAAAATGGTTATCAAGCCTCTTAAAAGGTGTGAAAAAATATGTAGATCTAATAGACATAAATTATATTCTTAAGTGTTGCATGACGATTATTCAACAAAAGATTAACCTGCATCCAGAATTATCAGAGAAGTTCTACGAGACGAGAAGAAATTTAATCCGAGCGTTCGAATTATACACTTCTAAAAATGATATATAGTGATTTAAAATGAGTGAATGGATTCCTATCGTGAACAAGAATGGATTCATCATAGAATTCATTAACCCAGGCACGGACTTCGCAATTATATTAAGGAAGGATTATCGACGACTCTATTTTTATTACTCAAATGATGTCATCTTAGATGTCACACGGCATTTGAATGGAAATTTAATAAAAATCAAAGAATTTTCTATTCCTATATATCGGTTTATAGCACCGTCAGTGGCTTTTCCTTGCTACGTTGCTTATGATTTGGATGAATACGTAAAATTTCTACTTGAGCATGTAAAGAATAAAATTCGTAATAAGCGTATTCTCTTGTCTCATAGTGGTGGAAAGGACAGCACTGTGAGTTTAATTATTCTTCTAGAACTTAAGAAGTACGTAAATTTCGACTTTACCGTAACATATAGCCATGTACCTTTTCTTGAATCGGAAAGGCATATGAGATTCGTGGAGAGAGTTTCTCAAAAATTAGGAATAGAAATTGAGATGCTTGAAGCTCCGCGAGACATATTTAAGAAAAGTTTGAAGGAAATGGGATTACCTTACAGAGGATTCAGATGGTGCACTTACCTAAAAATCAAACCCGTAAAACAAAGAAAAAAAGAATTAAAAGCTGATTTTGAAGTAGTTGGCGATAGAATTTCTGAAGGCTTTAAAAGATTTAGCAGCCTCGTTCAATATGCACTTCAAAGAACCTTTATTAGTGGTAAGCAATTCAGACCAGTTTATCTTCTTACTTTATTAGACATAATTAAAATTGTACGCGAAAGAGACCTCGTACACCCAGATTATCTTAGAGGGATGACAAGAATATCTTGCGACTTATGTCCTTACCGGCCAGTATACGAAATAAATGAATTATTCCACGAAGTAGAAGACCCGGGCTTCATTGAGCAAATATTGAGAGAGGAATATAAAAGATTATATAGTGGAATAGCTAGTTTCGAGGATTACATGACATATGCTCTTTGGAGGTATCACCCAGATCAAGCACGGACAATTATGAAAATTAGAAAAAATTTTAATGAACATTTAGACGCCTATGAAAAAGCTCTATTAAAGAACTTTAGATTAAAACTAAAAACTCCATGGGCAAATCGAATTCCCGAGGCTTCTAAAATTGAAATCGATGTATTAATACATCTTTTAAAACAACTAGCGAAGAAGCCAAAATATACCGTAATTCCTATTGAAGAAATCTAAAAATGCGTATGTGTTTTTTATGAATAAAGTAGGAATCATTGCATTGAATTGCCCAGAAATACAGTCTTTAATTCACGTTAAAAGGTTTCAGAAAGAAATTAGTTCAGGAATCATAGATAAGTATACTATTCATATAAATTGTAAGCGACTTGGATTTGAGGGTGAGGCATTTTTATTGCTAAAAGTTAAAGGAGATATTGAAGATACAATTGATCAATTAATGAATATTCCAGAAATACGATGTATTTATAGAATCACGGGAACTTTTGATTTGCTAGTATGTGCTTCTTGTATGGATATGGAATCACTAACTCAGTTAATAGATAAAGTGAGTAATCTTCCAAACATTGTTGATTCGGAAAATATAGTTATATTGGATATAATTCAGGAAAAACCCTATCCAGATCCAGAAGTAATTAGAAAAGCAATGTTGCGAGCTCTCAAAGCGAAATCACGATAATACATAATCGGGAAAGACAGAAAAATTCAGGATACTTTACCCTTATACGACTTGGCTACTGCCCAGCGTAACGCGAGCTCTACTGCTTTATTAAATATATCATTTATGTTCTCCCCCGTCTTTGCGGATGCTTCAACATATGGAACTTCAAACCCTAGTTCCTCTGAAAGTTCTCTAGCTAAATTGATCCCCTCCTCATGTGATACGGTGTCTGCCGACTCTCTAAGATCAATTTTATTTCCTACTAAAATAATCGGAAACTTCTCTTTCACATTGTTCCAGAATTCATTAGCCCATTTTTTAACACTCTTTAGCGTTTCTCTTTTTGATACATCAAAGACAATTATGGCTAATTTTGCTCCTTTGTAGTATTGATTTCGTACCTCATTAAATCTCGGTTGTCCCGCTAGGTCCCATACCACCAATGTAACATGTAATTTTCCGAATTTTTCATCATAATACGTAATTTCTCGTGCATAAAAATTGGCTCCGATGGTCATCAGGTATACTGGTCTAAATCCTAGACCCATATACCGTTGAACAATGGATGTTTTACCTACAGCTCCATCTCCTAGCATGACGATCTTAAGTCTAAGAACTCTTTGTTTATTATTCATGTTAGTACACCATTATTCCGATGAAAACTTATAATATTTTAGACAGCTCTATCTCCTCAGAGACTCAGCAACAATTTTTCTTAAAATTTCCTTATTATAAAAATTTGCTCTCTCTATTTTTCTTCTAATGACAACTACAGGTTTATTTTTCGTTTTATCAAGAGAAGCTTTCTTAATATATTTTGTCATCAGAAAAGTACCGAATTTTTGCCACATAGGAAAAGCATTTATCGGCTTTATATTTTCCTCTATTATCCTAGCAAGTTGTCCCCCGGAAACCCTATATAATAATCTGGTAATCTGCTTTGATGATTTACCCTGTCTTAACAAAGCTTCCCGCGCCCAAGTATTTAGAAAGTTTCGATATGTGACCTTCTGTCTCCAATAGAAATAATTTACTACCTCCTCTACATTTCTTAAACTAATAATTCGTGCATCAAACGCTAATGATCTTTGAAAATTAAAAAACTTTACAAGCTTGATAGTAAAAATGGATGATAACAAAGAAGCTGTTATGCTGTCGATTTTTTCTATCCTACCTGCATAAGGTACTTGATTAAATAGGAAACTTATCTCATCACTCGCTACGTGCGCTATTCGTATATCGAAACCAGAGTTAATGATAAAATCAAATGCCGCCTCTACAAGACAATCATGAAATCTATAATCTAATCTCTCTAAGCGTAGTTCTTTAGCAAGTTTTCTAAAATTTCGTCCATCGCATCTAACAATTATATACTTCGCTTCAACTCGGCATTGAGAAAATAGCTCTCTTGATTTAAAGAGTTTCTCCATGCTCTCAAGATCGTCTTCCACCATAGTTCATCCTGAACAAGCATTCCACATAAATAGGATTCTTGGTATCTCTATTGAATTGATTATAAAATAATTAAGTTGACAGTAAAAATGAAGAATTCATTTTTTAATACTTCTTGCCAATATAGAAATACCACTTTGCCTCTTTTCCACATATTACGCACTTACCATCACACTTTTCCTCAGGATCATGACCTAATCCTTCTAATCCCGTAAGCTCCTCTATCTTCAAACCACATTCATCTGCACCACACCAAGGTAACTTTATTACACCCCGCTTTTCTTCATAGATCCTATTTGCCTCATCAATTGAAGAAGCTTCATGAATATTCTGCTTTAACCACTCCCAGGCGCGCTTTCTCAGTGTTTCATTGATGTCTTTCATTAATTCTTCAATTTTTGAGATCATTTCTTCCTCTTTAACCACATAGCGCTCTAAAGTATCCCTCCTAAATATTGTTACGGTGCCATTTTCAATGTCTTTTGGTCCAATCTCAATTCTTATTGGTACGCCTCTTAATTCCCAATAGTAATATTTCTCTCCAGGAGTTTTTTCAGCTTCATCAATGCGTACACGATATTTCTTCTCCTTCAAAACCTTGTAGATATCTCTGCATTTCTTGAAAACTTGTTCTTCATATCCTTTATAGGGAATAGGAATAACTATTATCTGTATAGGAGCGATATTCGTAGGGAAAATGATCCCTCTATCATCACCATGCACCGAAATTAGTACCCCCACGACTCTCTCTGAGACTCCATAGCATGTTTGATAGGCATACTCAAAAGAACCATCCGGTTTCTGGAACTTAATATCAAAAGCCCTAGCGAATTTTTGGCCGAGATTTATTACGGATCCTAATTCAATAGCTCTTCTATCAGGCATTATCCCGTAAAAATCATAATTGTACTCCGCGCCAGCGAATGTATCCCATTTAGGAGTTCGTAATATGAAATAAGATAAGCATAGTGAGTCAAAGAATTTTGAATATACCTCTATTGCCTCGAAGATCTGTCGCTCTGCATCCTCTGGAGTTGCATGTACCGTATGCGACTCATTAAACTTTATGATTTCACGAACTCTAAGGATCGGTCTTGTGTGCTCTGTCTCGTATCTAAATATGTTAACTGTCTG